>LSQX01142755.1_pt3 | contig 10731 bp, 13 predicted proteins | sample 654561 | NCBI WGS metagenome assembly LSQX01 (sample SAMN04489861, study PRJNA283612) | anaerobic digester metagenome | isolation source: 4 biogas reactors fed with cattle manure at either 37C or 55C with and... | place: Denmark: Kongens Lyngby | collected 2014 | reverse complement strand
CTCTCCGGGAAGAGTAAGCGATTGATTGAAAAGCTGGTGTTTGTAACGGCACTGGCGGGCTTTTTGCTGCATCTCATTGTGATCGGCATGCAGCATTTGGGCTGGATTGGTGTCGGCAGTTCTTTCGCCGGGATGGAGAGTCCCATTGATGCCTTGTATACCCCCTTCTCCATCATCCTCTTTTATGAGGTCTACTGTCTGATTTACTATCTGCCCAAATCAATTACGATTTACATTGGGAAGCAGTTCGAGATCATCGCGCTGATCACCATCCGCGGCATCTTCGATGAGCTATCAAAACTCTCCCTCACCTCCGATTTGGAGGATCTCTTCGCTACGCCCGGTTTTCTCTATTCGATGGCTACCATCCTGATTCTCTTCCTGCTTATTTATCTTTTTTATCTTCGGAACCAGAAGTCGATCCGGGTGGATAAGAATTATCCCGGTCTGCCTCCCGGTCTGCCAAAGAGCAAGAAACGGTATGTGACGGCCAAAAAGGTGTTGGCTCTGTTGTTGACCATTCTTTTTGTGGTGATGGTGCTACACAACATTGTGGAATGGCTCTTCATGGATCATTCACTGCTTGGGTTCTTTGGGCAGACCAAGATGGTTACTGAGGCTTTCTTCTCCGATTTTTTCATGGTGCTGATCCTGACCGATCTGTTGGTGCTGCTCTTCTCTTTTGCAATCACCGACGATTTCCCGAAGGTGATGCGCAACTCCGGCTTCGTGGTCTCTACCACGCTGATCAAGCTATCTTTCAGTGTGGAGGGGATCGCCAGCCATCTGCTGGTGGTGATGGCTGTCCTGTTTGGCACGCTGATGCTCAGGCTCTATAAGATGTACCGCAGGATTGAATTGCCCGATGACAACATATGATTGCACCTGCACTGTAGATTTGTAATCCGGGACGGTGAGATTTATTGCGTGAGATGAATATTGTTGAAGATAGGTGTGACAAAATGAAAATCCTGACAGCTGAACAGATCCGGAATATTGATGCTGAAACTATCCGGCGAGAGGGGATTTCTTCTCTGGCATTGATGAAGCGTGCGGCAATCGCCTTCTACAATTTTTTTGTGAAACGTTGTCCTGATAAAGAACCGGTGATCCTTATCTTTGCCGGAACCGGCAACAATGGTGGAGATGCCCTGGTGGTAGCACGTCTGCTCCAGCAGTCCGGTTACAGGGTTAAGGTCTGCGTGGTGGAACAAAGGGATCACTATTCGGAAGATTGTGCGCATAACCTGCGACGGGTGAAGGCTGAGCTTATTCCTTGTCGGATCATCAGAAACAGGGATCTGTATTCTGTCGTTGATGCATGTGATCTGATTATTGACGGGATCTTCGGAACAGGTCTCACGCGGGAGGTAGAGGGTATCGCCGCAGAGGTGATTGAGGCAATCAACAAGTGTGGACGGCCGGTGTATAGCATTGATCTGCCCAGCGGTCTCTTCACGGACCGTAACACCAGTCTTGCCGTGCGGGCAACCGTGACGGTCACCTTCCAGATACCGAAGCTGGCACTTTACCTGCCGGAGAATGGCGATTATACGGGAGAGGTGCAGATCGTGGATATCGGACTCGATGAGGAATCTATCGACGTAGCCGAAACCGATATGGTTTTTACCGATAGGGAGGCGATCAGCTCACTGCTGAAACCGCTCCACCGTTTTGCACACAAGGGTACGCAGGGGCATGTCCTGCTTGTGGGAGGGAGTGTTGGCAAGTGCGGGTCGATATGCCTTGCAGCAAAGGCAGCCCTGCGGAGCGGCTGCGGTCTGGTCACCGGCTATCTTCCGCGCTGCGGTACCAGCGTGATCCAGACAGTCGTGCCTGAGGCGATGGCTCTTGAGGATCCTCATCGTGAGCATATCACGGAGATTGCATACAACCTTCATCCCGATGCCATAGGAATTGGTCCCGGTATGGGGCAGCATAGAGATACGGAGAGAGCTTTCTGTACCTTTCTTACCGGCTACCGCGGGCCTCTGGTGATCGATGCCGACGGCCTGAACATCCTTTCCCTGCATCCTGAATGGCTAGCTTTGCTATCACCCGGTACCATCCTGACCCCTCATCCGAAAGAGCTGGAACGGTTGATCGGTGATTGGCGCGATGATTTTGAGAAAATTGAGAAGACAAGACTCTTCGCAAAGAGATATGGAGTGGTGATCGTGGTGAAAGGAGCCTATTCACTCATCGTTGATTGCGATCATCTTTATGTGAACAGCAGCGGTACTCCGGCGCTGGCGACTGCCGGTAGTGGTGATGTGCTGACCGGCATGATCACCTCGTTGTTGGCACAGGGCTATAAACCCAGCGATGCTGCGAGGGTAGGGGTCTACCTTCACGGGCTGACTGCTGACCTGACCCAAAAAACGATACACCCCCGTAGCTTCATGGCGGGTGATATCATCTCCCATATTGGTGCTGCCTATCAATCAATTGAAAAAAAGGGGTGAACTATTTGCAGTTTCCCGATAAATTATGTAATTTTGCACCTCATTTTGCCAATAGGCTCAACAAGCAGACGCTGTTTAGCGGCTCGCCTCAGGCACGTAACGATAAGTTATTATAGATATGTACGTCATTGTAGACATTCAGGGCCAGCAGTTTAAAGTAGAGCAGGACCAGAAATTATTTGTTCACCGTATCAACGCCGATCAGGGTGCAGAGGTGGAATTTGAGAAAGTGATGCTCGTGGATAACGACGGAGCGATCACCGTAGGTGCCCCCCTGGTTGAAGGAGCCAAGGTGGTAGTAGAAATTCTTTCGCACGTGAAGGGAGACAAGGTTCTCGTCTTCAAGAAGAAAAGAAGAAAAGGTTACAGAAAGCTGAACGGTCATCGTCAACAGTTTTCTGAAGTAGTTGTAAAATCGATTGTTGCTTAATCAGTTAAAATCAGAAGAAAATGGCACATAAAAAAGGTGTAGGTAGTTCGAAGAACGGCCGTGAATCGGAAAGTAAACGATTGGGCGTCAAGATATTCGGTGGCGAGGCCGCCAAAGCAGGCAACATCCTCGTGCGTCAGCGTGGTACGGTACATCATCCGGGTGAGAATGTGGGGATTGGTAAGGATCATACCCTCTTTGCACTGACCGATGGTGTGGTGGTTTTCCGCAAAAAAAGGGATAATCGCTCATTCGTTTCCATACAGCCACAGGCTGAGGCCGAAGCGTAAGACGCCAAAGGTCCCGTCCGGAGGATGGGAAGAGTAACCATAAAGTGATTATTAGTGGATAAGAACAACCTGCTTTTCAGAAGCAGGTTGTTTTCTTTTGTAAAAGAATGAGACTGACTGACGAGCAAAAGCGTTTCATTGAGACCCATGAGAAAGAGGATGTGCTTGCGTTGGCACTCCGCTTCAAGGGGGAGGATATGCCATTTCTTATGGCGCAGGTTGCAGGGCGGCAGACGGCAGAGAAGAAGATACCCTCATGGTACCGGAACCGGGAACTGCTCTATCCGCAGCACATCTCACTCGAGCAGGCTTCATCGGAAGCAACGGCTCGTTACAAGGCTTCGCTCATTGAGGGTGGAGAGCTCTTCGTTGATCTGACCGGCGGACTGGGGGTGGATTTCTCTTTTATGGCTCCGCTCTTCAGGCGGGCGTTGTATGTGGAGCGGGACGAACAGCTCTGCCACCTGGCAACACACAATTTCGCAGTGCTGGGCATGGACCAGGCGGAGGTGCATCACATGGAAGGTGAGGCGTTCCTGCCGCAGTTGCATTATACTGATCTGATCTACCTCGATCCGTCGCGCCGGGATGAAAGGGGACGAAAAGTGTTCCGGATTGAAGAGTGTTCTCCCGATCTCTCAAATCTTGCTGACCTGCTGACAGAGAAGGCTGAGCGGGTGATGGTCAAATATTCGCCTATGCTGGATATTTCTCTGGCAGTCAAAACGCTACATCAGGTATCGGAAGTGCATGTGCTATCGGTGGAGAACGAGTGCAAGGAGTTGCTCTTCCTGCTATCAAAAGATGCGGATGAACCAATCTATCATGCGGTGAACCTCAATAAGGAGGGAGAGCGGGAGCTGCTTACCTTTATCCCCGGGGAGGAGGAGCAGGAGGCGTCTTACAGTCCCGTTCCCGGTCGTTATCTCTATGAACCCAATGCCTCTATACTGAAGGCCGGTGCCTTTAATGTGACGGCACATCGTTTTGGGTTGCAAAAGCTGCACAAGCATAGTCATCTCTATACCAGCGAACGGCTGGAGAATGCCTTTCCCGGTCGCATCTTCCAGGTGGAGGAGTGGTTCCCCGCCAACAAGAAGCAGATCCGTCGCTTCGCTGCCGCGGTGCCCAAGACAAATATCACCATACGCAACTACCCGGATTCAGTGGCCGAGATCCGTAAACGGACGGGACTCGCGGAGGGAGGGGATCACTATCTCTTTGCTACCACCCTGTCCGACGGACAGAAAGCGTGGATCAGTTGTAAGAGGTTGTAAGTGATCAGTGTCTGGTTCTTGGTTCACTTGTGTCTACCTTTCAGCACCGCTTCGATATCTTCCAGTTTCAGGTTTTTGGTTTTTAGCAGAATCAGGTAGTGGTAGAGCAGGTCGGCTGCTTCGTTGCGGAACAGGTCGAGATTGTCATCTTTCGCTTCTATCACCAGCTCCACCGCCTCTTCACCCACTTTCTGTGCCACCTTGTTGACACCGCGGCTGAAGAGCCGTGAGGTGTAGGATCCCTCCGGATTCTCGGTGATCCGTTGCTCGATCACCTTCTCCAGGTCATAGACAAACCCTTTGGCGGTCTCCTCATGGAAGCAGGAGGTGCTGCCGGTGTGGCAGGTAGGCCCCAGTGGGGTTGCCTTGATCAGGAGGGTGTCATCGTCACAGTCGGTGAGGATCTCATCAACCATGAGGAAATGGCCGGAGCTCTCTCCCTTGGTCCATAGTCGTTGCTTACTCCGGCTGTAGAAGGTAACCTTCCCCTCCGATTTGGTTTTTTCAAGTGCCTCCTCGTTCATATATCCGAGCATCAGCACCTGCAGGGTGCCCACATGCTGGATGATCACCGGTACCAGTCCGCCGGATTTCTCAAAATCAATTTTTTTCATCTGATGGGTATCTGTTGTTCTTTTAAATACGCTTTTAATTCAGGGATGGGGATCTCGCCAAAGTGAAAAATGCTGGCAGCCAGTGCCGCACTTGCTTCTGTCTGAGTGAACACCTGTGCGAAGTGCTCCATGTTGCCTGCACCACCCGAAGCGATGACTGGAACCGTGACCGCGTTGCTGACCGCTTGTGTGATTTCCAGGGCGAAGCCACTCTTGGTTCCGTCATGATTCATCGAGGTGAGCAGGATCTCACCGGCACCACGTCGCACACCCTCCATTGCCCAGTCGACCGTATGGAGGGAGGTGGGTGTTCTTCCGCCATGTACGTAGACCATCCAGTCACCGTTATCCTCCTGCTTGGTGTCGATGGCCAGTACCACGCACTGGCTGCCGAACTGTTCGGCGATCTCGGTGAGCAGCTCCGGCCGCTCCACGGCCGATGAGTTGAGGCTCACCTTGTCGGCGCCGGCACGGATGATCGCCTGTGCATCCTCCAGTGTGCGGATGCCACCCCCCACCGTGAAGGGGATGTTGATCTCCTGTGCCACGCGCTGCACCAGGGAGGTGAGTGTCTTGCGCTGCTCCACCGTGGCGGTGATGTCGAGGAACACCAGTTCATCGGCACCCTCCTCTACATAACGGCGGGCCAGCTCAACTGCATCACCCGCATCACGGAGCCCCACGAAGTTGACTCCTTTTACTGTGCGTCCCTCCTTGATATCGAGGCAGGGGATGATTCTTTTTTTTAGCATTTTTTTTCAGTAATCAATGATCAGCAATCAGTTATCGGCTATCAGCTATTGGTTTTCAACATTGAACAATGAACTTCGAACCTCGAACTTCAAACCTCGAACCATTTACTATGAATTATGAATTATGAGATATAAACGTCTGTAACTCGTTCAAACGGATATGTCCTTCGTAGATCGCCTTGCCGATGATTGCTCCCTCGCAGCCGATGGTCTGGAGCCTCTCCAGATCGGCCATTGTGGTAATACCGCCGCTGGCGATCAGCCGGACAGCACTCCCGGACAGAATCTCGCGATAGAGATCCAGTGAAGGACCCTGGAGCATACCATCTTTTGAAATGTCGGTACAGATCACATAGCTCACTCCCTGTTGTTCGTAGGCAGTGATGAAGTCCACCACATCCTCCTGCGACTGTTCCTGCCATCCCTGCGTGGCAATCATCCTGTGGTGGCTGTCGGCACCCAGGATGATCCGTTCCGGTCCGTAACGCTCCAGCCACTGCAGAAACAGTTCGGGCTGTTGCTGTGCCACGCTGCCACCGGTGATCTGGGTGGCACCGTTCTCGAAGGCGATCCGCACATCCTCATCGCTCTTGATACCACCCCCGAAGTCGACCTGTAGCGAGGTGGCTTCGGTGATCTGTCGCAATACGCGGTGGTTGACGATATGTTTGGAGCGGGCTCCATCGAGGTCTACCAGATGAAGATGGCGGATACCGTGATCCTCATACTCACGGGCTACATCGAGTGGGTTGTCGCGATAGGTCTTTTGTGACGCGTAATCGCCTTTCGTGAGGCGAACACACTTGCCGTCGATGATGTCTATGGCGGGGATAATTCTCATTTTGACTTAAATTGGATGAGTTTTTATATTTTCAGGAAGTTGTGCAACAGCTTCTCACCCACATCTCCCGACTTTTCCGGATGGAACTGGGTGGCGAAGAAATTTTCTTTCTGCATCGCCGCACTGAAGGGCAGGAGATAGTTGCAGCTCGCAAGGGTCTGCTCGCATAACCCGGCGTAATAGCTGTGTACGAAATAGAAGTTATCCTCCTTATCCAGCCCTGCAAAAAGGGGTGATTCCTTTACCGAAAGATTGTTCCATCCCATATGGGGTACAATGCCGGTGGCGGGAAACCGTTTCACCGTTGTGCCGAAGATGCCGAGACATTGCGTGTTGCCCTCCTCGGATTGTTCACACATCAGTTGCAGCCCCAGGCAGATGCCAAGTACCGGTTGAACCAATGATTGAATTACCTTATCCAGTCCCCTCTCTTTCAGATAGATCATGGCGCTGCTTGCTTCTCCCACACCCGGGAAGATCACCTTCTCCGCCTGCCTGATTGCGTCGACATCTCCGGTCACCCGGCAAGGGAACCCGAGACGTTTCACTGCGTTCTCCACCGAGGTGATGTTGCCCGCGTTGTATTGAATGATGGCAATCATCTTATATCACTCCTTTTGTGCTGGGTATCCCTACCGTCTCTCCCCGTTTCACTGCCATCTTCAAGGCACGGGCAAACGCCTTGAAGATCGCTTCTATCTTGTGGTGCTCATTCTCTCCTTCCGCCCTGATGTTGAGGTTGCACTTTGAACTGTCGCTGAATGACTTGAAGAAGTGAAGGAACATCTCGGTGGGCATGTCACCCACTCGTTCACGGTGAAAAACGGCATCCCATACCAACCAGGGACGCCCCCCGAAGTCGATGGCTGCCTGTGCCAGACAGTCGTCCATCGGCAACATAAAACCGTAGCGCGAGATACCTTTCTTCTGTCCCAGTGCCTGCAGAAAGGCCTCACCCAGGGCGATGCCTGTATCCTCTATGGTATGGTGCTCGTCGATATGGAGGTCCCCTTTCACCTCCACGGTTATCCCTATACCGCCGTGGCGGGCGATCTGTTCCAGCATATGGTCGAAGAATCCCAGTCCGGTGGAGATGCTGCTGCCACCGCTCTCATCGAGGTTGACTGCCACCCTGATATCGGTTTCGGAAGTTTTGCGATGCACCTGTCCGGTGCGGGGAGTGGACCGCAGGTAGCGATAAATCTCCCCCCAGTCGCCGGTGGTAAGGGTTGCATCAGGATGTGGAGTGTTACTTAATAAAATAGACCTACATCCCATGTTTTGTGCGAGTTGCACGTCGGTTATCCTGTCGCCGATCACATATGATTCAGTCAGGTTGTAGTCTCCTTTCAGGTAGTGGGTGAGCATGGCGGTACCCGGTTTACGGGTGGGCAGCTTTTCATGCGGGAAGGAGCGGTCGATCAACACCTCGCTGAAGTGTATCCCTTCGTTTTCGAAAGCACGGATGATCTTATTGTGTGCCGGCCAGAAAGTATCTTCCGGGAAGGAGGGGGTACCCAGCCCATCCTGGTTGGTAACCATCACCAGCTCATATTCCAGTTCAGTCACAATGCGGGAGAGGTACTGAAATACACCCGGATAGAACTCCAGCTTTTCGAGGCTGTCGATCTGTTCATCTTCAGGCTCCAGGATCAGTGTACCATCCCGGTCAATAAACAATATTTTCTTCATATCTTCTGATTGCTGTAGTTACGGATGGCAGTGAGCAGTTGACGGTTCTCCGCCGGCGTGCCCACAGTGATACGCAGGCAATTGCGAACGACGGAGTGACGGTTGCGTACGATCACTTTCTCTTCCACCAGGTAGTGGTAGAGCGCGTTGGCATCATCGACCTCCATCAGCAGGAAGTTGGCATCGGAGGGGTAGACGCGTTGAACGACCGGTATCTGTTGCAGTTCAGCCTCCAGGAGGCTCCGCTGTTCGAGGATCACCTTCACCCTGTAGGCATATTTTTCAGGTTTGGAGAGCGCTTTCAGTGCTTCCTGCTGGTTGAAGGCACTCACGTTATAGGGTGGTTTTGTCTTGTCCATCAATCTGATGATCTCGCTTCCGGCGTAGGCGATCCCCACACGGGCGCTGGCCAGGGCCCATGCCTTGCTGAAGGTCTGCATCACGATCAGGTTGGGGTAACGAGGGAGCAGCTCGGTAAAGCTCCTGCCGCTGCTGAAGTCGATATAAGCCTCATCCACCACCACGATCCCTTCAAATGCATCGAGTAATTGTTCGATTCCCTGCAGGCTGTTGCCTGACGGGTTGTTGGGGGAGCAGACGAAGATACAGCTGGCACGGTGGGATAGAATCTCACCGATCTGGAGCTCAAAGCGGTCACTCAGTGGCACCAGGGTCACCTCCACATTGTTGATATTGGCTGATACCTCATACATGCCATAGGTGGGGGGGCAGAGGATCACACGATCTTTTCCAGGCTCACAGAAGATGCGGTAGACCAGGTCGATCACCTCGTCGCTGCCGTTGCCGATAAAGATCTGATCGGCGGGGATACCGCGAAAGGCTGATAATGCCCGTTTCAACTCCCGCTGGTGGGGGTCGGGGTAACGGTTTTTCTTGCCGAAAGGGTTCTCGTTGGCATCGAGAAAAATACCTTCACCGCCGCTAAACTCGTCGCGTGCGCTGGAATAGGGTTTCAAAGCCCATATATTGGGTCGCACGAGCGACTGCAGGTCAAAATGTTTCATTGTTGCTGTTCTCTTCGTTCATTTTCATTTTATTGGCCATCACCGATCCCATCCGCAGCGACACCGCATTCTTGTGGGCAAACAGCTCTTCCGCCTCCGCCATCGCCTCAATGGCGGGACCGAGGGAGAGGATCCCCTCTTCACTCAGTTGCTGGAAGGTGATCTTCTTCACGAAACTGTCGAGTGATACACCACTGTAGGCCCTTGCGTGACCACTGGTGGGGAGTGTGTGGTTGGTGCCGCTGGCATAGTCCCCCGCACTCTCGCAGCTATAGTTGCCGAGAAAGACGGAGCCGGCATTCACCACGTCGCGGCTCAGCAGCACCGGGTTCTCGGTGGCGAGAATCAGGTGTTCAGGGGCGTAGGTGTTGCTAAAGGCGATGCAGCTCTCCAGATCACGAAAGAGAATGGCCCTGCTGTTTTTCAGTGCCTCGGTGGCAATCTCTTTCCGTGGGAGTGCCTCCAGCTGCAGCTCCAGTTCCTTGTTTACCGCTTTGATCACCTGCTTGTTGTCGGAGAGCAGGATCACCTGGCTGTCCGGGCCATGCTCTGCCTGTGAGAGCAGATCGGCTGCCACGTAGGCAGGGTTGCAGTTGTTATCGGCAATGATCAGCACTTCGCTGGGACCTGCCGGCATGTCGATTGCGGTACCATAGAACTGTGCCGATCGTTTGGCGGCCATCACATATTGGTTGCCGGGACCGAAGATCTTATCCACCCTGGGGATGCTATCCGTGCCGAAGGTCATGGCACCGATGGCCTGTATCCCTCCCGCTGCAAAGATGCGTGTGACGCCTGTCTGCTCAGCAGCATAGAGGATTGCCGGGTGGATCTCCCCCTCCTCGTTGGGCGGGGTGCAGAGCACGATCTCGCTGCAGCCGGCGATCTTTGCCGGGACCGCCAGCATCAGCACAGTTGAGAAGAGTGGGGCGGTGCCGCCGGGGATGTAGATGCCTATCCGTTCGATGGGGCGTGACTCGCGCCAGCAGACCACACCGGGTGCTGTCTCAGTCTTGCGTACCTCCTCCTGCTGCGACAGGTGGAAGGCTTCTATATTCTTTTGTGCCAGCGCAATAGCCTGTTTCAATCGTTCCGGCACCTTCTCCGCTGCCTGAGCAATCGTTTCCCGCTCCACCTCCAGTGTCTGCTGAGCGGGGTAGTCGAACTTACGGCTGTAAGCCAGTACGGCTTTATCACCCTTGCGGTGGATGTCGTAGAACATCTTCTCCACCATGTCCATCAGCTTGCGTTGTTTGATGAGCGGACGTTCGGTCAGCTTCTTCCATTTGCTTTCCGAGGGGTTGTTGATTGTTTTCATCATGAATGATTCGTTGATTAGCAGATT
>LSQX01351653.1_pt1 | contig 10733 bp, 8 predicted proteins | sample 654561 | NCBI WGS metagenome assembly LSQX01 (sample SAMN04489861, study PRJNA283612) | anaerobic digester metagenome | isolation source: 4 biogas reactors fed with cattle manure at either 37C or 55C with and... | place: Denmark: Kongens Lyngby | collected 2014 | reverse complement strand
TTTTGTTACGTTTAGATAATTTCTATTCATGAATTACATGAAAAATGACGCCTACATAGAAAATCTGTTTCGCAAGGTCGCGTTTAACGACGATCAACAGGCATTCAAGGAGCTGTTTTTCGAATTTTATCCTGCACTTTGTGTATATGCCGAAGGTTTTACCGATTGTAACGAAACGGGAAAAGATTTGGTTCAGGATACTTTTTTAAAGATATGGAAAGATCGGAAGCGCATAGTGATTACCTCTTCCTTTCGCAATTTTTTGGTGACTAGCGTAAAGAACGCTTGTCTTGATTATCTTCGTAAACAATCGTTGCATCAGTCTTATGCGGAAAAACAAAACCGATCTTCTCATTTACCGGATTCGCCCGAAGAAATCTATACGTTGAAGGAGTTGGAAGACCTGATAAATCGCGCGTTGGATAAATTGCCCGATAACATCAGACAGGCTTTCGAAATGAGTCGTTTTAAAGATATGACGTATGATCAAATTGCGGGAAAGATGCAGATTTCGCCTAAAACCGTTGAATCGTATATCAGTAAAGCATTGGTCCTATTACGGATAGAACTCAAAGATTATTTTCCTCTCCTTCTTCTTTTTTGCCATTTTTTACGTGATCTGTGTTAAAGATATATAAATAAAGTTATTTTCAATAGGGTGTTTCTCGATTCGTTCGTCTATTAAGAAAGTTGGCATTTTAGAAGAGTTCAATAAATTTAGTCAAAAGTATAAAGTAAATCCATTTTATCAGGTAGAACAAGAACATGAGTGAAATTTTTGATGAGTCGCAAATTTTTTCTTATCTCGACGGCAACTTATCGCCGGACGAGAGAAAACGTTTTGAGAAATTGCTTCAATCTTCTCCCGAATTTCGTGCAAAATTTCAGGAGTTGAGTCATCTTTATCGCCTTTCGGAGAATTACAAAAAACAAAAGAACATCGATGTTTCAGCTGCATGGGATACCTTGTCGCGAAAAATTGCCCTTTTGACTTTCAAGGAAAAAGCGTGGAATTTTGCCCGTACGGCTGCCGCTATTCTTCTGCCGTTGTTTTTGTTGTATCAATATGTTTTGTTGCCTTCCGTGAATCGCAATATGCCGGAACAAACGATCACCCTTGCTTCCATGCCGGGAGTAATTACCAAGGCAGTTCTCCCCGACGGCAGTGAGGTTTGGCTGAATTCGCAAAGCGAACTGACTTATCCGCAGCGATTTAAAGGGAAAGAACGCACGGTTATGCTTAAAGGGGAGGCTTATTTCAACGTGGTTTCCGACAAAAAGCGCCGATTCAATGTGGTTGCTCCGCATCAGATGATAGTAAGTGCATACGGTACGGAATTCAATGTGAATGCCTATGAAGACAATGTCCGACACAAAGTTACGTTGGTTAACGGACATGTGGAGGTGGCTGTTGGCGATTTGTCGGAAAAAGAGGATTTGTTGCCCGGAGAACAGGCCCTTTATACGCCGGGAACAAAAGAGATTGCCACGGCAAAAGCCGACACTTATGTGGAAACGGCATGGAAAGAAGGGAAACTGGTGTTCCGACGTGAGAAGTTTGAGAATTTGATCGAAAAACTTTCGCGCAAATTCGGCGTAACCATTGTCTTAGAGGATGAAAAGTTGAAAGATTACGAATATACAGCGACCTTTACGGATGAGTCGTTGGAAGAGATTTTGGAGCTGTTGAAAATGTCGGCCCCCATTACCTATGCTATTTCCAAACAGCAACAAGTTGACGATGCTACGTTCACCAAACGCGTCATTACGATAAGAAGCACAAAATAAATCAATCAATTAGTAAATCGGGAGGAACGCCTATGAAAACATAACTGTAATGTTTCAAGTCACGAAAAACAGGAGAATGGATTCGCATCCACTCTCCCTCAAAAAATTACGCTTACCGTTTCTGTAAATTCCACTTCACCGGAGGGGTAAGCAAATTACTAAAATCATAACAAATTAATAACAGAGCAAAAATATGAATAAATTATTAATCGTCAAAAAAATACCTATCGCCATGAGGATAACGTGCCTATTACTCTGTTTAATTGTATTTCAATTACAGGCCGAAGATGTGTATTCTCAGAAAACGAAGATTTCGTTGGACATGAAAAATACAACCATCGAAAAAGTATTGCAAAGCATTGAAGAAAAATCCGACTATCACTTTCTCTACAACACCAAGTTGGTAAACGTCGACCGGAAAGTGAGTGTTCGGGTAAAAGATGCTGCCATTGCCGATGTGCTGGATAAATTATTTGCATCGGAAGATGTGGAATATCAAGTAGAAGGCAATCAGATTATTTTGTCGCCCAAAGAAAAAGTAGCTGAATTAGTTTCCGGAGTTGAATTCGCGCAGCAGCAGCAAAAAACCATTACCGGCAAAGTGACCGATACCAATGGTGAGCCGATTATTGGAGCAACTATCTTGATAAAGGGAACCAGTCATGGAACGGTTACCGACATGGATGGAAATTATACGCTGCAGAATGTGCCTGAAGATGCCATTCTTCAGTTCAGCTATGTGGGTATGGAAACTCAAGAAATTCCCGTTAGAGGAAAAACGGTTATCAATGTTACAATGAAAGAAGCTACAGAACTCCTTGAGGAAGTAGTAGTGGTGGGATATGGAACCCAGAAAAAAGTAAATTTAACAGGTGCTGTGGCTTCAGTTAGAGGGGATGAATTAACTCAAAGACCGGTTATTAATGTAACGCAAAGTCTTCAAGGGGTAGTTCCAGGTTTAATTGTTTCTGTTCCCTCACGAGGAGGAACACCGGGAAAAAGTTTTTCTTTAAATATTAGAGGGCAAGGTAATCTGAGCGGAAGTGATTCACCTTATGTGTTGGTTGATGGTGTAGAAATGAATCTTGCTGACGTAAACCCTAATGATATTGAAAGTATATCAGTTTTAAAAGATGCGGCAGCTGCTTCTATTTATGGCGCGCGTGCTGCTTATGGGGTAATTTTAATTACAACTAAAAAAGGAGAAAAGGGGAAGATGCGTGCATCCTATCAAGGGAATGCAGCATGGTCAACACCTGTAAATTTACCTGTGATGGCTAATGGATATGAATTCGCCAAATATTTTAATGAAGGTTGCATAAATGCAGGACAAACACCTCAATATTCAGAATCTCAATTAGCTATTTTAGAACAATATGTTCAAAATCCTGCAGGAATTAATTGTTGGCCGGTAATAGAAGATAATTATAGCATGACAACTTTATATGAAAATAATTCTCGTGGTGTGGGCAGTACTGATTGGTTTAAATTTCATTATAAAGAGTTTGCTTTCAAACAAAATCATAATCTTAGTTTGAGTGGCGGTGATAAAACCTCTCAATATTATGTTTCAGGGGGATATTATGGGGAAGAAGGATTATTGGAACATGCAGATATCAATTATCGAAGATTTAATTTTAATGCTAATCTTAGTTCAGAGCTGACTGATTGGTTAAAATTCAAAATAAATTCAAAGTATTCTTTATCAAATCATCGAAGCCCATTTGGAGATGGTGCTTTAAATGAAGGCATGTTTTATCATGGCCTTGCAAGATTTAGACCCACTGTCTCACCATATGATTTAAATGGGAATTTTTCAGAATTATCTCAGGTACCTTATTTAAGGTCTGGGACTTATGCTAAAACGAATAATTCTAATTCTGTTATCATGGGAGGATTTGAATTAACTCCTCTGAAAAATTGGAATATTTTTATTGACTATACTTATAAAAAAGGAACCACTGATTATATGGCTTTTGCCACTCCTGCTACTTTTATAGCCATTGATGGCACTGCTTATGTTCAAAATACACGTACGGAATTGGGAATTCCTGATAAGGGTTCTTTTACTCGCTCCATGGCCGCAACTCAATATCAGTCTATTAATTTTTATACGAATTATAATTTTTCGTTAGGTGAAAAGCATAATTTTAGTTTAATGGCAGGGTATCAAGAAGAAGATAATTCATATAAATATTTATATTCAAAGGTTTTTGATATTATCAGTAAAACTAATCCAGGCATCAATTTGGCAACAGGTGATAAAAATATTTCAGAAACAAGAAATGGATGGGCTACCAGGGGATTTTTTGGGCGTATTAATTATGACTTCAAAGGTAAATATTTGTGTGAGTTAAATGGACGTTATGATGGTTCTTCTCGTTTTATAGGGAAAAATCGTTGGGGTTGGTTCCCTTCTATTTCAGTTGGATGGAATATTGCCCATGAAAATTTTATGCAATCACTGAATCATATTTTAAATACTTTCAAAATCAGAGCATCTTATGGTCATTTAGGGAATCAAAGTGGCGCAGCTCTTTACACATTTGCCCAAACGATGAATATTTCTACCAAAGGGACTTGGTATTTTCCCAATGGTCGGGATATGATTATCTGGGGTCCTGGAACTTTTGATCCAAATGTTACATGGGAAAAAGTAGAAAGTTCGAATCTTGGTGTAGATTATGGATTATTCAATAATCGATTAACAGGAAGTTTTGATATTTTTCGAAGAAAAACTAAAGATATGTTAGGACCAAGTGAAGATATTGCAGATATGTTTGGAGCAAACCCACCAAATACAAACAATGCAGTAATGCAAAGTAAGGGATGGGAATTTACAGTTAATTATAGAGGTAAAATTGGCAATAAGATTGATTACTCAGTTGGCGGAATGATTTTTGATGCCCAATCTAAAGTATTAGAATATAGTAATCCTACTTTTACAAATCCTTCGGGAAATTGGTACAAAGGTAAGAAGGTCGGAGAAATATGGGGATATAAAGTTTCCGGAATTATACAAACGCAAGATGAGGCTAATGAATATAATAGAGTGATCGACACCTCATATTTAACAGGAATAGCGTTCTCGCCGGGCGATTTGAAATTTATAGATTTAAATGATGACAAAAGGATCAATAAAGGAGCAAATACGCTAGGTGATATGGGTGATATGACAATTATAGGTAACGCTACACCTCGATATCAGTATTCTTTAAACGGATCAATTAGTTATAAAGGACTGACATTAAGTGTTCTCTTTCAGGGCGTTGGGAAGAGGGATTATAATCCGGCTGGGTCTAATTATTTTTCAGGAGCATCTTCATATGCACAAACAACCGTATTTAAAGAACATTTGGATTATTGGAGAGAGGATAATCATGATGCATTTTATACAAAGCCTTATATTACAGGGGCAGGGAGTATCAATAGCTTTATTGCAAAAACTACAGGCAATACAACAGATTATTATTTACAGGATGCTTCTTATTTACGATTAAAAAATTTAACGGTAAGTTATGATTTGCCAAAGGTTGTAACCGATAAAATCAAATTGTCAAAGGCTTCTGTATTTTTTTCGGGAGAGAATTTGTTTACCATTACTAATATGATTGGATTTTTTGATCCTGAATTGGTGTTTGTATCTTCTGATGGTGGTAAAAATTATCCACTTAATAAAGTTTATTCTGTTGGTTTAATACTTAATTTATAGGAATTATGAAAATAAGATATTTTAAAATTATAAGTTCATTGCTTTTGTTTTTCTCTTTTTTTTTACATGGTTGCTTTGACCTCGATAAATATCCCGAAGGACAACTTTCGACGGTAAATGCTTTGAGTAGTACTTCTGAAATGGAAAAATATTTAAATCAATTTTATGAATCAGGAGTAAAAATTCAACCATATGGTTTGGCAACTTCCACAGGGATAGCTTACGGTGATCAACAAAGCGATAATATGGTAAATTCTGCGCCCAATACACGGCTAGCCGGCTTAATCACTTTAAGTGATGCCTCAAAATTAAATAATTATAATTATATACGAAATTTGAATTTCATGATCGAAAATATAAATAATAATAAAGAAGAAGGTCCTGAAAAAAAACAATGTATAGGAGAGGCGTATTATTTTCGTGCTTGGTATTATTTCCAAATGATTAAGGATTATGGCGATATAACGTGGGTGAATAAAGTATTATCAATTGATGAGGTCAAGTCTCCAAGAGATTCTCGTTTAGTTGTTGTGGATAGCATTTTACATGATTTAGATATTGCAATATTAAATTTAAAAGAAGAAAATTCTAGTGCAACTATGAGAGTCCATCGAGATGTTGCAAGAGCATTAAAAGCAGAAGTTGCATTATTTGAAGGAACATGGCAAAAATATCATAGAGCAAAAAATGATCCTTTTTTTAGTAAAGATGTTACAGATGCAAAGATTAAAAATTATTTGGAGCAAGCCAGAGATGCTGCTAAAGCTATTATTGATAGAGGTGTTTGGTCAATCAGTCAGGTAGGAGATAAACCGTATCAAGATCTTTTCATAACGTTAGATTTATCAAACAACCCGGAAATTTTATTTTGGAAAAAATATAATGCTGCAGATAATGTAGGTCATAGCGTTACGCGTTATATCAATGAAGGGGGTGGGCAAACGGGCATTTCTCAGTCATTAGTTGATGATTACTTGACGAAAGATGGGAATATTTATTCAAGAGAACAAAGAGAAAAAGATCAAAAAATTTATGGTAAAGAATTAAGTCCTCAAATTCGAGATCCACGTCTATCTCAAACAGTTTGTACTCCAGGTACTCAAATGAAACCTGATGGGACCAAATATCAATATCCACCTCTTCATGTGACTACTTATCATCAAAATACAACAGGTTATTCAATGTTAAAGTTTAATGAGTATAATACTTCTTATCTTCCGACTGTTACAGGTGAAGGTAAATCGCAGGCACCTGCAATTCAATATAGATATGCTGAAATTTTATTAATTTATGCTGAGGCTCTAGCAGAATTAGATGGACCAGGGAATGCTGATGAAATAAAACGGGCACTTAAACCATTGCGAGATCGTGTTGGAATGCCAGGTGTTGATTTTGATAGAGAATATAATACTGATCCAACTTATCCGTTTCATAATTTAGATAAATATATTCAAGCTGTTCGTAGAGAAAGGAGAATTGAACTTGCATGTGAAGGACATCGTTTTGATGATATTTTGAGATGGGCCGCAGCAGATGATTTAATTGCAGCAAAGAGACCGTTAGGAGCGCTTTTTTTGAATAGTTCTTTACAACAAGAAAATGTTTCAGGAGGATATTATAACGGGGCTTTAGTTGTGGGAAAAAATATACAAATAAATGAAGAAGGGTATATTGATCCTTATAAACTACAATTACCTAATGGCTTTGGATTTAAGATAGATAGAGACTATTTGCTTCCTATACAGCAAAGAATGTTGAGTTTAACTGAAGGATTGTGGAAACAAAATCCCGGTTGGTAATATATAAAAAATATCTAATATATAGAAAAATGAAAAAAATAATTACTTTCGTCATACTTTTTTTGGGAGTTTTATGTTCATGTGAAGAGGATCATGGGGCATATTATCCTGTTCCAACTGAATTTACGGTATCTCCTACTAGTTTTACTATAAATCCAGACGGTGGCGACATTGAAATAACAATCAATGGAGGGAATTTAGGTTGGTGGATTGAAACGAGTGATTCATGGGTAAGTGTAACGAAAAAATATGGGTCCGGTAATGCAACTATAAAAATATCAGTTGCAAAAAATTTAACAGGAGAGTCTCGACAAACGACCGTAGTAGTGAATCCTACTTTTAATCAACCATCTGTAAGTGTTATTATTACTCAAACAGCATAACATTTTTTTAATGTTAGCGGATTGTATAATGGATTTTTGATTAAAAAAATTATTATTATATGGAAACAATCGGATTAAAGCTTTTTTGTCCTTTTTTAGGTATGGCAGCGTTGTCTTCCTGCGGGGGCGGTAAAAAGGTGGAGCATTCCCACCCTTACAACATCGTGTTTATCATGAGCGACGATCATACGCGTCAAATGATGAGCTGTTACGACAAACGTCATATCGAGACGCCCAATTTGGATCGTATAGCCGATGGCGGTGTAATTTTCACGAATGCCTTTGTTGCCAATTCGATTTCGGGTCCGAGCCGCGCCTGTCTTTTAACGGGCAAACACAGTCACAAGAACGGCAAATTGGACAATCGCACGGCCTTTGACGGTAGTCAGCAAACCGTTCAGGAGTTGTTGCAGAAATCGGGTTACCAAACGGCGATGATAGGGAAATGGCATTTGGATGGCGAACCGAGGCATTTCGACCATTGGGAGATTTTGCCCGGTCAGGGAGATTATTACAATCCCGTTTTCATCACACCCGACGGTCGCAAACAGTACGATGGGTATGTGACCGATATCGTTACCGATCTGAGTTTGGATTGGCTCGAGAAGGAGCGCGACAAGGATAAGCCGTTTTGTCTTTTCATTCACCACAAGGCTATCCACCGCAACTGGATGTCCGATACCACCCACCTGGATGCCTATGAAGACAAAACGTTTGAACTTCCTTCCAATTTTTTCGACGATTACGAAGGTCGTCCGGCTGCCGCGCAACAGGAAATGAGTATTTATAAAGACATGGACATCGTTTATGATCTTAAAATGATGTACGATAGCGTGCATACGCGATTATCGAAAACCTATCGCGACAACGTTTACGGTCGGATGAACGAAGCCCAGCGCGCTGCATGGGACAGGCATTACCAACCCATCATCGATGCGTTTTATGCTTCGAAGCCGGAAGGAAAAGAATTGGCGGAATGGAAATACCGGCGTTACATGTGCGATTACGCCAAAGTGGTCAAATCGCTGGATGAAAATGTGGGAGAGGTGTTGGATTACCTGGAAAAGAACGGCATGATGGAAAACACGGTTGTTTTTTACACATCGGATCAGGGATTCTACATGGGCGAACACGGATGGTTCGACAAACGTTTTATGTATGAGGAATCCTTCAGTACGCCGTTGGTGGCTCATCTGCCATCCTCTTTAAAGAAGCGGGGGAGCATCGATGCTTTGGTACAGAACATCGATTTTGCGCCTACCATGCTCTCACTGGCCGGCTGCGAAATTCCCGAAGACATTCAGGGCGTCTCGCTGTTGCCTTTGCTCGAAAAGGAAGAAACGCCCCGTGATTGGCGCAAGTCGCTTTATTACCATTATTACGAATATCCCGGCGAACATGCGGTGAAACGCCATTATGGTGTCAGAACCGAAAGGTATAAGCTGATCCATTTCTATCACGATATCGATTGTTGGGAATTGTACGATTTGCAAACCGATCCGAACGAGATGCATAACCTTTACGGGAAGGATGGATACGAAAAAATCACGAAAGAATTGAAATCCGAATTGAAACGTTTGCAGCAGAAATACGACGATCCCATTTTGGAGCAATATCCCTTGTGAAAATTTGTTGAGAGAGGAAAGTAGAGATGTTTTTATAATTTTTTTATTGTAATGTAACTAAATGTGAAATGGGGCTACGCAAGGAAACATTATAAGAAAAGTGAATTCATAAAGAATTTGGATGAAATTATTAATTCGATTTTTTATAGCGAACCCTAAAAGTTAAAAAAAACTTTTAGGGTTCGCGTACGCCGGAGATTCCATCTCGAGTGGTCAATCGTCACGGGATTTTTCCCACGATTTTCGGTTTGCTTCGCGAGGCCGATCCTAAAGCCGAGATCGGCTGTTTGTACGAATGGGAGGGGATTAAATACCTGGTGGACACCTTGTCGTTGAATTATCATGCTCAGGCTGCGGATTACGAAAAATTTCCGACGGCATTGTCCGACATGGCGGTAAAATACATAAAGGGGAAAACGCCGAATCTTTTGGCCGTTGTTTTTGATAATCCGGATCACGTTGGTCATGCCGACGGTCACGACACGCCGGCTTATTATGCGAAGCTTGCGGAACTGGACGGCTATATCGGACAGATTGTGGAAGCCGCAAAAGAAGCAGGCATATGGGACGATACCGTTATCATCATAAGCTCCGATCACGGGGCATCGGGAAAGGTCACGGCGGGAAGACGCTTCAGGAGCTTGAAACGCCGTTTATTGTTGCCGGGAAGAACGTCAAACGGATTCCGGAATTTAAGGAGAGCATGATGCAATTCGATATTGCCGCAACCATTGCCTACATTTTCGATCTGAGAACTCCACAGGTATGGATCGGGCGCCCAATGAAACAGGTATTCAAATAAAAAAGGAAGATATATTCGAAACTTGCAGCATGAATAATAAATGCTGAATGGCAGCAAATTATGCCCTCTTATTTGAAATCCAAGATTGAAAGAAGCGTTTACAACCGTCGTTGCAAAAGGTTGTTTTTTCATACGGAGAGACTGCGTAAATTGTTGGTGGATCTTGTTTCGGCGTTTCCGTAAACGGATCGAAACCATTTTTTCACAATTGTGCGACCAATTTATGATTCGACGAAATTACGCAAAAACCTTTGACGGTTTTAAAACGGGAATACAGGCAAAAATAACGACTATGACAACCATACAACTTATCAACAACCTGAATTATTTTTTCTTTTAATCAGGATGATTTATTTTTGATTATTCTTTCACCAAAATTTTTCATAACCTGTTTGTTCAAAAACGGAGTTTTCAAGGATCAACTGAGAAAGCTTGTGGGTGATAAGATAGGTAATGTTGATTTTTGCAGGTTTCGGAGGCATTCCTTCGCTCCTTGTTCGCTCTTCCTTCGCTCTTTGTTCGCTTCAAGGCAGGAAGAGCAGCTCCGGATTCCGCAGGTTGATGATGCGTGAAACCCGCATGCTCACTGCATAAACTGTCCGATTGTCGTGCATACTTGGTGCA
>LSQX01158464.1_pt1 | contig 10733 bp, 2 predicted proteins | sample 654561 | NCBI WGS metagenome assembly LSQX01 (sample SAMN04489861, study PRJNA283612) | anaerobic digester metagenome | isolation source: 4 biogas reactors fed with cattle manure at either 37C or 55C with and... | place: Denmark: Kongens Lyngby | collected 2014 | reverse complement strand
GCAGAAGTCGCGTTTCCAACCTTTGTAAACGCCCCATTGGCGGTTGCCGCACGCTCAATTGTATATCCGCTCGCGCCCGCGACCGCGCTCCATTGCAGGTTAATCTGACTTGTCGAAACCGCGCTTGCAGTAAGCCCGGACGGAGCGGCGGGTTTGTCGGCCTGAGTCGTTGCCGTAGCAACGTTGGAATAATCCGAATCGCCTGCGGAGTTTGTGGCGTAGACTCTGTAATAATAGGTAGTCGACGCGGTAAGCCCTGTATTCGAGTACGCCGCAGAAGTCGCGCTTCCGACTTTAGTAAACGCCCCATTGGCGGTTGTCGCACGCTCAATTGTATATCCGCTCGCGCCTGCGACCGCGTTCCATTGCAGATTAATCTGGCTTGGCGACACCGCGCTCGCACTAAGCCCGGACGGAGCGGCAGGTTTGTCGGCCTGAGTCGTTGCCGTAGCAACGTTGGAATAATCCGAATCGCCTGCGGAGTTTGTGGCGTAGACTCTGTAATAATAGGTAGTCGACGCGGTAAGCCCTGTATTCGCGTACGCCGCAGAAGTCGCGTTTCCAACCTTTGTAAACGCCCCATTGGCGGTTGCCGCACGCTCAATTGTATATCCGCTCGCTCCCGCGGCCTCGTTCCATTGCAGGTCGATCTGACTTGCCGACACTGCGCTAGCACTAAGCATTTTGGGCGGCTGCGGAGGTGTCATTTTTGTAGCTGCCTCCACCACCGCCGAATACTCTGAATTACCAGCAGGGCTGGATGCGCAGACTCGGTAAAAATAGACCGTCGAAGGCATCAAACCATTGCTGCAGAACGTGGTAACTCCTGCTGCGGTAGTTCCGAGGGTTCCCCAAGGCCCGCTGGCGTTTGTTGCCCGCTGGATGATATATCCCGTTTCGTCTTCGACATCGTTCCATGACAAATCTATCTGGTTTTGGGAGATGACGGCAGCCTTCAATCCCGTAGGAACATCCGGCATCTTGGCTCGCGTGGTGGCGTTTGCGACGTTGGAATACCCAGAGACGCCAACAGCGTTCGACGCGAACACTCTATAAAAGTAGGTCGTCGACGATGCCAGTTTATCGTCGGAGTATGTTGTCTCATTTGCCTTCGTCTTAGCAATAGCAGCGAAGTTTGCGTTATTATTGGCGGAACGTTCTATGGTATATTCGGTCTCACCCGCGACATCCGCCCACGCTAGATTGATCTGATTGGACGAAACCACCGCCGCCGATAGCTTGCTCGGGGCGGTCGGCGGGATCGCATCTGTTGTCGCCTCAGCAATATTTGACCACTCGGAGTTGCCTGCTGAACTGTAGGCGCAGACCTGATAATAATACGTGGTCGACGGGCTTAGTCCCAAGCTGGCATATGCAGTCACCCCGGCGTTGGTAACGCCTACCGCCGAGAATGGGCCAGTTGGGCTGGTGGATCGCTGGATTCTATAACCTGTCTCATCGTCGACGTCTTGCCAACTCAGGTTGATCTGGTAGGGTGAAGCGGTCGCTGCTCGCAGCCCGATCGGAGTATCAGGGACCTTTGCCCGCGTAGTGGCGTTCGCCACGTTTGAATAAAAAGACGCCCCATCGGCATTAAAGGCGCACACTCGATAGAAATAGGTAGTGGATGCTGCGAGTTTTGAATCCGCATAAGCAGTGGTATTAGCTTCCACCGCAAAAATCTCCTCAAATGGCCCATTTGCGCTGGTTGCGCGCTCGATTTTGAAGCCGTCCTCATTTTGGCTTGCATCGAGCCAGGTCAGGTTGATCTGCTTCGACGATGTCGCAGCAGCACTAAGTCTGCTCGGGGCCGCCGGAGGAACATCAGGGGTCGTCACGCTCACAATCTGAGTGAATTCCGAGTTCACGAAACTGGAATAGGCACATACTTTATAATAGTAGGTTGTTTTTGGTGATAGCGCGATATTTCGCAAGTTAGTCACGCCGGCATAAGTGACCCCCACCTGCAAATATGCGCCGTCAATGGTGGCGCTTCTATATACCCTGAATCCGGAGATATTCGAGGACGTGTATGTCCAATTCAGTTCGACTATATTGGCTGAAATGGCGGTGGCTTGCAGATTAGTCGGAGCCTCAGGAGCGCCTTCGGATGGAGCGTTTGACGCTCCGGGTTCCAAAGTGGTTGCGTATTGATATCCGGAAAGGACGGAAGCCACCGTGCTGACAGCTTTAACCCTGAACGAGTATCGAGTAGACGGGGACAATCCAGTGACCGTTGTCGAAGTGCCTAAGGGGACGCGTAAGGTGCGACTTTGTCCGGGTATACACCATGTGACTTCATACCAGGCCAGACCACTAATGTCAGATGCCGTCCACGACAGGTCAACTGTCGTGGAGGATACCCCGTCCACTTGTAAATCGACAGACGCCGCATGCGACAACCCTATCGACACCACGAACATTAATAATATGAAAGCGGGCAATAACGCCCGTTTGCGAGCAGACATCGGCTGAAGATGCTGCGCCAGATGCCGAGCATTGGCGATCATTTACTCCTCCATATAAGTAGCCGACACGCAAAAATCGCGTGCACAGCCGAGTTTTAGCTGTTCCTGCCCCACATCAGCAGAGAGTTGCCCTGCTTTACCCCCGGATGACAACAAGCAATTGCTGCCGGCCTGCTGCCGCAAGAACTAGCCCAATGGTTCTGTTCCGCAACTCGCATCCTTGCAACCCTGGTATAACTACCGAATTGTGTATATAATTTTGCTGTTATTCAACAAGAAGCCAAATATGCTTGACGGTAGGTGCATCAAATGCCTGATGCGTCTAACGAGCGGCTACAGCGGTTCACTGATACACTTACATAGAATGTTGCCATATTCCTGCTTAAAAACTGCTACTATTATCCAGTATAATCGCGAATATAACAAGCCTGCTATAGCCTTCATCACAATGACGCGCATGGACATCTTTATGCCTGCCAGGTTGAATTGTAACCATTCACTTCTATGGTCTTGTCATGCCGGTTCCAAAACTCCTTACTATGATATCGTCCTGTGACCTTGGCAGCAGCACGCTCACTGTTTTTTCGTCCGCCACGGCACAGCTTGATATGCCGGTGACGGATATATAGTCTCCAGCGTCGGGTATATCCAGGCCAGATCCGTCGACTTGAACCCCGCCTGCACCATCGTCTACGTAAAAATACCCCGGCGATATGGCTGATTCAGAGGATACTCTTCCCCAAATCGTCACAAGCAGCCCAATGTTGTTCAGTCCACACGAGCCGCTGACTCCGATCTGCCCCGCGCCAGTCAAAGGATTAAATTGCCAATCGCCTCCACCCAGCCGAGATCCCGTGATCCCCAGCGGCGACAGGCTGCCGATGCCCGCAGGGCTTATAACCGGATCGATGATGGCCCTTTCTCCGGATTGCAAAGTAGAAAGCGTACCTGATATATTCACCTTTTCGCCTGCCTGCAAACCATGTTGCTCCTTTGCTACGCGAATTCCGCTGGCTCGATTAGTGGACTCTACATAGAAAAAGTCGTTGTATCTCGGCGCCCCAGCCGTCACCACCAGCCCTTCAATCGCCACAGGCTCTGCATCGGAGCGCGACTTGGCCAAACCCAGAGACGGCAGTGTCTGAGTGGTCGCGAAGAAATTCCCTCCAGCACAGACCATCCCAGATACGGAGTTAGCGTAGCGCACAGGTGGATCTATCGAAAAGTATGGCTTTGTCGCAGTGACGGACAGGTAGCTGCCTGCTTTGATCCCCTCGATCAGATAATTCCCATCCTGGTCGGTCGTAGCGCTTTGCCCGGATTCAAGCTGCACTTGAACGCCGGACAGCGGCCGCTCATTCCCCGCGATCATGTATTCATCTATTTCGAAACCCCAATACGTATTATCCGTACCATAACCGTAGTCCGACGTGATCATAATCAGCAACTGGTCGCCGTCGATCCAATCGCTCCACACCCCGTCCGGATAACTCCCCGAATATGAATTGACAATCTCTCCGGAGCTCGTAGCGACATGCACAAAGTCGAAGTCCTGTTCGGTGTCGATGCACGAGAAGTGGACCCGCATCCGGCTGCAAGGCTCCGAACCGGTGTGGCTGACCCAATAGTATTCGGTGTAATCATCGTAGTATGGATGTTCCGAAGAAGTCGAATCGCCAAACGAATTAACATCTCCAGTCATAACTTGCCCGCTAAACGAAGCCGGAGGACACGCAAGGAAATCGATCCCCGGAAGCGTGATCTGTGGGTTTCCAGCCGGGGACGGCGGCACCGAGACAGAAGTAGTCGCAGGCCTGAAGTCCCAGTTTGGCTTCGATGCCGACAGATTATATGAGACAGGCTCAATCCCCGGCAGAGAATATAGCCCGGCGTTTTGGCTGGTGGTCGAAATGTTATAGGGATTCGCTCTAAGCATAACTCCATCGACCCCGCCTTCCAAAACAACGTCGGTCTCGTATCCATCTATATAAAAACCCCAATCGTTGTTCCAACTATTGGAAATGAGGCGGACTTGCACGGTGTTGCCGTCGAACCAATCGCTCCAATAGTCGCTGTAACCCCCACTTATATATTGAACCTGGTTCTCATCAGGGGTGGACAATATGACATAATCGTAGGATTCTTCAACATAGACGTCGGCGAAGTGGATTCGGATCTGATTAGTGCTCGGATGCGCCTGGATGGTGTATATGATATCAGCATCGTCGTTGTATGGGTGCGGTGACTCAAGGACATAATTGGTCATCCCTCCAACTGCCTTTTTAACTGTCCCGGATATCCCTCCTGCTGGCGCGGAGCCTTTGAAGTTGATGTTGGACAAACCGTGATCTGTGATAGCCACCTGCTTGGATGTCGGTAAAAATGCCCAGCCGGGTTTGCCGGCGCTTACCGTATAAGACGACGGCGAGACATGAATTGTATAAGCCCCGTTACCGTCCGTAGTTACGCTGCGAAACGCGTTGCCGTCGCTTACCGTTACCGTCGCTCCGGCAATCGGCTTTCCGGTGGCAGTCAACACCCTCCCCGCAATATATGTGCCCGGCAGTTTCGCCGACACAACCAACGCAAAAGGTTGCGGCCCGAATGGCACATTATATCCCTTGACTTTTACCGTATACGTGCCCGCCATGGGAGCCGCAATGTCCACTGTCTCAACATTATTAAGAGAATCGCGCGAAGTTCCATTCCCATAATATTTGGTGATGCCGTTGGGAGCTATCACCGTCAAATCGAGATCATTGACCAATTCCTGGGAAGCGAGCAGTTCTCCGGGGTAGTCCGTCCACGCGAGCGTTGCCGACAGCGGCAGGCTATTGTCGAGAACGGTATATTGATACACCCGTTCCTCACTGGTGTTGATGCCCGATGTCTCATCGACAATCTCGACTACGCGCGGCGCGGCCGGGTCGAGCGCGTTGGAAAGATCCAGCCGACCCCAGCCTTCGGATATATCCGGCCGTCGGTTTCGTATCTCTTTGTATGAACTGTTAGCGTCGCCATACTGCCCGGGGAACAGGTCGGTCGCAGCATTCATCAGCATAGCTTTGACCAAAGCCGCGCTGGGGGCTATCGACTTGTTTTTAATGCAATATTCCCGCACGATCGCAGCGGCGCCCGTAACGTGCGGAGCGGCCATGCTCGTTCCGCCCCAATAGAGGTAATTTGAGTCATAGACCTGCCAGCCGATAGTCGCCGATGCTTGCGAACGCGTCGATATAATGTTTACCCCAGGGACGCAGATATCCGGCTTTATACGACCATCAGCGCAAGGCCCCCTGCCGCTCCACGCCACCATACCGTTGGGGTTGTTTGATATAAAATCGTTAGAGATAGGTGTGCGCGGGAAATCGCCGGGCCAAAAACCGCCATAGGTGCCGATTCTGCCCGTCGTTCTATCGCTTTCCGTCGCCCCGACAGCTATGCAGTTCTTGGCTGTGGAAGGGGTATATAACGAACCGGGATCAGTGACCCCGTCGGCAGGTGATCTGTCAACTCCATCGTTGCCGACAGGGAAAACGACGACAAAATCTTTGTGGCTCCAGACAAACTGGTCGACCTGCTGAGCATATACGGTATATCTTCCATTCGCCGGGGATCCCCAACTGTCATTGTGGGTCCGCACCCCATCTTCATAGACCGGCGAAAAGAGATTTTCCAGGTTCATCGGAGGAAACACATCTCCAGTAGCGTCCCCGATCGACTGAATTACGATATTCGCTTCCGGCGCCATACCGGCAAACGAACCGGCGTAATCGTGATTCGACGGTTGGCTGCCCGATTGCGCGCCGCTGGCCGCAATTATACCCGCGACGTGGGTGCCGTGCCCCAGCGGGTCACTCCAGTCGGAAGGACGCCGGAAAGCATAGCCTTTGATGACTCTATCCGCAAAATCAGAGTGGATATTTGCCGGGTCGCCGGAATCCAATCCGGAGTCGGCCAACCCTACAACCTGCCCGGCTCCGTATAGCCCAAGCCGCTCGCGAGTGGGAGCCACCTGGGTGATCTGGCTGGCAACATTGTTTGTGGTGTGGGGCTGGATCCATTCTTCGATCCACTGCACATCATCGCTATCGGCGATATTGAGCAGCGCGCTGCTTGGCACGGTGGCCGTAAGCAGAGTGGTAGAATCGGTGGGGATCGATATGCCGGTTGCGCCGTTTTCCTGCAGATGAGCGACCACCTGCTCCGCACAACCCGCCGCCACCAACTTCACGACTACATTTATATATTCCGCCTGATGACCGAGCGTTTCCGGCTCAACCTTCAAATCAGCAGACACATGGCCGCACCAGCGAATAAACGGCATCTGACTCAGCTTCGCCAACTGCCCATCCCCAAGCCGCACCACGAGCGTATTCTCCGGTACATAGCCGACCACAACCGCCCCCAGCGCCTCCACTTGTGATCTCCATTCAGCCNNGCCTGAATCACTCCGTCAAACTGTACAGCAAAAAGCCCCCCGTCGCGTGATGCCTCGACAGGCTGAGAGGATTGCACTTTATGTCTATCAGGATCAACAGTGCGGACCCTGAAACGAATAGGCGCCCCATAAGCGACCACACCAATCATCCATATCTGTGCAACGATTATTCCGATAAGCAATTGCTTCTTCATTCGCCCAACCTCTCCTCGCAGATGGGGTTGCGAGCGATATTACAAGCGCCCGCAATGTACCCTCTATTTGTTCCATGGTCAATCGGTAATTCTACCAGGATTGACCTTATTGCCCGTGTCTATAGGCATTATGTCGGCTTCGGATCGGGTTCTTACAAGCACTCGATACGATGAATTCACAGCCACGACCGATATTATTCCGACAACTCGGACGTATGTCCCAACTGGCAATATTTGGCCTTGAGTCGTTATTTTGACTCCGCGAACGCCGGACGGATCGACTATGTTAGCTCCGTCGTCAACATACACCCAACCAGATCCCGTCGCGCTCACCTTGCCCCAGATAACCGCTAAAACGCCCAGCGTGCAAGTCCCTGTCGCACCATTAACTTGTGGCAGTCCGGGACGAGGCGGCGCACCGACCAGCGCCGAGCACCCCAGACCGATTGGTCGGAGGTCGTCGACGTGCCCGATTGTTGTGTAATTGATCAGGCAGAGCGCCGGTTCCGGCTCGTCAAGACAAATGGTCGCGCTCAGGTCGATCTCAGAACCAATAGCCGGTGGGCTGATTGGCGCATACTTGACCTTGATTCCAGCGTATCCATCCCGTTCCGTAATATATAAGCAATCCTCAAAGACCGCACTCACGATCTTTGCCCGCAGATTGACGGAGATGGGCTGCGAGATTTGCCTTGCACATCCAATGCTGATCGGCTGATCGGTTCCGACCACGGTTATCCCATCAGAAACCCCGGCAGTACCCCATATGCCCGCCCCGTTTCGAGCCTTGACTGAGAAGTAATAGACCTGGCCAATTGTCAGCGGAAGGCCGGATTTGACCACGCAAACAGCCGTCCCGACCGATGTCCAGCCCGTTATGTCGTCTCCACCCTTTGTGGTTCCTATAGCGAACATATACTCTGCAATGCCCGACTCCGGATCCCAAGCCATCCAACTGGCGGATAGGCTGGTCGGGTCAGTCGTCGATACGCTTGCAACGACGACAGGGGTGGACGGGGGGGTGATGTCGTTGCCGGAATCCCCCAGCTTGAGCATCGTTCCGAGATTCGAGCCGATGTATATCGTGCCGCCTCTGCCGATAGCAGGCGAGGAATGCAGCGGCCCATCGGTGCGATATTTCCATTTCAAAGTGCCCGTGGGGTTGACGGCATATATATAGTTATCCGTCGAGCCAAAGTAGACTACTTCGGCGGCGTCCACCGCCGGAGATGTCCGAATACTGCCGTTTGCGTTGAATGTCCACTTGACGCTGCCGTCCGGATTTATGGCGTATAGCAACCCGCGCGACCAATCATCCCCGGAACCTGCATATATTGTCCCACTCGGCCCGATCGCAGCCGAAGAGTCCATATGGTCGGCGGTATATAGCGCCCATTTCTGAGAGCCATCCGGATTCAGAGCATAGAAATACCCATCCCCGGAACCCTGGTAGATTGTGCCGTTTGGGGCGACGCAGGGGGACGAATCCACCGCTGTGCCGGTGTGCTTTCGCCATATCTGAGCCCCTGTCTCTGTGGACAGACAGTAAATCCCGCCATCCCCGCCTCCAAAATACACAGCCGAGCCATCGGCGTTGAGCGCAGGCGAAGACCAGATAGTATCCCCAATATAGTGCTTCCATTTGAGCTTGCCGGTCCATTTTATCGCATAGAAATATCCATCCTGCGACCCAACATAAACCGTATTATCCGGCCCGATCGACGGGGATGACCGCGACCAATCGTTGGTTTTGTATCTCCACCGCAATGCGCCGTCGATGGTGAGGCAGTAGATATAGCTATCATATGACGCAAATACGATATCGCCGTTGGGGCCGATGGCTGGCGAAGAGTCCACAGGCCCACCGGTTTTATACCTCCAGTGCAATATGCCGTTTGGCCCCAGCGAGTGCATATAGCCGTCATCATTGCCGAAGTAGACCGTGCCATCCCCGGCTATCGCTGGCGAAGAGACGATACCCGCACCTGTCGTATAAGCCGAAAGCAAGCCGGGCACATTTGGGCCTGTGAACGGGCTTGCCCCGAGGTTTGTGGAATCGTTCCGGAACTTGGGCCAGGTCGTCAGTATCCTTACCTCGATACCATCGCTAACACCCACTGGCCCCCATAGACCGACCTTGTTTTTGGCTTTAACTGAAAAGTAATACGTCACATCCAGGGCCAGAGTCAGGCCCGTGTGGGTGATGTGCGAAGCGCCGTTAGCTGATGTCCAGGCCACGATATCGGTGCCGCCGGGTATAGTACCTATACAATATTGATAATCGGCTATCCCGGATTCGGCATCGATCGCTTCCCATCTTGCGCTCAAAGCCGTCATGCTGCTGGTATATTCGCCCTCATCCGAAACCACAGGCGCACTCGGAGGAGTCTGATCAACTCCAATGCCGTCGCTGGTTCCCACATCGCTCCACAACCCCGCCGCATTTTTCGCGCGAACGCAGAATAAGTAGATTGCTCCGGGCGCCAGCATCAGATTCGTGACAGTGACCTGTGTTTGGGTGCCGATTGCAGTCCAACCGACAACATCTGTCGCTCCCGCCGACGTCCCGATAGCGTATTCGTAGGCTGCGATGCCGGTGTGTGGATCCTGCGAACTCCAATTGGCGTGCAGAGTAGTGGTCGACATAGTATAGTTACCATCGTCGGTGACAATCGGTGTGCTCGGCGGCGAGGCATCCACAGTTATTCCCTCGCCGCGCCCGACCGCGCTCCATAGCCCCGCCCCGTTGCGAGCTTTGACCGAGAAATAATATATCTGCCCATCGACGAGCGATAGCCCGGAGCGTGTTATCGAAGTCGCAATCCCAGCACTAGTCCAGTTTACAACCTCCGTTCCGCCAGCCGAGGTGCCGATTGCATATTGATATTCTTGAATTCCGGACTCGGGATCCTCCGAACTCCACGTCGCGCGTAAACTGCCGGCAGAAGTGCTGTAGGCCCCGTCGCGTATGACCACTGGCGTGTTCGGCGGGGTCGGGTCCACTTTGATGCCGTCTGAGCTTCCGATCGCGCCCCACATCCCGGATCCGTTTCGCGCTTTGACAGAGATGTAATAAGTGACGTTCTGCGCAAGCGATAGCCCGGTTAAATTCAATTCAGTATCAGTGCCGACAGAGGTCCAGCCGATCGTGTTCGCTGCGCTTGCAATAGTGCCTACCGCATACTGAAACTCTACTATCCCCGATTCCGGGTCATTGCTAGACCACGCTGCATGCAGTTTCGAGGCGTCTGCAGTATAGGCTCCATCGTCTATGACTACCGGTGTAGTCGGCGGGGTGCCGTCGCAAGTGATACCGTCGCTTGTGCCGATGCTGCTCCATAGTCCCGCTTTGTTGCGAGCCTTGACAGCAAAGTAGTAGGTCGTGCCGCCGATTAGGGTTATGTCGTTTCTTGTGACCGAGGCCGTAGTGCCCACCGATGTCCAACCGACAACATCTGTCGCGCCGAGCGAGGTTCCGATAGCATATTGATACTCCGCAATTCCGGTGTGCGGGTCTGAGGCGCTCCAGGTGGCGTGAAGCAGGGTAGGGGATGTCGTGAAATCGCCATCATCGACCACTAATGGAGTAGTTGGAGGTGACGAGTCTACGATTATCCCATCCGAACTGCC
>LSQX01362327.1_pt2 | contig 10734 bp, 13 predicted proteins | sample 654561 | NCBI WGS metagenome assembly LSQX01 (sample SAMN04489861, study PRJNA283612) | anaerobic digester metagenome | isolation source: 4 biogas reactors fed with cattle manure at either 37C or 55C with and... | place: Denmark: Kongens Lyngby | collected 2014 | reverse complement strand
ACGACACCATGCAGTACATATCTGCCGATATAGCAACTATCTGCACCGGGATGGCAGCTTCAATGGGAGCTGTTCTCCTTACTTCCGGAACAAAAGGTAAAAGATCGGCTCTCAAACATTCACGCCTGATGATACATCAGCCCATGGGAGGTTTCCAGGGACAGGCATCCGACATAGAGATCCAGGCCCGTGAAATAATGAAAGTCAAAAAGGAACTTTACGAAATAATTGCACTTCATACGGGCAATACGCTTGAAAAAGTTGAACAGGACGCTGACAGGGATCACTGGATGACATCCTTTGAAGCGAAGGAATATGGAATGATAGACGAAATTCTTCAGAAAACCGTTCATTAACAGATATGAGCAAGTGTTCATTTTGCGGCAGATCGAAAAAAGAGACCAACATACTTATTGCTGGTCTTGAAGGGCATATCTGTGACCATTGCATCGAACAGGCCCATGGTATCATGACCGAGGAGCTCGGGGCAAAAACGAGCACGAAGTTTGAAACCATTAATCTTCTCAAACCGCCGGAAATAAAAAGTTTCCTAGATCAGTATATTATCGGCCAGGAAATGGCCAAAAAGATTGTCTCGGTTGCTGTATACAATCATTACAAAAGGCTTACACAGAAGCCGGATGATGATGGTGTCGAAATTGAAAAATCCAATATAATCCTTGTCGGGGAAACAGGGACGGGCAAGACACTTCTGGCAAAGACCATTGCAAGGATGCTGCATGTTCCCTTTGCCATTGTTGATGCAACAGTTCTTACCGAAGCCGGATATGTCGGGGAAGATATAGAAAGTCTCCTCACACGTCTGCTGCAGAATGCCGATTATGACGTCAAAGCAGCTGAAAAGGGAATCATATTCATTGACGAGATCGACAAGATTGCCAGGAAAGAAGGAGATAATCCCTCAATCACAAGGGATGTGTCAGGTGAGGGAGTACAACAGGGACTTCTCAAGCTGCTTGAAGGCTCCGTTGTAAATGTTCCGCCGCAGGGGGGAAGAAAGCATCCCGAGCAGAAAATGACACCGGTTAATACAAAAAACATTCTTTTCATCTGCGGAGGTGCATTTGTAGGAATTGAAAAAAAGATAGCAGCAAGGCTCAACACCCAGATCGTGGGCTTCGGGGCAACAAAGGTAAGATCAAAAGTGGATCTTGACAATCTTCTGAAATACCTGGCTCCCCAGGACCTGAGGGCTTTCGGACTGATTCCGGAAATAATAGGCCGCCTGCCCGTGATAAGCCATCTCAACCCTCTTGACAGCAAGGCACTGAAGGCAATACTTACAGAGCCAAAAAATGCAATTATAAAGCAGTATATCAAGCTTTTCAAAATGGATGACATCGAACTTGCCTTTACTGACGATGCCCTGGATTTTATTGTTGACAAGGCCGTTGAATACAGGCTCGGTGCCAGAGGACTAAGATCAATATGTGAGACAATAATGATCGATGCAATGTATGAAATGCCTTCCCTCGGCAAGGATGACCTTTTGATCACTGCTGAATATGCGGCTCACAAACTCGCCAAAATCGACCTGAAAGTATTGAGGGTTTCATAAATCAGGATACTGACCCGGTTTCCCGGACTCTGTTCCGTACGGATCCGTACGGAATCAGATCCTGTCTTTTCTGTCATACACAACATAGCTGTACGGAATACCTTCCGTGTTGTTCCGGTGTTCCTCCCTTTCAACAACCTTCCACCTTCTTGTATCTATCTCCGGAAAAAAGACATCAGCCGGCTTGTTCATATGAACATGGGTAAGATACAGCCTGCCGGCATAAGGCATGAACTGCCGGTAAATACTTGCCCCTCCGATAATAAATATCTCTTCAGCCTGCCCTGACTTATTCAGTGCATCTTCTATTGAAAAAGCTGTTACGGCATTTTCAATCCTGTCGCCGGGGCTGTCACTTATTACAATATTTTTTCGTCCCGGAAGGGGCTTGCGGGGAAGTGATTCCCATGTTTTTTTTCCCATTATCACGGTTTTTCCGTAAGTAAGCCGTTTGAACCTTTCCAGGTCTTCCGGGATATACCACAACAGATCATTGTTTCTGCCTATTCCGAAATCCTCAGAGACAGCAGCTATTATAGAAATCATAAAGCAGTCATTTATACAGAAATCTCTCCCCTGATAAGCGGGTGCGAAACATAGTTTTTAAGCGTAAAATCCTCATAGCGGAATAAATCTATATCCTTTACCCCGGGATTTATTTCCATCTGAGGCAGAGGATAGGGCTTCCGTCCGAGCTGAAGCTTCACCTGCTCAAGGTGATTCAGGTAAATATGGGCATCACCCAGGGTATGAATAAATTCACCGGGCTCAAGGCCGGTCACCTGTGCCACCATCATGGTCAGCAGTGAATATGATGCAATATTGAAGGGAACCCCCAGAAAAATGTCACAGCTGCGCTGATACAGCTGGCATGACAATTTCCCCTCTGAAACATAGAACTGGAACAGCAGATGACATGGAGGCAGCGCCATGCTGTCGAGTTCCCCGACATTCCATGCACTCACGATGAGACGCCTGGAATCAGGATTGCTTTTTATGTTTTCTATCACTCCGGCAAGCTGGTCTGTCTTTCGCCCGTCAGCAGACGGCCATGACCTCCACTGATAACCATATACCGGACCAAGATTGCCGTCACTGTCGGCCCATTCATTCCATATCTTCACTCCGTTGTCACGAAGGTACTCTATATTTGTCCCGCCTGAAATAAACCACAGGAGTTCATGAATAATCGACCTGAGATGGAGTTTTTTTGTTGTCAGAACAGGGAAACTCTCCTGCAGGCCGAACCTCATCTGATATCCAAAAACGCTCAGGGTCCCCGTACCTGTCCTGTCCTGTTTTTTTACCCCTTTCTCAAGTACATGATCCAGAAGTTCAAGATATTGTTTCATCTTAATTTGAAGATTTTACTTTATTTCCATGATTCCGGAAAGCCTGCCGTCCGGTATCCGTACCTGCATTCAGCCCACCATCAGTTCCGGCGGGAACAAACAGGAAATGATTTTCTGTCCTTTCAGCCTTTTTTTTCCTTTCTTTTTTCAATCTCATCCCTTATTGAGGCAGCCTTTTCATAGTCTTCCGTTTTTATTGCGTCATCAATCATTTTATAGAGCTCTTCATCACTGAACGAGTCATACTTTGATGATGTCTTCGTCTTTTTTCCGGATTCTCCTGACGTAGCAGTGTCGGTTTCGGAAGGTGCATTTGAAATTTGTGCCTTTTCCAGTATGCCCTCGCTTATATATATGGGACATCCGAATCTCAGGGCTATGGCAACAGCATCAGATGTTCTGCTGTCAATTGAATATTCCTTCTCCCCGTTGTTGCAGACAAGTTTTGAAAAGAACACCCCGTCCTCCAGTTTGTATATCATAACTTCAATTACTGCTATGCCAAAGCGGTCGGCGAACTTTTTAAACAAATCATGTGTCAACGGCCTGGGAGGCTCAAGGTTCTCCAGTTTAATAACTATAGCCTGCGCTTCAAATCCTCCTATAATTATCGGAATTCTTCTTTCCCCGTTTTCTTCAATCAGTAAAAGTGCATAGGCACCCGATTGTGTCTGACTGTAAGAAATTCCCATCACTTTCAGCTTAACCCTCTTCATCACTGATATCTTTCTCCTTTCTTTTGTTTAGCCTCAGACAAATATAAGGATTATAATTGCATAAATAAAGGTTTCCAAAGGCTGTAAAAATAATACTTTATAGTTTGGAAATTGCCTATTTTGTATATCTTTGCAGTCCAAATTCAAATAATCCGTAAAGGCCTGTAAAAGTTATATTCCATGCCGGATATACGCCTGGCGGAGAAACATAATAAGTAGCAGAATGTACGCAATAGTAGAAATTGCTGGTCAGCAGTTTAAAGTTGAAGAAGGAAAAAAAATATATGTCCACCGGCTTGAAGCGGAAGAAGGAAAAAAAGTGGAATTCGACAAAGTCCTCCTTATTGAGGATGAAGATAATATAATCATCGGCGAACCCTTTGTAAAGGATTTTGTGGTTGAGGGAACTGTCCTGAACGACAAGGTCAGGGGTGACAAGGTGATTGTCTTCAAAAAGAAAAGAAGAAAGGGCTACAGGGTTAAAAACGGTCACCGTCAGAATTTTACCCAGATTGAAATACTGCGTATCGGTGATAAGAAAAAAAGTGCGGGGAAAAAAGCTGAAACAGAAAAGGCAGTAAGCGAAAAAGCTACGACGGCTGAAGCAGCAGGCAGGAAAGCCACAGAAGCTGAAGCAGCAAGCAAGAAAGCCACGGAAGCTGAAGCAGCAGGCAGGAAAGCAACGGAAGCTGAAGCAGCAGGCAGGAAAGCAACGGAGGCTGAGGCAGCAGGCAGGAAAGCCACGGCAGCTGAGACAGGCGGAGAAGTGAAAGCTGCAAAAAAGAGTAGCGCAGAAAAAGCCGGAAAAACAGATGCTCCCGTAAAAGCAACAGCTGAAAAAACAACGGAAGAAAAGACCGTCAAAACAGCTTCAGCAAAAAAAGAGGATTCCCCGGAACCGGATGCAGAAAAAAAGCCCGTAAAAGCCGCAACTGAAAAGGAAGCCGGGACTGAAAAGCCGGAAACGGATGCAGCAAAGAAGGCCGGAGAAACCACGACTGAAAAGGAAGCCGGGAGTGAAAAGAAGGATTCCGCGAAGAAGGATGATTAAGAACAGAAATATCAAAAAAGTAAAATAAAATGGCACATAAGAAAGGAGCCGGCAGTTCACGAAACGGCCGCGATTCAACAGGCAGACGGCTGGGGGTGAAACTTTTTGGTGGCCAGAAAGTAACAGCAGGTAATATTATTGTACGCCAGAGGGGAACAAAGCTTAATCCCGGGCTGAATGTCGGCCTGGGCAAGGACCATACTCTGTTTGCCCTGACCGACGGCGTTGTTGAATTCAGGAGAAGAAGAAACAATAAAGTATATGTTTCTGTAAGAAGTGAGGAAAATATAGTTGCAGAGAAAGCTGCTGCTGATCAATAGAATACAGAACCAGGGCAGACTTATTAACATAAGTACACTTTCTGAAGAATCCTGACTCCCGCTATCTTTCCCGGCCACGGAAAAATTACCGGGAGTTTTTTATTTTTACAATATCCCAAACAAAATGCTAACAATCAATCTTATCCGTGAAAAAAGAGACTTCATTTCCGAACGTCTGAAAATAAAGAACTTCAATTCGGAAGAAATTCTGGATAAAATTCTGGAACTCGATTCCCGGCGGCGTGAAATCCAGTCGGAGTCCGATACAGCACAGGCAGAAATGAACAGGATCTCAAAGGAGATAGGTTCACTTATGATGCAGAACAAAAAGTCAGAAGCTGATTCCGCAAAGGAAAACACTTACCGGCTGAAGGAAGAAATTAAAAGCCTGGGGGAACAGCTTGGGAGGATCGACTCGGAACTGAGGGAGGAAATAATACGGCTTCCCAATCTTCCGCATGAATCCGTTGCCGGAGGCAGCAGTCCGGAAGATAATGTAAAAGTCAGGGAAGGTGGTAAAATGCCTGCTGTTTCCGGGGATACACTTCCACACTGGGACCTGATCAAAAAGTATGACATCATTGATTTTGACCTGGGAAACAAGCTTACGGGTGCAGGCTTTCCTGTTTACAAGGGGAAAGGCGCCAAGCTTGAAAGATCTCTTATCTCATTCTTTCTCGACGAAGGGGTCAGGGCCGGATATACCGAAGTAATACCCCCGATAGTGGTAAATGAGGATTCAGGATTCGGAACCGGACAGTTACCTGATATGGAAGGCCAGATGTATCATCTTACTCTTGATGGTTTTTATCTTATCCCCACAGCCGAGGTGCCGGTAACAAATATTTACAGGGATGTAATACTGAATGCAGAAGACCTGCCCCTGAAAAATATCGCCTACACACCCTGCTTCAGGCGTGAGGCCGGTTCATGGGGAGCCCATGTAAGGGGACTGAACAGGCTTCACCAGTTTGACAAGGTAGAAATTGTCCAGATAGCCCACCCCGATCATTCCTATACGGCGCTTGATGAAATGGTAAGCCACGTTGAAAGCCTGGTGAACAAACTTGAGCTTCCATACCGTATCATGAGACTTTGCGGAGGCGACATGTCATTTACTTCAGCCCTCACATATGATTTCGAGGTCTGGTCCGGCGCTCAGGAAAGATGGCTGGAGGTCAGCTCTGTATCCAATTTTGAGTCATTCCAGGCAAACAGGCTGAAATGCCGTTTCAGGGAAAAAGGCATAAAACAGACCCGGCTGGCCCATACACTGAACGGAAGTGCACTTGCTTTGCCAAGAATTGTTGCAGCCCTGCTGGAAAACAACCAGACCGGCACAGGTATCAGAATACCACAGGCACTGATTCCCTATACAGGATTCGAAATGATTGACTGACGCGGAATCACAGGAAGAAGAAAGAACAATACTGAAAACAGGAATCCCTGGCATCAGGAAATTCAGTAATCTCTGAAGCACATTTTTAATCATGGTTAAAAATGAACAAATCCCGTCAGTCATATATGTTTGCCCTTCTGGCGGTGTTCTTCTGGTCAACCATTCCCACAGCATTCAAGATATGCCTGGGCGAACTCGGAATAGTACCGATGCTTACCCTGGCATCAGTCACGTCAGCCCTGGCCCTGTTTGCAATACTGGTATCCGAAGGGAAAACAGAACTTATTGCAGAATCAACCCGGAAAGAGCTTCTTAATTCCGCTTTCCTCGGATTCATTAATCCCTTTATCTATTATCTTGTCCTGCTGAAAGCCTACAGCCTTCTTCCGGCACAGGTAGCCCAGCCCCTGAACATGATCTGGCCCATAATCCTGGTCTTCCTGTCTGTCCCCCTGCTCGGACAGAAAATAAGGAAGAAAAGCTTTATTGCACTGCTGATCAGCTTTACAGGAGTGTATATCATATCCTCCCAGGGAAATCTCTTCCACCCTGGCAGATCAGATCTGAAAGGCATATTGCTTGCATCGGGAAGTTCTGTATTCTGGGCTCTGTATTTCATCTTTAACGTAAAAGACAGAAGAGAAGAAGCTGTGAAACTCTTCCTCAACTTTGCCTTTGGCTCACTGTATCTGATTATTCTGCTTATTGTCACGGAATATCCGCTGGCAGGCAAATATGGACCAAAAGGTATTGTTTCCGCCCTGTACATAGGCCTGTTTGAAATGGGTATCACTTTCTATCTGTGGCTCAGGGCACTTAAAACGGCTGAAACAATCGCCGGAATAAGTAATCTGGTTTATCTCGCTCCCTTCCTTTCCCTGGTATTCGTTCATTTTGTACTTCATGAACCCCTGTATTATACAACTCCGGCAGGTTTATTGTTCATAATATCAGGAATATGGTATCAGAACCGTAAATCATCAGGGATTTAATTTCATATCTTTGAAGCGGATTAAGGTTCTGTGAAGCAAGCAGGCGGCAGATTCATAATTCCGAAAATACCGGTGAATGAATAATACCTTTATCAGGAAAATACAAGGCAGATGACAGTAAAACAGAAACCAGCGGAAAAAATAATCCTTGGCATTGATCCCGGAACCACAATTACCGGCTACGGGGTTATCAGAGCAGGAAAGGCCGGACCCGAACTGATAACCATAGGATGTATCGACCTTTCAAAGTTTGAAGACCATTATACTAAGCTGAAACATATCTTTGACCGCACCACAGGAATAATTGATGAATACCATCCTGATGAGCTGGCTATTGAAGCTCCCTTCTACGGGAAAAACGTTCAGTCGATGCTTAAACTGGGAAGAGCCCAGGGTGCTGCTATCGCCGCTGCATTGTCACGTTCACTCCCCGTTTTCGAATATGCACCCAGGAAAATAAAACTGTCAATTACCGGTGTCGGATCCGCTTCCAAGGAACAGGTAGCGGCAATGCTGATGAAAATCCTCCGATTCAGCGATCCGGCAGTAAAGCTTGATGCAACCGACGGTCTGGCTGCTGCCCTTTGTCACTTTTACCAGTCCGGCAGGCCATACGCGGGGGCTGGCAAAAGCAAGAGCTGGAAACAATTCATCAGGGAAAATCCCGAAAGAATAGAATAGATCTTTTTCTGCACGAATGCCTGTCTCTACAACAGTGCGGCAGCCAGTGCTGCTGCGCTCACTTTCTGCGCTCCCGATCCGATAAGTTCATTCACGCATGATTCAATTGTGGACCCGGTAGTTATCACATCATCAACCAGAAGAATATGTTTCCCCAGGAAAGAAGCCGGATCCCTGACCAGGAATGAGTTTTCAACATTTTTCCAGCGTTCATATCTTGACTTTTTTGTCTGCGTGGATGCTTTGACCACCCTTTGCAGGGAAACAGTGTCAAGGGCTATTCCCGACACTTCGGAAATCCCCAGGGCAATAAGCGAGCTCTGGTTAAAACCCCGTGTGCGTTCCCTGCGCGGATGAAGCGGAACCGGTACAATAATATCAATGTCCTCAGTAAAGCCCGAGTCAAACAGTATCACACCATAAATACGTCCCAGTTCTATTCCTATTTCCTGTATTCCCCTGTATTTCAGATTATGAATAAGACGCCTGATCCGGCTGTCCCTGTTATAAAACGAAAAGGCCGCTGCCCTTTCCATTTTACACCGTCCCCAGAAAAGCCTGGCAAGCGGATTGTCATCCTCGAGATGGAAATTTGTTCTTGGAATAAGAATATGACATTCCGTACAGATCAGCTTCTCATTACGTACAAGATGATTTCCGCAGGCCTGACAAAGCCTCGGGAAAAGAAGAGAGATAAGGTCATCCCATAAGTCATACAGGTAATTCATGCAGCGAAATGAATTATCCTGTAAAATTATAAATAAATGACCGTATTAAAAATCTATTTTGCTGCGGATTTTTTCTGCAATCGAATTGAATTCGTCCTGTGAAAATTTAAGCTTGGGATTCCTGAAATTCATATCCTCCAGGGAGTCTATAGGAACCAGGTGAATATGGGCATGAGGAACCTCAAGGCCCAGCACTGCCATACCTATCCTGTTGCACGGGAATGCTTTTTTTATGGCAGCTGCAACCTTTTTTGAAAATATGACCATCCCTGCAAGCGTCCCGTCATCAAGATCAAAAATATAATCTGTCTCCTGCTTCGGGATGACAAGGGTATGACCGGCTTTCAGGGGATTTATGTCAAGAAATGCAAAGTATCTGTCATCCTCTGCAATTTTATAGGCGGGTATCTCAGCCCTGATGATCCTGGAAAAAACAGTTCCCATTCTTTAACTTATTTTATCATAATGAAATTGATATAATCTCAAAAACCATTGTTCCGGAAGGGACTTTTATCTCTACGGTTTCACCATTCTTTTTGCCAATAAGTCCTTGAGCAATAGGAGAATTCACAGCGATCTTACCCATCTTCAGGTCAGCCTCGCTTTCAGGAACAATCTGATATTCCATTTCTGAATTGTTTTTTTTGTTCCTGATCCTTACCCTGTGTAAAATCCTTACAGTTGAGTTATCAATTTTTGATTCATCAATTATTCTCGACCGGGCAATGATATCCTCAAGCCTGGCAATCTTCATCTCCAGCATTGCCTGGGCTTCCTGTGCAGCTGAATATTCAGCATTCTCTGCAAGATCGCCCTTATCCCTCGCATCGGACAGCATTCTTGATATCAATGGCCTTTCAACTGCGAGCAGATGGTCAAGCTCTTCTTTCAACTTCTGAAGGCCTCCTTCTGTAACATGCAAAACCTTTGACATTTCTCTTACTGTAAAGAATTAAAAAATAAGAAGAATTCCGGGGTTTCCGGAACTCTTCATTAGACAAATATACAATTTTTTTAAAAAAAACAAAAAAAAATTACTCTGAAAATTAGAGAATTACATAATCATATTTGTGATTTTAACGGTATTTCCTTCCCGCTTTTTTATTTTTCGATACAACTGCTTTCTTTTTAGCTCTGTATCGTGTTTCAGTATCTTTTTTATTTTGACGCATACGCTCCCTCACTTCAGAAGACTGTATTTCAAAATGTCTCTTTCTGTCGGCATTAAGCTGGGCCTTATATTCCCTGTCACGCTTCCGGTCTTCGGCTTTCTGCTTTCTTATGGCCCTGGCGGAACTGACCGGCTTTTTGATCCTGCCTGGCTTTTTTCTGACCTGGTGCCGCACGGAGGAAATTTCCGCAACAATGCCGGCGGCAGGTAATCCCCCGGGAATACGGGAATAAGAAACAATACAGACAAGGAAAAATATTGAAAAGGAAACGGCAAATTTTCCGGCCCGGTAAAGATTCATAACAGTACAATTACAATAAAACAACAAGCATGTTTTTAATGCGTCTCTTTTGCTAATTTTGTATGATCAACATAAACATAATGGCAGACAAGGCAAAATTAGGATTTATTTTCGTTTTTCTGGCATTTTCACTCCTTTCCTGTGAACATAACAAGAACGATGTCATTCCTGATGTTTATGTGGATTTTACAATGAACCTCAATGACATTGAATTTGTAAACCTCAGTTCAATATTCGGATCGGTTTACGTGAATGCCCTTACAAACAACTGGGGACAAAAAGCTGCGGGATTCGGCAATAACGGGATCATAGTATTTGCAGGTCCTGAAGGTGAGTTCTATGCATATGACAGAACCTGTCCCCACGACTATTTTATCAGCGAACGGAGTGTAAAAATCAGTGTGACCGACATCATATTTGCCGAATGTCCGGTATGTAAAACAA
>LSQX01346214.1_pt1 | contig 10735 bp, 8 predicted proteins | sample 654561 | NCBI WGS metagenome assembly LSQX01 (sample SAMN04489861, study PRJNA283612) | anaerobic digester metagenome | isolation source: 4 biogas reactors fed with cattle manure at either 37C or 55C with and... | place: Denmark: Kongens Lyngby | collected 2014 | reverse complement strand
GAAGTCCATCGGAATAAAATTTGATTTCAATCCGACCGCCTGAATACTCCTTGACCTTATCGCAGAAGAACTCATATCCCTTGTTACTCAGAGGTCTTGACCAGGGTTGAGTAAAACTCCATTCATATTCAGCTTTGGCAAAAGCCTCGCCTCCAACAAGAAGGCTAAAAACACAGAGAATAAGCGCCCAAAAAAGTACGACCTTTTTCACTTTGCCACCTCCACATTTAGTAAATTGCAACATTAATTATAATACACAATTTTTGAAGTATTGGCAAAATATATTTTCATAATTGTTAATTAATTTATATTTTTCCAAAACGGAAATGTTAATAAACTCTTAAAAGCTTCCCGAGGGCCCGAGGAGTAAATAAATCGGAAGGAGACTGATCCGCAAAAAGAGAGTGAGGGCCTACAGAGCCCATGCTATTACTTCTTGACATTTTTTGACTAAACGTGCCATTATAAGCGAACGGCTATATAATATGAACTGTTTTTCAGTCAGGAGGATTAAGAAATGAGCGAAGCTGTTGTTGCTCTTGAAATGAACTATGACGAGTGGCTTGAGTTTTGTACAGAAAAACTCGGGCTTCAAAGATACAGAACTGATCAGATTTGTCAGTGGATATATGAAAAAAAGGTCTTTAATATCTACGATATGACGAATCTCGGAAAGGATCTTCGTGAGGATCTTGCTTATAAAATTTTAATTTTACCGCCAAGCCTCGTGAAACAGGAAACATCAAAAGATGGCACACGAAAATTCTTATGGCAGCTTCAGGACGGTCAGAGAATAGAATCCGTGCTCCTGTCTCACGGAAATCACAACACCGCCTGCATATCGAGTCAGGTTGGTTGCCCTTTGGCTTGCGCCTTCTGCGCTACGGGAAAGGGTGGTTTTGTACGAAACCTTACTCCCGGAGAGATCGTCGGCCAATTTCTGGCCATGGAAAAAGCCGCTGGACAGAACATTACCAATATAGTCTTTATGGGCATGGGTGAACCCCTCCTCAACCAGGAAGCTCTTTTCAAGAGCATAAAGATATTAAACCACCCCAAGATGAGAGGGCTCGGCGCCCGCCACATGACAATTTCTACCGCCGGCATTGTTCCCGGCATAAGAGCTCTTACAGAGCTGGAAATCCCTGTGAGGCTTTCTGTTTCTCTTCATGGCACAAATGACATGTTGAGGAATAAACTTATGCCTATCAATCAACAGTATCCCTTGGGATCCCTTATAGAAGCCCTTCGTGACTATCAGCAAAAAACTGGTGATCGCGTTACCATCGAATACGTGATGATCGATAGGGTAAACGACAATACGGAACAGGCATATGAGCTTGCTGCCCTTATGAATGGACTTTCTATTTACGTGAACCTTATTCCCTATAACCCTGTAGATGCTACATATAGGCGTTCTTCCCAGGAACGCATCAAGGCCTTTGGGAAGATCCTCAGTGAACTGAACATTGAATATGAAATCCGTCGGGAAAAAGGATCTGATATCAATGCCGCATGTGGTCAGTTACGAAGACAAAATGAAAAAAGCTCACGTTTATAACCTCAAAGATCTGCAAAATGGAGTTACTGCCCAGATCGTTCAAATGCCTAGCGGAGAATGCCGCTGTCGCCTGGAGGCCCTTGGGCTTCGGGAGGGAAAGATCATTGAAAAGGTTTCGGGCATGCCTTTTCATGGCCCCATTACCATTATAGTAGACGGCAGGCAGATTGCCATAGGGTGGCGTATCTCATCACGGGTGATAGTTAAACCTCTCAAGGAGTTTGGCCATGGGGCCTGAGAACCCTGCACAAAAAACCCTTCTTCTCATTGGAAACCCCAATGTAGGGAAAAGTGTTATCTTTTCTCGCTTGACCGGAGTACGGGCCATTTCATCTAATTATCCAGGAACCACAGTGGGCTTTTTGGAGGGATGGCTTCGTTACAATTCCGAAGTTTACAGGATTATAGACGTTCCTGGAGCCTACACTCTTGATCCCACGAATGAGGCGGAACAAGTTGCCCGCCGCATGGTAGATGAAGGGGCGGATCTGGCGATTATAGTACTTGATGCCACAGCTCTCGAACGAAACCTCTATCTGGCCTTTCAAGCCATGGAGCGAGGCATCCATACTATTGTGGCCCTTAACATGGTGGATGAGGCCCGGCATCGAGGCATCAGCATTGACGTTGAAAAACTTGAGAAGCTTCTAGGGGTACCTGTCGTTCCTACTGTAGCCTTGTCCGGGCAGGGAATAAATCGCATCATCCAGCGTATTCCCGAAGCCCGAAAAGGGCATATCCCTCCCCTTACGAGTGAGGAACGATGGAAACGAATCGGCCTAATTATAGAACAAACTCAAAAACTAACCCATCGCCATCATACCCTAAGAGACAAACTTGAAGACCTTTCAGTGGATTCATTCTGGGGAGGCGTAATAGGGGTTCTGGTTATCGCCCTGAGCTTTTATGTCATACGCCTTATTGGAGAAGGGCTTATCAACACGTTGCTTAACCCGATAACAGAGAGAGTTTGGATACCAGCCCTGATGAAGTTCTCTCCTATTTTAGGCAAACACCCTATACTGCATCAGCTCCTTATAGGAACCCTGATCCATGGGACTGTGGATATGGAGCAAAGTTTCGGTTTGCTTTCTACAGGACTTTACGTACCCCTTGTTATGGTGCTGCCCTATGTGCTGTCCTTTTACCTGGCTCTCAGCTTTTTGGAAGATGTTGGGTATTTGCCGCGCTTTGCCGTTCTTTTTGACGCCCTGTTCCACCATTTAGGCCTCCATGGCTATGCAATAGTGCCAGCTCTTCTTGGCCTGGGCTGCAACGTTCCTGGCATTTTAGCCACGAGGGTTCTCGAATCAGAGCGAGAAAGATTTATTGCCGCCACCCTTATTTCGATAGCCATCCCCTGCGCCGGCCTGCAGGCAATGATCGTAGGGGTAATAGGACATCTCGGCGGCAAATATGTGATCATAACCTATGGAGTCCTCTTTTCGGCCTGGGTTGTTATAGGGAGGATCCTCCATGCCCTTTTGCCAGGGCATAGTCCTGAGCTCATAGTGGAAATTCCCCCCTACCGGATCCCTTCGGTCCGTGACCTGTTCTTTAAACTCTGGTTTCGTCTGAAAGGATTCATTATGGAGGCCATCCCCCTGGTCATGGGGGGTGTGCTTCTTATTAACCTGCTTTACATGACAGGCGTAATTAACGGAATTACACGCTTTTTCAGGCCTGTTTTCACAGGACTTCTTGGTCTGCCGGCAGAAGCGGCCGGTCCCATTATTATGGGGCTCCTGAGAAAAGACGTTGCTGTTGGAATGCTCTCCACACTCAACCTGACGCCTCAGCAACTTATAGTGGCCACTGTAACGCTGGCCATGACCTTTCCTTGTATAGCGACCTTCATCGTGCTCTGGAAGGAACTTGGGGGCAAGAAACTTGCCGGAAGCCTGGCTATAATGATTTTTTCAGCCCTTACCGCCGGATCCCTTCTTCGGATCGTTCTAAACCTGTGAGTTTAACGCTCCCTTTTATGACGGTGCAAAACCCAAAGGGCGTAGAAAACAAGAGTACTCACTCCAAAAACGATAATGTAGGCCGCGGCGTACCCTTCTTTTGCATAGGATCCTGGTTCAACTCCAGGGAAAAAATCAAGTATGGCTCCTGTCCCCCACTGATAAATAATTACAGACAAATATATAAAGGTATTAACCACGCCCATGACCGCTCCCCGCAAATGAGATGGAGCCACTTCATTGATCTTCGCCGCGTAACATACCGCCCCTCCGCCCGTACACATTCCTAAAAGAAACCCTGCCGATGCCGCAAGATATATGGGAAAATGAAAGAAAAGAAGTCCGGTAATGAGGGCCAGGGAAAGAGAAAAAACAATTGAAAATGCATAAAGCAGAAAATTCCTGATCTTTTCAGAACGACCCAGAAACCCAGACAAAAGGGTTCCCATGACAACTCCCACTCCTATTAGACTCGCCCAGCCTCGGCAATCGGCGAAAGGACGTTCATAAACGGCAGCAAACCAGGAAACAGCCCATAGAGCCTGAAGAGAAAGGATGGATGCCATAGAGAGACTCCATAAAAGGCTTATGGAGCGGCCAACTGGTGAGCCTGTAACAAAACGGAAGGCTTCCTTAAAGTTTTGCAGCAAACTATGGGAAAGGAATCTCTCTTTTGAATAAACAGGGTCGTCTTTTCTTTTCAGAAACAGCAAGGAGGAAAGAAAAAGGCAGAATATAGCGAGGAAAGTTGAAACGACCGGCATACCCCACGTATCAATAGCTGTTCCTAAAGGAGCGACGCCAACCACAGTCCCCATATTGCCAGTGGCTAACGTAATCCCCGAGTAAAAAGCGTAAAGAGTCAAAGGAAAGGCAGCAGCCTGAAAGACCAGAGCTCCCATGAATAGGGGTGAGAAGCCCAATCCCATAAGAAGCCGCCACAGAGAAAGGGTGAAAACTGTCGGTTTGAAAACCATCATAAATCCGCCCAACGCGGTAATAAACAGCCCGGTAGAAGCAACTCTCATGGGGCCGAACTTATCAAGCAGCACTCCACACACAGGCTGCATTGCCCCATAGGCATAAAAATAAAAACTCGCTATAAAACCTGTCATAGCCGCACTAAGACCTAAGGGGGCAGCATAGAGAGGCATGACAACCGCAGGCGCGATACGGAAAAAATAAGACATGAAATAAGCTAATAAGATAATCGCAAAGATGAAGTGAGCATTCCGAACGGTTTTAAGATCTTTTTGAGGATCCAATAGACTCAGCCCCTTCTTCATTTTATAGAAAACGCCCTTTTCAGGTTGCAACAATTATAATGGATTATAAAAGACACTTTTCACATAATAGCACAAAATTATCGGGGCCATCGTAACGACAGCCCCGATAAATGCTGTTTCTATAAACTTACAATTTTATTCGTTCAAATACACTCTCGGCACTCTTTTACCTATCATGTTGGGGAGGGTTGTGAAGATGGTTCCGATCTTGTCAGCGATCTCATCCCCTGTGATCGTTTCTTCTCCCTGCTTTCCAAGGAGAACGACTTCGTCTCCTATTTGGGGGTTCTGAAGAACGCTTACATCCACCAGAGCCTGGTCCATACATATCCGCCCCACTATGGGACATCGTTTCCCGTGTATTAACACTTCCGTACCTTTTCCTGAGAGCTCTCTGGAATAGCCGTCATGATACCCCACCGGTATAACAGCGATTCTTTCATCTGCTGTAGTTTCATATGTCAAACCATAGCTGAGTTTTTTTCCGGCTGGCACGGTACGAATTGCTGATATGGCTGTTTTAAACTCGAAAACAGGCTCTATGGCGATAGAACGTACCACTTCTTTTGACGGGTACATACCCACTACAAGCTGTCCTGGCCTTACGCCGTCCATAACAAACTGGGGCAGCGCAAGAGTAGCGCCAGAATTGCAGCAATGTTTTATAGAAAAAGTAATGCCCCGCTTTTCAAGCTCGCCAATAACTTTTACAAAGGTGGAATGCTGTTCATAAGTGTATGTTAGATCCCTTGCATCTGAAATGGCAAAATGGGTAAAGATCCCCTCCAGGTTAAGCCCTGGCAAATGAGAGATCTCTTCTACCGCATCTGCCGCCTCATGAGGGAAAAAGCCTATTCTTCCCATGCCAGAATCTATCTTGACATGGCCATATGCAGGTTTCTGAAGTCTGACAGATGCATCTGACAGAGCCTTAGCTATTCCTTTATCATTAATGGCAGCTCTTATCCCTAAACGAACATATTCTTCAGCAATGCCATACGGAGAAGGCCCCAGCACCAGTATAGGGGATTCAATGCCCGATTCCCTTAAGGAAATGGCCTCATCACCAGTGGCAACCGCAAAGAAGTCTACCCCCATATCTGCCAAAACCCTGCCTATTTTATCTGCTCCGAGGTTATAGGCGTCACCTTTTACAACGCCAAAGATCCTAACACTCTCTCCCACATGCTTTCGTATTGCCCGATAGTTATTTCTGACCTTCTCAAGGTCAACTTCCAATCTGGTAGGTCTCCACGACATCTTAAACACCTCCCGCCCATATAATCGTTATGCTGTTTATTTCTTTCTTAAAACCCTACCGGCAGTTTTTCCGGTGCAAACGCCTTTCTCGACGGTTTTAACTCCATTTACAAAGACGTATTCGATCCCTTCCGGATCCTGTTGAGGATTCTCTATAGTCGCCTTGTCCCTTACTGTTTCTGGATCAAATATGACAATATCCGCATCCATTCCTTCTCGAATTATCCCCTTGGTCTGGAGACCATAACGAGCCGCCGGGAACCCAGTCATCTTCCATACTGCCTGCTCAATGGTCAAAACCTTTTCTTCCCTTACATATTTGCAGAGCACCCTTGGGTTCGTCCCAAAGGTCCTGGGATGGGACTTGCCTCCACTTGCTCCAAAAATAGAGTCTGATACGAACATGGCTGCCGGGTGCTTCATAACATACTGCACATCGTCTTCAGACATAGCATTGTAACAAACTGTGTCCGAACCTCCATTGGCCACAATAATGTCGAAAGCCGCTTCTATTGGAGACTTGCCCATAAGCTTCCCGACTTCCGATAGGGTTTTTCCTTCACATTCCGGAGTCTTTGGAGTGTACAACAATGTTATACCTTCACTGCAGCCGCCAAGCAAGTAGTAGTTATCCCAACTTACATCTGTTTTTATTTCTCCCATGACTTGTTTTCTCACAGAAGGATCAGCCAGGCGCTCATTAAGTTTCTGCAAACCGCCCTCTTGAATCCATGCCGGCAATATGGCCCGCAACGTCGTGCTGCTGTAATCATATGGATACAGATCTAACGTCACATCCACCCCATTTGCACGGGCCTCGTCCACTTTCTGCAAGGTAGTTTGTACAAGTCCCCAGTACATCTTACCAGCCGCTTTATGGTGGGAGATTTGTACAGGGATATCATTCTTATGCCCAATGTCTATAGTTTCCATAACGCTTTCTACAACTGCTCCTGATTCACTGCGCATATGAGACAGATACAGGGCATTTTTCTTCTTCAGTGCAGTCGTTAGAGCACAAAGCTCTTCATGGCTCGAGTAAACTCCGGGAGGATAGATCAGGCCGCTGGTAAGACCAAAAGCCCCGCTATCTATGGCCTCTTCCACATAAGCACGCATTTTTTCCATCTCGTCCTGTGTAGGCTGCCTGTTTTCAAAGCCCATGACAGCAAGCCTGACCGTACCTTGCCCGACACATGCGCCTATGTTTGTTCCCAGACTCAATGTTTCCAGCTTATCAAGCCAACCCCCAAAGCTACGCCACGTCCAGTCAAGAGTTGTCCCGCCTTTAAAGAATCCAACATACTGATCAAGCATCTCGACCTTATCATCAGTCACAGGTGCCGGGCTTATGCCGCACTGTCCTATTATTTGCGTAGTTACTCCCTGTTTAAGTTTCGAAAGCATCAGTGGATCCTGCAGCAGAACAAAATCCGCATGGGTATGGCCATCAATAAACCCAGGGCATAGCACCTTGCCTTCGGCATCTACTTCCTCTTTTCCAGTCGCATCAAGAGGTACTTTCCCTACAAAATCAATGCGGCCGTTTGATATTCCGACATCAGCTTTAAACCAGGGACTGTTTGTACCATCAACTACAATGGCATTTCTAATAATGACATCAAAGTTCATTGCTGGTCCGCTCCTTAACTTCTAAAGTGTAGTTAAAAATTGTTATATGCCAATTCCCCATGAAAAAATCTTCTTAATAAAAATCTACCATGGCCCCACCACATTGGGTCCTAAAATAACAGTTGGCAGCCAACATGAAAGAGCTGGGATATACGTCGTCAGAAGAAGAACAGGAATGCCTACGAGTAGAAGAAACTTCATCATGATTGGCACTAATTCTCCATAAGAGCACCCCGACAACCGGGACCCTACAAAAATAGACATGGCAAAGGGCGGCGTTATTACACCAAGACCAACATTAAGAATGACAATAGCGCCTAAATGAACCAGATTAACGTCAAGCTCCTTCATCAGAGGCAGGATAAGGGGCACTGCCAAAATCAAAATGGGAATGCCATCAATGAACATCCCCATGATCAAAAGAAGGATATTGACCATGAGCATGATCATAATCTTGCTCTCGAAAAGCCCCAACATCCAGTTTGCGACTTCCTGAGCCACTCCAAGACGAATCAAATATCGTGCGAAGACGGTTCCAGCTGCTATTAGAACCGCAATGACTCCTATAGAAACAAGGGAACTGAGAGTAGCGTTCCAAAAACCCTTTTTAGTAAGTTCCCTATATGCGAAAAGTCCCACAAAAATACAATAGATAGTAGCTATAGCTCCCGCTTCGTTAGGAGTAAAGATACCGCCGTATATGCCAACCAGAATGATGAGCGGACATCCCAACGCGGGAAGAGCTCCCCATGTAGAACTCATTATCTCCTTCATTCTCTCAGAAAAGGCGGCTGGTGGCAGTTCGTGCTCCGAAGCAATGGCCATATTCATATATTTGGGGCACAAATAAAAATTCAAAACCCCATAACCCAGAGCAATTAAAAGACCGGGGACAACTGTCGCAAGAAAAACAGCCGTCACGGACTGCTGAGCGACAAGACAATAGACGAGGGCTGGAACACTTGGGGGGATAAGATAGCCAAGAAAACTTGAAGAACAAAGGATAGCCGTGGTGTATTGGGGTTCGTATCCATACTTGGCAAGGCGAGGAACCAGCAGAGGAATAAGAGCGGAAATGCAGGGAACTGACGAACCTGTCAAAGCGCTGAGAAAGAGGGTCGCCACGATGGAGACAATTTCCATGCCCCCGCGTATCCTACCAACAAGGGCATAGGAAAAACGAACGATCCGATCAGCCAGCCCCGCTTCAGAAATAAGGCTTCCCGCATACACAAAGAACCCAATTGCCATTAGGACTTCACTAAAGAGAGAGTGGTAAAAAGTTCCTGCTGTAAAAGACAGCGGCATTCCAGCCACTGAAAGTCCAATAAGAGAGCTTCCTATAAACAGCCAACCGAGGGCTACTCCGCCAAAAAGACCTAAGAAGAAAAAAACTAAAGATACAGTTAGACCCAAAGCCATTTATTTTCCCTCCTGTGAAACCGGAATTACGTATTGACGGCGATAATCTATGAACTTAACTACAACATTATGTATAGAGTGAAATATAGAAAGTACAAGCATCATAAACATACACTCAACGAGCCAGCTCGTGTTAAACCACCGTACCAGAGTTCCATACTCCGGATATGTAATTGCGCGCAGCGTAAACTTTAGAACAACTGGCAAAAATGCGAACATAATAACAATCGATATTAAATTCAATATCATAATATATATGGCTCTTGACTTTGCCATGTGTTCTCCCTTAAAAAAGGTTTCTAGAAAGACGTCAACACTTGTGTGACCCTCCACTCTTGTGGTAAGAGCGATAGCCAACAGCATAAAAAACGTAAAAAAGTACAATGCCAAATCTGACAACCACATTATTTCAAAATGCAGCCAATAACGATTTACAACTTGAGCAAAGACAAGAACTGTTGTGAGAACAAGCCCAGCTGCACAAATTGTATTTTCGAATATTTCAATAAGCCTTACAAACCGTAAGTATAAATTCTTCATCCTTACCCCTCCGTGCCCATTAAACTTATAGAAAAAGCTTTTCTATAAAAACGATGACAACACAATATTTACAGATTCCACATGTTAAAGGAATAAAAAGGGGAGAAAGCAGCTCTATATCTCCCCTTTTTATAGCGAAAAGAACTCTTCTAAACTACAAAAACAACAAGGCTAAGAAAAGGCTATTTCTTTGCTTTCGCAGCAACCTCTTCGTGGATACGATCAAGTTCGTCAAGAATGACCTGGGTCATATTCTGTCCGGGGTATTTCTTTTCAAGCCATGGCGTGCAAAGCTCTTCCCAGATTCCGGACATGCGGGCCTTGTCTCTGAAGACCTGCCGCTCTTCATCGGTCAGACGAATGATCTCAAAGCCCTCCTGCTTCTCTAATGTCGCTATATAGTCTTCCTGTGCCGCTTCCTGAATCTGCAGAAGATACTCTTCTGCCTCAAGAGCCGCCTTTTTTATAGCTTCCTTGAGATCGTCAGGAAGAGAGTCCCAGAGTTTCTTGTTCATAGCGATATTCTGAGCATCCCATGCCCATTTAAGGTCTGTAAAGTAAGGAGCCACTTCGTAGTGTCTCTCGTCAACCAGTGAGGGCCACATGGTCCAGCAGCCATCTACGACCTTTCTTGCCATGGCGTTATACAGCTCGCTCCATGGAACAGTTTCCAGGGTCATGCCCGTTCCTTCTCCCATGTTCGCGAGGCATTTTACGAAACCAAGAGAAGAAGACACTCGCAGTTTCAAGTTCTTGAAATCTTCGGGAGTGCGAATAGGCCTTTTGCTGTTCGCTATGCCGTAAGGACCCTGAGCGACATTGAAGAGAATTTTAAAACCAACTTCTGCCCATGCATCCTCCATAACCTTGAACAAAATGCCGCCGGCTGGAGAGTATGCCAGTCTCGCTTCATCAAAGTTCTCCACTGTCCAGGGCATCCAGTTCAGCATGCCGCCAGGAACCAAATTGACGTAGGGTGAAAAAACGCCCATGGCGATGCTGCCTTCCTGAACGGCGTGATATGACTCGTCGTGGTTGCCAAGAAGTCCATCGGAATAAAATTTGAT
>LSQX01051804.1_pt1 | contig 10735 bp, 9 predicted proteins | sample 654561 | NCBI WGS metagenome assembly LSQX01 (sample SAMN04489861, study PRJNA283612) | anaerobic digester metagenome | isolation source: 4 biogas reactors fed with cattle manure at either 37C or 55C with and... | place: Denmark: Kongens Lyngby | collected 2014 | reverse complement strand
AGCTATTGCCTTAATCGAGAAAGGAGGTCCTGACCATGCCCCGTGTAAAACGAGGACCGGTTGCCCACCGGAGGCGCAAAAAAATAATGAAGCTGGCAAAAGGGTATTACGGCGGCAAGAGCAGGTCATACCGGGTAGCCCACCAGCAGGTGATGAGATCGCTCTTCTACGCCTACCGGGACCGCCGGCAGCGGAAAAGAGATTTTCGCAAGCTCTGGATTACCCGGATCAATGCCGCGGCCCGTTCCAACGGCCTTTCATACAGCCGTTTTATCAACGGCCTTAAAAAAGCCGATATCGAGATCAACCGGAAGATGCTTGCCGATATGGCAGTTCACGATCAGGATGGTTTCAGCCGCCTGGTCCAGGTGGCCAGGGAGCATATCTGATCCGGTGCCTTTGATTTTTTCCGGAGTAAACAATAAAAGCTGCTTTTCTACCGTTGTTCCATGAGGAAAGCGTTACGAGGACCGGCCCCGGCTCTGTAAAAGAGAGTTTGCGGAGAGTGCCGGTCTTTTCGGCTCCTGGGCCGGGGAGAGAGCGACCGCGGGGACGGCAGGCTCTGACCGGTCTTCAAGGGGCGGTGGAAAAACAGGGTTGGAGATGAGATCCGGCTTGCGTTTTCAGGAGATCCACAGCAGCAGCAATTTCCATATCAAGGAGTACCGGCGCCTGGCCAGCAGCCGCAAACAGCGCCGCCACGCTGGCCGGCTGGCGCTGGAGGGGCCACTTCTGCTGGGGGAAGCCCTGGCTGCGGGGCTGCACCCCGAGGTGGTCTTTGCCACCCGCCGCTATCTGGATGAAGGCGGTCCGGGGCTTCTCGCGGCTCTGCCCGGTAAGTGCAGGGGCTACCTGCTCCCGCCGGCGCTTTTTGCCAGGCTGGCCGATACGGAAACGCCGCAGGAGATCGCGGCGATCTTCCCCTTTCGGGAGCTCGAGCAGGCCGGTAGTTTGGCCGGGGAACTTTCCCTGGTGATCTTCCTGGACCGGTTGCAGGATCCGGGCAACCTGGGCACGATTATTCGCACCGCTGCCGCTGCGGGCGTGGATGCGATCTTTTACGGTCCGGGATCCGTTGATCCGTACAGCCCCAAAGCGCTGCGCTCATCCGCCGGCGCTGTTTTTCGCCTACCGCCGGTGGAGGCAGCGGCACCGCTGCAGCTGTTGAGGGAGCTGCAGGACCGCAAGATGGCTGTTCTTGCCGCCCGGCCCCGGGAGGGGCGGAATTTCTGGGAGATCGATTTCCGCAAAAAAACCGCTCTTCTCATCGGCAGTGAAAGCCGCGGCCTCTCGCCGGAGCTGATCGCCGTGGCCGACCGGCAAGTTCATATTCCGCAGTTTTCCGCTGTTGATTCACTCAATGCTGCCGTGGCCGCAGCCGTGCTCATCTACGAGGCCCGCCGCCAGCGCACCCCGCTGTGAAAAAGAAGGGCTCCGCTGTCGCGGCGCTGCCCCCGTTTCACCGTTTGGCGGCAGAGGGTGAAACGCTTTTTCTGCCAACCGCTTGACCCTGCAAAGACCTTTTCTTGAACCCCCTTTCAGCGAACCCGGTCCGGCTACAATCTGTTGAAGCGGGCAACGACGGCCCGGTCATTCTGATTATCAGGAAAAAGATTCGGACACTCCCTTGAAGATCGGCTGTTTTATCCGATATAGAGATTGAAAGGAGTTGGCTCTCCCATGAAGATCGATTCGTTTAACCGGATGAGCGGATTGCAAAGGAATCTCGATCTGAGCAGGCAAAAAGCCCCGCCGAAGAAGAACAAAGGGACTGTTGATCAGTTTGTGCCCGGTAACAGGGGACAGAAAAGTGCGCTTACCTACAGCAAAAAGGTGGTCGGCCCTCTCAAGGCACAGGGGGAAGGTGTTTACGAATCCCTGAGGCGTCTGGCTCTCGAACTTCTGAAGAAGCAGGATTATTACACCCGGCGCTTGCAGGGTGAAGGGACCGAACCCGGCGGCTCCGATGGGGCTATCAGGGCAGAAGCGGCCTTTCTCGTTGCTGACGACGGCCCCCTGGGTGCGGGGGCGGTCAGCGATCGTATTGTCAATTTTGCCATCGCCGCCTGCGGCGGAGACAGATCCAGATTGGAGCTGATCAAGGGAGCGATCGAGGAAGGTTTCCGCCAGGTTCGGGGGATGCTGGGCGGTCTGCCCGAGGTTTCGCTGCGGACCCATGATCTGATCATGGAGAAGCTCGATCGGTGGGCCGCCGCGGAGGAGTAGCAAGGCCCCTTTGAGCTTTCAAGAGATGAACCTTCAGCCCGGCCCCGCCGTGCCCGCTCCCTGCCAGCGGGAGACTGAGCGGAAGGACTGAAAATGTGACCGGAGGGAGCCCCTCGGGTCTTTTTTTGCCCTGGCGGGTGATTGTTTTTGGGATGGTGGTGTGCTATAATGCACCTGAATATCAGAGCGATGAAGGAGATCAGTAGGGGGGACCCACGGACCGTCCAGGGAGATGGGACCGCGACTGCAAGTCCTGTCCGGCGCCGCCCGCCCGAAATTTCACTCCCGAGCTTCCCGCTGAACGGCTCCGGCCCGGTAGGCGGCGACGGCTGATTCCCGTTATCGATCTGAGCGGAGCCGGGTTGCGGCTAAGATGGGTGGTACCGCGGAAGGAAGCTTTCGTCCCAGGGGACGAAGGTTTTTTTTTAGGCAGAAGAAAGGAGCGTCAGGGCGATGTTGGAGAAGATTGCCGATCTGGAGAAGAACGCTACCCGGATCATCGAGGAGGCAGAAGATAGGGAGGCGTTGAAAGAGCTGCGGGTGCGCTTCCTGGGCAAAAAAGGGCTTCTGACGGCGCTGCTTCGCCTCATGGGGGAGCTGGATCCGGAGCAAAGGCCGGCAGCCGGCAAAAGGGCCAATGCTCTCCGGAGCAGGCTGGAGACGCTGCTCGGCCGCAAGGAGGAGGCGCTGCAGGCTGCTGCTCTGGCGGCGGACAGGGAGAAGGAACGGATCGATGTGACCCTGCCCGGTGCTCCGTTCAACCTCGGGCGGAAGCATCCGCTGACCCTGGTGCTGGAGGAGATCACTGCGATCTTTACCGGCCTCGGGTTCCAGGTGGCCCGGGGGCCGGAGATAGAAAGCGATTATTACAATTTCGAAGCCCTCAATCTACCCCCGGATCATCCGGCCAGGGATATGCACGATACTTTCTATTTTAACCCCCAGATCCTGCTGCGGACGCATACCTCTCCGGTGCAGGTGCGGGTCATGGAGCGGCAGGCGCCCGGCCTGCCGGTGCGGATCATCGCGCCGGGCAAGGTCTACCGCCGCGATGACGACGCCACCCATTCGCCCATGTTTCACCAGGTCGAGGGGCTGGCCGTTGACCGCGGGGTCACCTTTGCCGATCTGAAAGGAACGCTGCTGGTTTTTGCCCGGGAGATGTTCGATCAGGGGCAGCGCATTCGCCTGCGGCCCAGCTTCTTTCCCTTTACCGAGCCCAGCGCCGAGGTCGATATCGCCTGTATCATCTGTGGCGGCAAGGGCTGCCGGGTCTGCGGCCAGTCCGGCTGGCTGGAGATCCTCGGCTGCGGGATGGTCCATCCCCGGGTGCTCGAGATCAGCGGGTACGACCCGGAAGATGTGACCGGTTTTGCTTTCGGGATGGGGGTTGAGCGTATCGCCATGCTTAAATACGGGATCGATGATCTGCGCCTGCTCTTCTCCAACGATCTGCGTTTTTTAAGGCAGTTTCGTTAGGGTGGCGGCCGATCTGGATGATAGGAGGAGTACAGTAGATGCGCATACCCTATAACTGGTTGAAAGAATATGTCGATCTGGAGCTGCCGGCGGAGGAGCTGGCCGACCGGCTTACCCTGGCCGGGGTCGAGGTGGAGGCGGTGGAGCGGCCTGCCGGAGCTCCCGATGGGGTGGTGGTGGGCGAGATTGTCACCCTGGGAGAGCATCCGCAAAACCGGGGGCTTCTTGTTGCCGGGGTGAGCAGCGGCGGGGGGGGGCCCAGGCAGGTGGTCTGCGGCGCCCGCAATATCGCCGTCGGTAAGAAGGTTCCCCTGGCCCTGCCCGGAGCGGTTCTGCCGGGGAGGGGTCCTCTCGAAGCCCTCGATATCGAGGGAGTCCTGTCCGAAGGGATGCTCTTATCCGGGGGAGAGCTGGGCCTGGAGATCGGCCCGCCCGACGGCATCCTGATCCTCGATCCCCAGGCGCAGCCCGGTGCAGCCCTGCCTGAAGCGCTCGATCTTGACGAATGTATTCTGATCCTGGATCTGACCCCGAACCGGGCCGATTGTCTGGGGCTGCTGGGGGCGGCTTACGAAGTCGCAGCCCTCACCGGCGCTGCGGTGAAGCACCCGCCGGCGAAGCCCCGGGAGGGCTCCCGGGACGCAGCAGCGCTGCTGCAGGTGGAGGTGCAGGAGCCGGCACTCTGTTCCCGCTACACGGCGCGGGTAATTGAAGATATCACCGTGGGCCCGTCGCCTCTGTGGCTGCAGCTGCGCCTGCTCAGGTCTGGAATGCGCCCGATCAACAATGTGGTCGACATCACCAACTACGTGATGTGGGAGTACGGCCAGCCGCTGCACGCCTTTGATTTCAACCTGACCCGGGGGGGAAAGATCATCGTTCGCCGCGGCCGTCCGGATGAGATGCTGGTCACGCTCGACGGAAACGAGAGGGCCCTGGATGAAGCGGTGCTCGTGATCGCCGATCCGGCCGGTGCGGTTGCCCTGGGCGGGGTCATGGGGGGGGAGAGCACCGAGATCAATCCCTCCACCAGATCGGTCTTGCTGGAGGCGGCTCTGTTTGATCCCACCAGCACCCGCCGCACTGCCGGGCGTTACAATATCCCCTCGGAGGCCTCGAAGCGCTTCGAGCGGGGGGTGAATCCGGAGTGGGTGGCGGAAGCCTCCGGGCGGGCGGCGCTGCTCCTCTCGGAGCTGGCCGGCGGGCAGGTGCTGCAGGGGCTGCTCGACAGCAACCCCGCTCCCCTGGAGCGGCGGCGGGTCTCGGTGCGCCCGCACCGGATCAACGAGGTGCTCGGGGTAAAGATCCCGCCGGCAGAGGTCGAGACGATCCTGAAACGGCTGGGCTTCGCCGTCGGTGAGGAGGGCCGCCGCTTTGTGGTGACGGTTCCTCTTAGGCGCAATGATATCTTTCTGGAGGAGGATATCATTGAAGAGGTGGCCCGCCTCTACGGTTACGAGAAGATCCCGGCAACCCTGCCCCGCGGCGAGCTGATGGAATGCCGGGAAGAGCTGCCGGAAAGGCTGCAGGGGCTCACCCGGGAGACCCTGACCGCCTGCGGTTTCAACGAGATCATCACCTATTCCTTTATCAGCCCGGAGGCGCTGCAGACTCTTCTGCTGCCGGCGGATGATCACCGCCTGCAGGCGATCCCGCTGCACAATCCTCTTTCCGAGGAGCAGAGCGTCATGCGCACCACCCTGCTGCCAGGCCTGCTGAAGACGATGCAGGATAATTTTTACCACCGCGAGATGGATCAACTTCTTTTCGAGATCGGTGCGGTCTACCTGCCGCAGCGGCTGCCGCTGCAGGAGCTGCCCCGGGAAAGGCTACGCCTCTCCCTGGGGGCGACGGGGCAGCTGCCGCCGCCGAACTGGCACACCGCCCCCCGGCCTGCCGGTTTCTTCGAGGTGAAAGGGGCGATCGAGTCTTTGTTCGGACGGCTGGGGATCGAGGCGGATTATCTTCCGGCGGAGCGGCCGTACCTTCATCCCGCCCGCGCTGCGGCGATCGTCATCGCCGGGGAAGAGGCCGGTTTTCTGGGCGAGCTGCGGCAGCAGGTGGCAAAAGGGTGGGACTATCCACAGCCGGCCGTCATCGCCGAGCTGGATCTGGAGCTGCTCCTGGAGCGGGCCCGGATGATCCCGCGGGTGAAACCGCTGCCCCGTTTTCCCGCCGGCCTGCGCGATATCGCCGTGGTCGCCCCGCGCTCACTCTCTGCAGCCCGGGCGGAGGGCTCGATCTACGAGGCGGGCGGGGGGCTGGTCGAACAGGTTGTCCTCTTTGATCTTTACGAGGGGGCGCAGATCCCTGAAGGAAAGCGCAACCTTGCTTTCACCATTACCTACCGCCTTCCCGACCGGACGCTCACCGAGCAGGAGATCAATGCGGCGCACTCGCAGATCGAAGCGGCGCTGGCCAAATTGGGTGCCGAGCTGCGCCGTTAAGTTGCAGGATATTGTTCTCTCTTTAACGAAATAGATGGCATCATCCGACCGCCGGCAGGAGGTGTTTTTCGTGGAAGAGAAACCGATCAACCGGGTAACGGTTAGGCTATTGGGAGAAGAATATACCATCAGGGGAAGCGGTTTGCCCGAATCGATGGCGCGGGCGGCCCGTTATGCTGACGGGGTGATGCGCTCCCTGGCTGAAAAAAACCGCATGTTGAGCAATTACCGGGTTGCCGTTCTGGCGGCAATCAATCTGGCGGATGAACTGCTCCGGCTGAAGCAGGGCTATCCCCGCTGCGAACTGGAGGATCAGAAGGGGAGGGACGAAGAGGATGAACTGGTTTGATCTTTTGCTCCTGGCCCTCGGTGCTGTTTACGGCATCAGCGGCTTTATCCAGGGAGCCCTGAAACAGCTTTTCAGTCTGTTCGGCTTTTTTATTGTTCTTGCCCTGGCTTTCCTGGGGAGCCCGTACCTGAGCGGTTATGCCACCTGTCTGCTGCGCCCCGAATATTTCATCACCTATGAAGAGGCCCTGCAGAATTTCGGGGTTTCGCTGCCGGCCGAAAAGATCATGCCCCTGGCCGGAGCAGCGCTGGCCTTTCTGGTGCTGCTGATCGTGCTGATGATCCTGTTCCGGCTGCTGCTGCGGGCGCTCACTGCGGTGAACAAGCTCCCGGTGATCGGCATCTTCAACCGGCTTGGCGGGGTGCTGCTCGGACTGCTGACCGCGGCGCTGCTCGGGTTGGTGCTCGTAAATGTGGCGGCTGTTCTGCCCATCGCTGCTGTGGATGAGGCGGTGAGCGGCTCGCGCATTGCCGGTTACCTGAACCTCTACCTGCCGCCGCTCTTCAGCGGGTTCAAGGTGAAGCTGATCGATCATTTCCTGCGCGGCTCGGCCGGAGGCGGGGCCTGAGAGAGGACGTCGAAAGGATTGGACAACTGGGAAGTTGCGGCCGCCCTGGAGCGGATGGCCGGACTGCTCGCGTTAAAAGGAGAGAATAGTTTCAAGGTGAGGGCTTACAGCCAGGCGGCCCGGCAGATTATCCGGTTGCCGGAACCCCTGGCTGATATTATTGCCGGGGATCGGCTGGAGGAGCTGCCCGGGATCGGGTCGGCGCTCTCGGCCAAGATCAGGGAGCTGGCCGGAAGCGGCAAGAGCACCTTTCTGGCCCGGCTGGAGGAGGAGATCTCCCCGGAGCTGCTCACCCTGTTTTCCATTCCCGGCGTCGGCCGCAAGACCGCCGGAAAGCTGGTGCAGCAGCTGCAGCTGGAAAATCTGGAGCAGTTGGAGCGGGCGGCGCAGCAGGGTCTGCTGGCGGGGCTGCCGGGCATGGGCCCTTCCCTGCAGCAGAATGTGCTGGACTTCTTTCAGCGTGGGGACAGCGAAGCAGAGGGATTCCACCGCGGTATCGTGCTGCCCCTGGCCGGGCAGCTGCAGGACTATCTTGAACAGATGCCGGCTGTTCTCCGGAGCCTGCCGGCAGGAGCGGTGCGTCGGGGTACCGAGACCGCCGCCCGGGTGATCATCGCGGCGGTGCTCCGGGAGCAGCCTCCGGAGGCCCTGGTGAAGCCCCTTCTGGAGCTGCCCGGGATCAGCAGCATCAAGCAGGCGGGCGATGACTACCACCTGGAGACGGTGGTGGGGGTCCCGGTCAGGCTGGCGTTCTTTAACGCCGTGGAATACCCCGTGCAGCTGGTCCGGTTGACCGGTTCGCCGGAACACTGGGCGCAGCTGCAGGAGCGCGCCGCCCGGCGCGGCTTTATCCTGGAAAATGGGGCCCTGTTCAAGGAGGGGACCCGGATCTACCTGCGCACCGAGGCCGATCTCTACAGCAGCCTGGGGCTGCAGTTTATCCCCCCGGAGCTACGGGAGGGGCGCGGCGAGATCGCCGCAGCGGCCGCCGGGGAATTGCCCCGCCTGGTCGAGCTGCCCCATATTCGCGGCGATCTGCATCTCCACAGCGAGTGGAGCGACGGCAGCGCTGCCATCGAGGAGATGCGCGCTGCTGCTGAAGCGAAGGGTTACCGGTACATCGCCATCACCGATCATTCCCCCTCGCTGAAAATTGCCGGGGGCCTTTCACCGGAGCGGCTGCTCCGCCAGGTGGAGCTGATCAGGGAGCTCAACCGGGAGAAGGGCTGCCGCATCCTCGCCGGGTCGGAGGTGGATATCCATAGCGACGGTTCCCTGGATCTGCCCGATGAGATTCTCGAGCAGCTGGATCTGGTGATCGCTTCGGTACACAGCAATTTCCGGCAGAGCCGCTCCGAGATGACCGCCCGGATCTGCCGGGCGATGGAGCACCCGGCGGTGCATCTGATCGGTCATCCCACCGGACGGCTCCTCGGCAGCCGCGGGCCCTACCGGGTCGAGATGGAGCGGCTGCTGGAGAAGGCCGCCGAGACCGGCACCGCCCTCGAGATCAATGCTTCGCCGCAGCGGCTCGATCTTTCCGAAAGATATCTGGGCCCGGCCCGCCGCAAGGGAGTGCGGCTGGCGGTGAACACCGATGCCCATTCCACGGCGACGATGGCCGATATGATCTACGGAGTAACCGCGGCCCGCCGGGGCTGGCTGGAGCCGGGGGATCTGTTGAACACCCTTCCCCTGGCGCAGCTGCAGGAAGCGCTGTCAGAGAAAAGGCGGCGGGTAAGATGATGCCGCCGCTCGAGCCCTCATTCTACCGGAGTGACACCGTCAGCGTTGCGCGGGCGCTGCTGGGAACCCTGCTCTGCTGTGAAAGCAGCGGCGGGTTGGCCGCGGGGATCATTGTCGAGACCGAAGCATATCTGAGCCGCAACGATCCCGCCTGCCATGCTTCCCGCGGGCGGACCGGGCGCAATGCGCCCATGTTCGGGCCGCCGGGGCGGGCCTATATCTATTTTATCTACGGCAGCCATTTCTGTTTCAACGTGGTCACCGCCCCGGCGGGAGTCGGCGAGGCGGTGCTGATCCGGGCCCTGGAGCCGGTGGCAGGGTTGGCCTTGATGCAAGAGCGGCGGATCAAGGCCCGGCGGGAGAGCGAGCTGACCAACGGACCGGGGAAACTCTGCCAGGCGCTGGCGATCGACGGCACCTTCAACGAACACGATCTGCGCCGTTATCCCCTCTGGATCTCCGCCGGCCGCAAGATCGATCCGGCGGCGGTGGTCAGCGCCCCCCGCATCGGGATCAGCACTGCCGTTGACAGGCTGCTCCGTTTCTATCTGAAGGATAATCAATACGTATCGAGGAGAAAACTGCAGCGATGAACAAGGTGATCACCCCCCGCGAGATCGAGGCGCTGGAATTCAACGAGATCAGGCAGCGGCTGGCTTCATTCACGGTCACCCCGATGGGCCGGCGGGCTGCTGAAACCCTGCTTCCCTCCGCGGACACGGCGGTGGTGGAGAGGCGGCTCGGTGAAACCGGCGAAGGGAGGCTGCTCTGTGCCCGGAGTGCTTTCTCGATCTCTCCGGCGGAGGATATCTCGCCCCTGGTCAACCGGGCCGTGAAGGGGGGCGCCCTTCAGGGCAGCGAGCTGGCGGCAATGGCCCGGCTTCTGAAAGGGGTCCGGCAGTGGCGGCGATTCTTCGAAAGCGGTGCACGAACCGACCTCTATCCCCTGCTGGGCGGCCTGGCCGCCCGCTTTGACGGCTGCAGCGGACTCTACCGCGAGCTTCTTCGCTGTATCGATCCCGACGGACAGCTTCTGGACGGCGCTTCCCCGGCGCTGGCCTCGCTGCGGCGCCGCGAGCGGGCCCTGCAGGAGAGGATCCGGGAAAAACTCGATTCATACCTGCGCGATCCGGCAAAGCGGCGCCACCTGCAGGAGGCGCTGATCACGATCCGCGGCGGCCGCTTTGTCCTGCCGGTAAAACAGGAATACCGCCAGCATATCGGCGGGGTGGTGCACGATCAGTCCGCCAGCGGGGCAACTCTCTTCATCGAGCCGCTGCCGGTGGTGCAGCTGCAGAATGAGCTGACCGGGGTGCGCAACGAGGCTGTCCGGGAGAGCGAGCGGATCCTGAGAGAGCTCAGCGGCGCAGCGGCCGCCGCGGCGGAGCCGCTGCTCCATGACTGCTCCCTGTACGGACGGCTGGATCTGATTGCCGCTCGCGGTCTGCTTAGCCTCGAGCAGAACGGCGCCCCGCCGCAGCTGCTGCTCGAAGGCAGACCGCAGCTCTATCTGGAGGAGGCACGGCACCCCCTGCTGGGGGAGGCCGCGGTGCCGCTGACCGTGACCATGGATGAAGGTTGCCGGGTGATGGTGATCACCGGTCCCAATACCGGCGGCAAGACGGTCACGCTGAAAACGATCGGCCTGCTTGCGGTGATGGCGCAGAGCGGGCTCCATCTGCCGGCATCGCGCAACAGCCTGGTCTCCGTCTTTGATTCCATCCGCGCCGATATCGGTGACGAGCAGAGCATCGAGCAATCTTTGAGCACATTCTCGGGTCATTTCAAGAATATTATTGCCATCCTGGAGCGTCACGGCCCCGCTTCGCTGGCGCTTCTGGATGAACTGGGGGCGGGGACCGATCCCTCCGAGGGAGCCGCCCTGGCCATGGCCATACTCTCCACACTGGCGCGGCGGGG
>LSQX01203787.1_pt1 | contig 10739 bp, 10 predicted proteins | sample 654561 | NCBI WGS metagenome assembly LSQX01 (sample SAMN04489861, study PRJNA283612) | anaerobic digester metagenome | isolation source: 4 biogas reactors fed with cattle manure at either 37C or 55C with and... | place: Denmark: Kongens Lyngby | collected 2014 | reverse complement strand
AGGCTGGTCCCATTCGGCTGCATAGGCATGACGGCTGCCACCCTTCTGCTTTATTTTTTCAGCATGACAGTGCCAAAGACAGGGGAGCTGGCGGGTGTAATGAAGTTCATATCAGAACCGGGCTCCTGGGGAGTGATATTCTCTTTTCTTTTGCTTGCGGCATCGGGAGGCATATTCAGCGTCCCGATGTATGCCCTTATGCAGTCCAGGAGTTCTGACGAGCACAGGGCAAGGGTCGTTGCATGCCTCAATATAACAGACTCTTTTGGAATGGTGCTTTCTGCAGTTTTTGTAGCGTTGATGCTCATGCTTAAGATATCCATAATAAATATTTTCCTTATAATTGGTATTGTCAATCTCCTTATAACACCATTACTGAGCAGGCTGGCGAGGGATGAAAATGGTCATTGATATTGAAACGCGAAAAGAAATAATAAAAACAGGAATCCTCCTTTCAGAAAAGGGTCTGATACAGGGTACAGGAGGAAATATAAGCTTCCGGACAGAAAAGGGTATTTTCATAACACCGAGCGGTATGGACTACAGAGTCCTGGTCCCGGAAGATCTGGTGCTTTTGGATCCTGAAGGAAATGTGATTGAAGGCGAAAGAAAACCGTCTATAGAAAAAGAGATGCACATGAAGGTATACAAGTCGAGAAAAGACATAAACGCTGTGATACACACGCATTCCGTGTACGCAACGGCACTGGCGGCAGCCAGGCAGCCCCTTTGCCCGATAACGGACAATCAGGTCGCTCTTTTTGGTGGAACTGTGCCTGTTGCAGACTATGCTCCGATAGGAACAGAAGAGCTTGCTCAGAACGCTGCCCGTTCTCTTAATGAGGGAAGCGCAGTTCTTCTCTCAAACCATGGCGCCCTGTGTGTCGGCAAGGATCTGGGAGAAGCGCTGACAAAATGTGAGATGCTTGAGGTCTTTTCAAAAATATACATCCTTGCCAAAGCCGCAGGGGGCGGAATAGTGCTGTCTGACGAGCAGGTCAGATGCGAAGCTGATGACCTAAGGAAAAGATACGGACAGAACAGATGATCTGATCCTCTGAGAGCCCTTGCAGAAACATTGGCTTCCGAGCTATAATACCTAGACAATTGAATATTCGGGGAGCTTGCATGGCAGGCTGAGAGGAAGTAATCGACTTCGACCCTGGACCTGATTTGGATAATGCCAACGTAGGGAACGCACTAAATTGCAAAATTTAGCGGGAAACGCGGAGATGGCGTTTCCCGCTTTTTATTTTGAGATGGGGGAAATGATATGGAAGATAAACAGGGAACGACAGTATTTGGAAGTGCGCTTATATGGTTCGGAGCGGCTGTATCGATTGCGGAGATATTAACGGGGAGCCTTATTGCACCGCTCGGTTTTTCGAAAGGAGCAGCTGCTGTCGTCATAGGTCATATAATCGGCTGCATACCTCTTTATCTTGCAGGCCGCATAGGGGCAGAAACCGGAAAAAGCGCGATGGAGACTGTTAAAATTTCTTTCGGTCGAAAGGGTTCTATCTTTTTTTCCGTGCTGAATGTGACTCAACTCGTCGGCTGGACAGCGGTGATGATCATAGGCGGCGGCCGGGCAGTTGCAGTCATTGCAGAAAAGTACACAGGGACATACAATTCTTCTCTCTGGTGTGTGGTGATAGGATTCCTGATAATAGTATGGATAAAAATAGGAATAAAAAACCTCGGAAAGATAAACGCTTTCACTATGGCAGCACTTTTTTCTCTTACAGTACTTCTCAGCTTAATAATATTCAGGGGAGATACAGCAACTGCGGCTGCAGGCAGCATGAGTTTCGGGAGTGCTGTTGAGTTGTCTGCGGCGATGCCGCTTTCATGGCTGCCTCTGATATCAGATTACACTCATAACTCCTCAAACCCGCGCAAAGCATCACTTGTAAGCGTGCTTGTTTATTTTGCCGGCAGCACGTGGATGTACATGATAGGTCTGGGAGCCTCGATCTTTACAGGAGAGAGCGATATTGCCAGGATCATGCTGAGTGCCGGACTTGGAGTGGCCGCGGTATTCATAATTGTCATATCGACAGTGACTACCACTTTTCTGGATGTATATTCCGCGGGAGTGAGCTTCAGCAGCATAACGGACAGGGTGAGCAGCACTAATACTGCCCTTATTGCATGTATAGCCGGTACTGCTCTCGCAGTTTTTACTCCGATAGAACAGTATGAAAACTTTCTTTTTCTTATAGGGTCAGTCTTTGCCCCGATGGTGTCCATACTGATAACAGACTTCTTTATTCTGAAAAATGATCATTTCAGTGAAAGCCTGAATATTTCAAACTTTATTATCTGGATAGCCGGATTTGTTATCTACAGGTGGTTTATGGCGATGGAGACAGTGTTTGGAAGCACTCTGCCGGTAATGGCCGCTGTAATGATACTTGCCGCTGCGGCCGGCAAAACAAAAAAGCTTATTTCAGGAAAATGAAAACAGGAAGGAGAATAAATATGTTTGCCGAAAGTCTGAATGATGTCAGGAGGATATGTCCTCTTGTTCACTGCATTACAAACTATGTGACTGTAAATGACTGTGCCAATGTACTGCTTGCATGCGGAGCTTCTCCCGTGATGGCAGATGACGAGCGGGAGGCTGAAGATATCGTGTCGATCGCTTCTTCTCTTGTCATAAACATAGGTACTCTAAACAGCAGGACCATTCCTTCCATGTTCAAAGCAGGCAGGAGGGCCAATGAGCTTTCTCTGCCTGTGATACTGGATCCCGTTGGGGCCGGTGCTTCAGAACTCAGGACAAGAACTGCCATGGACCTGATGGGGGAAATAGATTTTTCTGTAATCAGGGGAAATATTTCAGAGATAGCCGCCATAGCCGGAGGGGAGTCAAAGACACGCGGAGTTGATGCCTCCGACCCCGGGTTTTTGGATGGGGATCTGTCCGCAGATATCATCACCCTGATCCTGAAGCTCAGGGAAAAGACAGGAGCTGTGATAACTGTGACAGGTCCAAAAGATATCGTTGCCGGGGAAAAATGTCTTTACACGATCAAAAACGGTCATCCCATGATGTCAAAAGTCAGCGGTACAGGCTGCATGCTCTCTGCCATCACAGGTGCCTTTTGCGCGGCTGCTTCAGATATGGCTGTTGCTGCAGCTTCCGCAGCGGGAATGTTCGGAGTGGCGGGAGAGCTTGCTTTTGAACGGCTTACCTTAGAAGGCGGAGGAACTTCTGCCTACAGGTCATACATCATAGATGAGGTAAGCAACATGACCCCGGAAAAAATGAGGGAGGCTGTCAAAATTGAGATTAGATAAAAATTCATTAAAACTATATGCAGTGACTGACAGAAAATGGCTGAAAGGAAGCTCTCTTGAGGAAGAGGTGGAAAAAGCTGTCAGAGCGGGTGTGACTATGGTTCAGCTCAGAGAAAAGCACATGGAATTTGACGAGCTTGTAAATCTGGCAAAAAAAATTGGAGCCGTAGTCCATAGATACAATGTACCACTGATCATCAACGACGACATAGAAGCTGCATTGGCATCAGGCGCTGACGGCGTACACGTTGGACAGGATGATGTCTGCGCATCCGAGGCAAGGCAGAAGATAGGCGGTTCTATGATACTCGGGGTCTCCGCCCGGAGTGCGGAAACTGCTCTTGAAGCCGAAAGGTGCGGAGCTGATTACATCGGTGCAGGCGCTGTGTTTTCAACATCTACAAAAGAGGATGCAAAAGTAATGTCCTTCGGCGAACTCAAAAAAATTTGCGATGCTGTATCCATACCGGTGGTGGCAATAGGAGGCATTGATGAAGACAACATAATGGAGCTTTCGGGTTCCGGGATAGCGGGAGCGGCAGTTGTATCGGCCATATTTGCCCAAGAGGATGTCGAGGGATCGGCCGCAAGATTGCTCACCCTTACTGAAAAAATGCTGGGGAGCAAATAAGGCAAAGGAGAGATCGAAATGATGAGAAAAGTATTGACTATCGCCGGTTCCGACTGCAGCGGCGGCGCCGGCATTCAGGCAGATCTCAAAACTATGACAGCCTTCGGTGTCTACGGAATGAGCGTTATCACTGCACTGACTGCACAGAATACAATGGGAGTTTCCGGAATTATGGAGGTCGATCCGGAGTTTACGGCAAAACAGTTGGACGCAGTCTTTACGGATATACGGCCGGATGCGGTCAAGATAGGTATGGCAGCAAATTCATTCCTTATAAAGATCATATCAGAGAAGCTCAGGGAGTATGATGCTGTAAATATTGTGGTCGATCCGGTTATGGTATCGACAAGCGGAAGCAGACTACTGAGAGATAACGCTGTGGAATCACTGACAGAGGAACTGATACCTCTTGCGAAAGTCATAACCCCAAACATTCCGGAGGCTGAAGTCCTGAGCGGCATCAGGATCAAAGAGATGGAGAGTATGGCTGAGGCGGCACGTCTGATAGCAGAAAAAACAGGGACAGGCGTACTTCTTAAGGGAGGGCATTTGGGCGACAGGGCAGATGACCTTCTCGTAACACGAGAAGGATCAGAGGTCTGGTTTTACTCAGAAAGGATAGACAACCCCAACACCCACGGTACAGGATGCACTTTGTCATCCGCAATTGCATGTGGGCTTGCATCGGGTCTTTCCCTGGAAGAGAGCGTCATGGCTGCCAAAGAGTACATTTCTGATGCACTGAAAAGCGGTCTGGATCTCGGAAGGGGCAGAGGCCCTCTCGATCATTGCTGCAGGATCAGAAAAGTTTGAGGATAAATAAAAAGACCGGAGGTACATGCCTCCGGTCTTTTTATTTCGAAAGGATGTAATTACTACTGAGAAATCGCGCTGACAGGGCAGGTCGCAACGCAGGCCCCGCACTCTACACATGTGTCGGGATCTACCTTTGCTTTTCCGTCATTCATACTGATCGCTGATGTCGGGCAAACACCTACGCATGCCTCGCAACCTACACAAGCATCCTGGTCAACTACTGCTTTAGCCATTGTAAGAAGTCCTCCTTAGATTATGTTTCAAAAGTATTTTTGCGGAAAAATGAAACCCCGCACCTGCGTATTCTATATTGAAAAAGAAAATGCATCAACCTTTTTTGTGAAATAAATCCGTATTTTTATTAAAAACCTACCTGCCTATCTTATCCAGACGCGGCATTATAAAATATACCAGTGCCATACAGATCACGGCCTCAGGGACCACAACACTTGCATTGTAAAGAATTGAGTACAGCCATACGTTCATCCCTTCGGGGGCGTACGCAGAAAAAAAGATCGCTCCCGAGAGGACTGATGCAGCAAGATTCAACGACGCTGCAACAATGACTCCCAGGTATCGGTTTGTCTTGAAAAACCCCACAGTTCCGAGAAGGGCATTTGCAACAGGATAGTCAAGCAAAGCCTGCAGCGGATGGACCACATATCCTCCCATAAAAAGCTTGAGAAGTCCTACGGCAAGTCCGGCAGATATTCCTGCCGTTCCGCCTCTTCTGATCGCAAATACAAAGATGGGAAGCATTCCAAGGCTGACAGACCCTCCCTGAGGAAGGGCAAACAATTTTACGAACGAAAGCGCAACTGAGAGTGCAATGCAAAGAGACCCCTCTACAAGGACCTTTATTGGGACATTCATCAACATACCTCCATAGCGCGATTAGTCTTTCAGCCGGAAAAGCAGATAATATAATATGGTACAAATACTGTCAAACGGCCTTTGCTGCGGTATTATCCCAAGTAAGTATTCTGTACCGGATACTTATGTTTTGTGAACCCGGCTGAACTGTTGCGTAATAAAAGTACAGCCATATTTGATGTTCATATTTGCAAGGACGAGCTCTGTCAAGCTTTTTCCAATTATAGACCTTGTCGGGATTTGTTCAATGCACACACATATTGAACGTACAAGAGTAGACAGATTAGTTGTTAAGGTAGTAGAATTACTTACATAGGTAAAATAACAGTGTTCATTTTCTTTGCTGCATTAAACTTTATGCCAAGCCGCTTTTTATGATAATGATTTCAAAAGACGGAGGTGGTAAGCTGATCGATTTCTTTTCAATGTTTTTTCCGCTTTTTTAAGTTCTTAACTTTTTTTAATTGAATGAAAGGGGAGTTTTATTGTCATGGAGCCACGCAAACCATCATTGGCACTGGCCGTTCTTATTTTTCTTGCAGTTGCGGTCCTGATAGTTTTCAGCGTTCTGGTATGGGAAGTTGACATCCACATCTCACTTATCCTTGGCGCTATACTTGCTGGTATTTTTGGAGTTTTCTATCTCAAATATGATTATGCCACGATAGAAAAAGGGATCATCGACGGGATCATGACAGGCATGCAGGCATGCCTGATCCTCTACACCGTAGGACCGTTGGTCGGAACATGGATCGCAAGCGGCGTAGTCCCGACAATGATCTACTACGGACTCTCGATACTCAGCCCGGGAATATTCCTTTTTGCGACACTTATCATCTGTTCAGTCGTTTCACTTTCAACAGGTACCTCCTGGGGAACATCAGGAACAGTCGGTATAGCCCTCATGGGTATAGCCCTTGGACTGGGCATACCTGCTCCTCTTACGGCAGGTGTAATTATTTCCGGAGCATACTTCGGCGACAAAATGTCACCTCTCTCCGATACTACTAACCTGGCTCCTGCAGTTGCCGGAACAGACCTTTTCCAGCATATAAGGGCCATGGCATGGACTACTGGCCCGACATATGTGATCGTCTCTGTCATAACGATAGTTATCGGATTCAAATACGGCGGAGGAACTCTTGATCTTGCGAAGATCGAAGCCCTCAAGGCACTTATGGATGCAGAGTTCTGGATCAGCCCGATAGCTCTTCTTGCCCCGATCGTTGTAATCGGACTTTCTGCAGCCCGTAAACCGGCTCTTCCAAGCCTCTATGCCGGTATCCTGGTTGCAGTGGTTTTCGCAATAATGCAGGGAGTAGGAGTAGGGGATATCCTTAACATCATGCAGTACGGATATGTCCCTTCCCTTTCAGCTGAGATAGCCGGAGCCTCAGAAGATGCTGCCGCTCTTGCCGCACTGCTCTCTGAAAACGGCATCACGATCGCCCCTGAAATAGCAACAGAGGCCGCAAATGACATAGTCAAGCTTATGGAACGCGGCGGTCTGCAGTCGATGAACTGGACGATCTCACTTATCCTTTGCGCCTTCACCTTTGGCTCCGTAATGGAAGTCTGCGGATTCCTGAAGGTCATGCTCGAAGCGATAATGAAGCCCATCAGGACAGTCGGCGGAATGGTCACAGCGACCATCCTCTCCTGTTTTGTATGTGACATCTTCCTTGGTGACCAGTATCTCTCGATAGCAATGCCCGGACGTATGTTCAAGCTTGCATTTGACGATAAGGGACTTCACCCGAGGATGCTTTCACGTTCGCTTGAAGATGCCGGTACACTGCTTTCAGTTCTTATTCCGTGGAACACATGCGGTGCATACCACACGACAGTCCTTGGCGTACCGACACTTGAGTATGCTCCTTATGCGTTCCTAAACTACCTCAACCCGCTTGTGGCAATTGCTATGACCTACATGGGCATAGGCATATTCTGGCGCGGTAAGGACGGAGAACCCGTTAAGGGCGGAAAGACGCGTCCTGCAGATCTGGTTTAGCAAGATAAGAGCAGTTTAAATTGCAGGAAAAACTGCCGGAACTTGAAAATATCCTGGTCTCAAGATCAGGAAGGACCACCAGCAACTATAAGACCGCGACCTTTGCGGCAATAGGCGTCTATCTTATAGGAGGCACTCTCTGGAGATATTATTCTCTGGGTATTACAGATAAAGCTCTGCCTAACATCATTCTGGGATTTGCAAGTTTCTTTGCGCTCAAGTATCAGAAACTTGTATATTTATCCCCGATAGGGATGGTAAAGGAGACGCACACCTGGATAACCCACCACAGAGAAGTGATGAAATGGGAAGAAATACAATTTGTCACTTTGATGCACAAAAGGGTAGGGACCATGGTATTTCTGGAGAGGGACAGCTTAGGGTGGAAAGTGCTTTTTGAGCGAGATCAGGTGGATGATCTCAAGAGAATTTTTAAGCAGTATATCCCGGATATTGAGATCAACGAGATAGACCGGTAGTTTCAGACACAGAAGCGGCCCCCTGACAACTAAGGTTTCAGGGGGCCGCTTTTATCTTGCCATATATAATCAGCTGTTTATTTGAAGTGCTTTTTTACAGCTTCCGCCACATTCCTTCCAAGCAGTCTGCACTGATCAAGATTTTCCTCTGTAGGGCAGGATTTTACTTCGACCGAAGGCTGGATGAGTGTCCAGTCTCCACTCTGTTCAGCAAAAAGCTGCAGCTCTGCCAGGGCGCCCTTGCTCCAGCTGTAGGATCCGCATATGCCCAGGATCCTGTTTTTCATCATTTTGTTTGAAAGGGACCTGCAAAGGGTCGCCATTGGGGGATATAGTTCAGTATTGTATGTGCAGCTACCAAGGACCAACCCCTTATACCTCCATATGTCAGCTACCATGAATGAAAGGTTGTCCCTTGAGACATCGTGGACGAATACGTCCTTGATGCCGGCCTCAGAAATCGAGCGGGCTATTGCGTCAGTCATGAACTTGGTGTTTCCATACATTGAGCCGTATACTACCACTACTCCTTCATCAGTGTCATGCCTGCTCCATTTGTCATAGAGGTCTACTATGTGGTTCGGGTTTGTCCTGTGTATCGGCCCATGTGCCGGGCAGATAATTCTTGGCTGGAGAGCTCTTACTTTCGCAATGGCTTTTTGAGTCGGAGATGAATAACGGCCTACAATATTCGCGAAGTATCGGAGGATCTCATATTCATAATGTACCATGTCAAGCTCGTCATCGAATATTCCTCCCTCAAGTGCGCTGAATCCACCGAAAGCGTCGGTTGAAAATAGAACTTTTTCTGTCGTATCGTAGGTTACCATGCTTTCGGGCCAGTGTACCATCGGTATCATCGCAAAAGTCACCTTATGGTGACCCAGGTCAAGGACGTCACCCTCTTTGACCTCGATGATATTTTCAGTGATGTTGTAGAAAGCATCGATCATTTCCACGGTCTTTTTATTTCCTATGATCTTCATTTCAGGGTAGAGGTGGCGAAGCATCCTGATAGAACCGGAGTGGTCGGGTTCCATATGGTTTACGATCAGGTAATCTATCGTCCTGCCTGCAGGAAGGACTGATGTCAGCCTTTCTATATAGTCGGAAAGGTTGCCGCTTTTGATAGTGTCTACGATCGCCGTTTTGTCGTCATTGATAAGATAAGCATTGTAAGATACTCCCTGCGGAAGAGTCCAGAGACCTTCAAAGAGGTCGGTTTCACGGTCGTTGCCGCCTATCCAGTAAATATTTTCTGTGATTTTTATCGCTTTCTGCATCGCTATACCTGCCTTTCTTGGACTATTGCATTTGTATTGCACAATAATGATACAGCAACATCAAGGATAGGATAAGATGCCAAAAATGCAAACTAAAAATATTGCAAATAAGACCAAATAATAATTTTCAAACAAGAAAGATTATTCTGACATTTCGTGACCCTATTTTTTTTATCAAGGCGTAAAGTGTTTTTTAGTGCCTAAAAGAAGGTGAAACACTTCACGTGAAGGCAAGCTTCAAGGTATTTTACGTAAACTCACAAAAAAGCTTCCATAATCTACAAATAATCCGATTTGATCAATATGTCTGAAATGACCTGTCAAATGTTGCAATTTTCTCAAACGTGGCTGATAATAGTACGGTGTGATTTTTTACAACCCCAATCATGTGTGCAGGTGATCTGTGTAAAACGGTCACGAAATGTTTCATAAGGAGGCGGAGTAAGTGTTTGACCCAAAACAGCTCCAGGAAGTGGCAGAAGGCAGTAAGTGCTATGAATCATCAGTAGCTAAGACTTTGGCGAAAAACCCTGAAAGGAAGGAAAACTTCACAACAGGCGGAGGAATACCCCTCAAGAGAACATATACCCCTGAGGATCTTGAAGGTCTTGATTACTCAAAGGACCTTGGCTTTCCCGGTCAGTACCCCTATACAAGGGGAGTTCAGCCCACGATGTATCGCGGTCGTTTCTGGACTATGCGTCAGTATGCCGGTTTCGCAACTGCCGAGGATTCCAACAGGCGTTACCGTTATCTTCTGAGCCAGGGGACAACAGGTCTTTCAGTGGCATTTGACCTCCCCACCCAGATAGGATACGACTCAGACGACCCAATGGCGATCGGGGAATGCGGAAAGGTCGGAGTGGCGATAGACAGCCTCGCAGATGCCGAGATCCTTTTTGATCAGATCCCGCTTGACAAGGTCTCAACATCAATGACGATAAACGCACCTGCGTCTGTCCTGCTTGCAATGTACATCGCAGTTGCAGAAAAACAGGGCACCCCCATGAGCGAGCTTTCAGGGACCATTCAGAATGACATCCTGAAGGAATACATAGCCAGGGGAACATACATTTTCCCTCCCAAGCCGTCGATGAGACTCATCACGGACATCTTTGAGTTCTGCAGCAACAACATTCCAAAGTGGAACACTATTTCGATCTCAGGCTACCACATCAGAGAAGCCGGATCGACCGCTATACAGGAAGTTGCGTTTACCCTTGCAGACGGTATCGCATACATCGAAGCAGCCATCAAATCAGGACAGGATCCGAACGTATTCGGAAAACGCCTCTCCTTCTTCTTCAACTCGCACAACGATTTCCTTGAAGAAGTCGCCA
>LSQX01079232.1_pt1 | contig 10739 bp, 10 predicted proteins | sample 654561 | NCBI WGS metagenome assembly LSQX01 (sample SAMN04489861, study PRJNA283612) | anaerobic digester metagenome | isolation source: 4 biogas reactors fed with cattle manure at either 37C or 55C with and... | place: Denmark: Kongens Lyngby | collected 2014 | reverse complement strand
CGGGCGGTGGTTTTGGTGAAGAAACCATAAAATTTTACGAAGAACCCATTTTTCGACCATTTTTCAGCGATTTTTCTCTTTTTTATTGTTCGGCGGCATGAGGGCGAAACGGCAGCATTTTTTTGTGATTTCTTCGAGCATTCGTTGACTGTGCGATGGCCGTCCGGGTAAAATTGCGGCGAAAGAAGCACAAAGACAAAAAATCTGGAGGTTGGCATGGATTTGATCGCTTTGCTTCAGAAACTGGGGATTCTTCGTGTGGGGGGCACCGCCGCAACCTATACCCAGGCAACGGACCGGCCGATGGGTCTGCAGATGGATGGCGTGATCAACGAAGAAAAAGATTTGGTCACCAAGCAGGATGTCCGCGGTGCCGCGGACGCCGTGCAATAATCGGCCAAAACCAAAAAGGGATGCATGGCCTGCCTGCTGATCTTGATCGGCTTTGTTCTGGCCATCGTGCTGCTCGGGATCATCGGCGCCATCATCGGCGGGTCGGACGACGACTTGACGCCCCCGGCCGTGACCGAGCCAGTCGGCTTGGACTGACCGGCTGGCCACCCCTGCCGGCATCGGCAGCGCCCGCCGCCGCGCTCTGGCGCGTGGCCGCCGCCAACACCGCGAAAATCACGGTTTTGGGCCTCCAAAAGACCGGAAACAGCGAAAAACAGGCCGTTTTCGGTGTTTTTGGCCTTATTTTGCCTGTTTTGGTTCGATTTGGGCCTATTTCCGGCAACCTTCGAGTCCATTCGCGTTCATTCGCGGTTCAACCCTCTTCCCTAAAAAATTGCCCATTCACACATTTCCGCAATCGCGAAATCACGCATTTCCAATTGGTTTTCTTGTTGGTTTTCTTGTTTGCGTCCCGGCGGGTGGTGTTTTAGGGTATCCGGTCGGACATAGGCAGGAGTAAACGATGAGTAAAGCCGCTTCCCAACCCCGCCGTTTGGTGGGCCATGGCATGATTCGCGTAGACGCCGACGGCAAGGTGCGCGGGCAGACCCGCTATCTTAATGATATCCGCTATCGCAATGTGTGGCATGGCGTGGTGGTGCGTTCGCCGGTGGCCCGGGGCCGCTTTAAGGCCCTGACGCTCGACCCGGCCTTTGACTGGTCGCGCGTGGTGGTGGCCACCGCCGAGGACATCCCCGGCGAAAACGTGGTGCATATGCACGATCGGACCATGCCGCTGCTGGGCGAAGTGGGCGGCGAACTGCTCTATCGCGGCGAACCGGTGGCCGTGGTAGCCGCCAAAACCCTCAAACTGGCCACGGAGGCCGCCGGCCACATCCGCGTGGAAGTCGAGGAACTCCCCCCCCTGCTGACTCTACAAGAGACGGTGGACATCTTTAAGAAAACCCCCAAACGCTTTGTCTCGATGCAGGACAAAAACATCGTTAAGGGCGACCTGGCCAAGGGATTCGCCGAGGCCGACGAGATTCTCGAAGCCGAATATTGGGCCGGCCACCAGGAGCAGCTCTATATCGAGAACCAGGGCATCGTGGTCTTCCCGCAGAAGGATGGCTCGATTCTGGCCGAAGGCTCGCTGCAGTGCCCCTATTTTCCCGTGAATGAACTCAACGACCCGCTCCAGTTGCCGCCCGAGAAAATCCGCGTGCGCCAAACACCCGTCGGGGGTGCGTTCGGCGGCAAGGAGGAGTATCCCACCATGCTCGTCGGCTATGCGGCCCTACCCGCGCTCAAGTCCGGTCGCCCGGTCAAAATCACCTACGAACGCCACGAGGACATCCTCTTCACGCCCAAGCGCCACCCGGTCTGGGTGCGCTACAAAACCGGCTTCAAAAAGGATGGCACGCTCACGGCCATCGAGTGCGACTATATCCTCGACGGCGGCGCCTACTTGACGATTTCCGACGTCGTCATGTTCCGCGGCATCCTGCATTGCGCGCTGGCCTATCGCTGCGACAACGTGGTGATTCGCGGACGGGTCGCCCGCACCAACTCGATGCCTTCCGGCGCGTTCCGGGGCTTCGGCGCGCCCCAGGCCATCTGGGGAATCGAGTCGCACATGGACGCCATCGCCGCGCGGCTCGGCATGACCCCGCACGCCCTGCGCCGCAAGCTGCACGCCCGCGCGGGCGACACCACCCCAACCGGCCAAGTCCTCTCGAAGGAAAACGGCGCCACCGAATGCCTCAATCTGGCGCTCGAACGCTCGCAATTCGCCCAAAAACTGCGCCAAAGCTCCCGCGGCAAACTGCGCAAGGGCCAAAGCAAATATTATGGCGCGGGCCTCTCTTTCTTTGCCCACGGCGCGGCCTTCACCGGCGACGGCGAGGCCAAGTTCCAGGCCAAGGGCCGCGTCGAGCTGGCCCGGCTCGAAGACGGCCGGCCGGGCGTCAACATCCGCGTCTCGTCCACGGAAATGGGCCAGGGTGTCCATACCATCTTCACGCAGATTGCCGCCGACGCCTTCTCGCTGGACCCCGCGCGCATCCGCTACCCCATGGCCGATACCGGCCTGGTGCCCGATTCCGGCCCCACGGTGGCCTCGCGCACCACCATGGTGGTGGGCAACATCGTGCACCGCGCCTCGCTCGACCTCAAAGCGCAGATGGAAGCCTTTGCCTCGTTGCACTTCTTCCGCGGCGAAAAGGCCCGCCTCGAAAACTCGCAATTCCACGCCGAGGGCCGCAAACCGTTGCCCTTCGGCCGGGTGGCCGGCAAAATGCTCGATGAACTCGGCGAGGCCAGCGGCTTTTTCCAATTCAAGCTGCCCGCCGATATCCGGTGGGATCAAGACCGCTTTCGGGGCGACTCCTATCCGGGCTATTCCTGGGCCGCGCACATTGCCGAGGTCGAAATTGACCCCATCACCTGCGAACTCGAAGTCACCCGCGTGACCGCGGTCATTGATGTCGGCCGCATCATCAACCCTATCCTGGCCGCCGGGCAGGTCGAAGGCGGCCTGACCCAGGCCCTGGGCTACGCCGTCATGGAGAAAATGGCCACCGGCAAGGACGGCCTCTATGATGCCTCCCGTCTCCAGACCTATATCATCCCCACCGCCCTCGACACCCCCGCCTACGACATCCAGTTTGTCGAATACCCCTACTCCTTTGCCCCCCCCGGTGGCAAGGGCCTCGGCGAGCTGCCCATGGACGGTCTGGCGCCGGCCATCGCCAACGCGGTCGAAGCCGCCATCGGCAAGCGCCTGCGCACCATCCCCATCACGCCCGAATCCATCTTTGATGCCCTCCACGACCCCTCAGGAGCAACCCCATGAGCACCATCCAACGCACCTGGAAACTCAATGGCAAAAAAGTCAGCGTCCGCGGCCCGGCCGGCCGCCGCCTGCTCGACTATCTGCGCGAGGACCTCGACCTGATCGGCGCCAAGGAGGGCTGCGGCGAAGGCGAATGCGGCGCCTGCACCGTCCTGATCGACAACGAACCCGTCGCCTCCTGCATCGTGCCCATCGGCCAACTGGCCGACGGCACCGAAATCCTGACCATCGAAGGCGTCGAAAAGAAGCGCGCCGGCCGGCTGCTCCAGCGGGCCTTTCTCGAATGCGGCGCGGTCCAGTGCGGCTTCTGCATCCCCGGCATGATCATCAGCGCCTACGCCCTCCTGATGCGCAATCCCCGGCCCACCCCCCGGGCCATCCGCGCCGCCCTCGCTGGCAACCTCTGCCGTTGCACCGGCTACGCCAAAATCATCCAGGCCGTCACCCTGGCCTCCTCCCGCCTGCCCGTCCCCACCAAACGGAAATAGCACCCGCCATGAGACCGACCGAAAACATCAACATCCGTTTTCCCAAAAACCTTCAGGAAGCCCTGCGCCTCCAGGCCAAAGCCGGCACGCGCGGGCAACTGCTCGCCGGCGGCACCGATCTCATGGTGCAGTGGGTCTCCGGCACCCCCCCGCCCCGCCGCGCCACCTCCGTCTGGAATCTGCCTGAACTGTGCGAAATCGAAGTACGCGACAAGGACATCCTGATTGGCGCGGGCGTCACCCATGCCTTCCTGGTTGATGCCACCCCCATCCACCGCCATCTGCCCGCCTTGGTCGCCGCCGCCGGCACCGTGGGCGCGGCGCAAATCCAGGCCCGCGGCACCCTCGGCGGCAATGTCGCCAACGCCTCCCCCGCCGGCGACACCGCTCCCGCCCTGCTCGTCACCGACGGCACCGTCCTCCTCGCCTCCCTCGGCGGCATTCGCGAAGTGCCCCTCACCCAATTCTGGACCGGCTACCGCCAGATTGACGCCCGCCCCGACGAAATCATCCAGGCCTTCCGCCTCCCCAAAAAAGGCGCCGCTCGGGAGCGCTTCCGCAAGATCGGCACCCGCAAGGCCCAGGCCATCTCCAAGATCATGGCCGCCTCACGCATCCGCGTGCGCAAAGGACAGATTGTCAGCGCCGCCATCGCGCTCGGCTCCATCGCCGCCACCCCCGTGCGCCTGACCCAGGTCGAAGACTTCCTCGCGGGCAAGCCGCTCACCGCCAAACTCATAACCGACGCCGAACAACTGGCGCAGAAAACCGTCCAACCCATCGCCGATATCCGCTCCACCGCCGAATACCGCCGCTGGGTCACCGGCCGCCTCGTTCGCGACGCCCTCGAAAACCTGTGATTTTGATAAAACCTGTTGCCAGCGCCAAGGCGATTGGCCTATGCTGGATGGGTCTGGAAGTAACCTGTTATAACGCATCCTGAAGGAGGCCCTTATGTTTACTCGCATCTTGGTATTCGTTTGTGTCCTGGCCATGGCCGTCAGCGCCGGCGCTCAACTGGACGATCTGGACGCCTTGCTTTCCGGCTTGGGCGATGAGCTGGCCGTCGAGGAAGTCGCCGAAACCGTCGAAACTGAAATCGTGGACCCCTTTGCCGACCTCTTGGGCGAAGTTGAGGAAGCGGCCGAAGACATCGCCGAAGCCGTAGAAACAGAAATTGAAGATCCCTTCGCCGATCTCCTGGCTGGCGCGGATATCGAGGAGGCAGTCGCCGAGCCGGAACTGGATGATCCCTTCGCCGATCTGATGGCTGATGCCGATCTCGAAGAAGTTGCTGAAGTGCCCGACTTGGACGACCTGCTGGGTGAAGTCGAGGAAGCGGTCGAGGACATCGCCGAAGCCGACATCGAAGATCCCTTCGCCGGCCTCATGGCTGGCGCGGATGTCGAGGAGGCAGTCGCCGAGCCGGANNTGCCCGACTTGGACGACCTGCTGGGTGAAGTCGAGGAAACGGTCGAAGACATCACCGATGCCGTCGAAACCGACATCGAAGATCCCTTTGCCGACCTGATGACTGACGCCGATCTTGAGGACGCGATCGAGGAAGTCGCCGAGGTGGTTGAGGATGTCGAAGCCGACCTGGAAGACGCTTTCGCGGATCTGTTCGACGATGTGGACGCCGAGGTCGAAGCCCTTGAAGAAGCAGTCGCAGCCGAACTCCCCGTCGAAGCCGTCGAGGAAACCGTGGAAGCTGCCGAGGACGCTGTTGACGTAGTGGCCGAAGAGGTTGAGGCGGTTGTCGAGGAAGTCATCCCCGAAGCCAAGCCGGAGAAAAAGGCCAAGCCCGATAAGAAGGCAGAGACCAAAAAAGACGAGCCCAAGAAGAAACCGGCCCGCAAAATCAAGCCCAAGGTGGCCGATAAGGTCCCCGAGTGGAGCGAGCCAGTCGGCTGGTAAACTTCAGCTTGGTTGATTCATCAACAAGCCGACGGTTCGCCGTCGGCTTGTTGTATCTGCACTGGGTCGTGTTGTCGCAGCAGGCCGGAATCAGCGCCCGGTGTCGTCATCCCAGACAATACCGTGACGCTCGAACATGGCGCCCTCGGCATGGGCCAGAGTCGAGCATTGCCGGTTGTAATCGGCCAAGGCCTGGATTTCGCTATTTCGGGCGGAGGTCAGCTCGCGTTGCAGTTGCAGCACCACAAAGCTGGTGCTTTTGCCCCGTTCCAATTTCTGCTGTTCGGCCCGAAGCGCCTGCTCGGCATAGTCGCGCGCTTCGCGCGTGGCCTGCACGCGCTCAAGTCCAGTGGCCACCGCCCGCGCCGCGTTATCCACGCTCACCAGAGCCGCCTCCTCAAGCCGACGATATTCCAGTTGCATCCGCTCACGGGTGGCCAGACTTTGGGCATGACGCGAACGGGCGGCACGGTTGCCCAGCGGAAAACTCAGGGTGACCCCCACGGTCCAGTAGGGCTCGTCCGCGGATTTCATCCGGTCGAAAACGTCGCTGCGACTGTCCTCGTTGCTGGCGGCAACGCCATAGCTGCCGAGCAGGTCAAGCGAGGGGAGGGTCTGGTTTTTCTGGTGACGCACGGTCAACCCCTGGCGTTCGAGAGCCAGACGCGCCTCGCGTAAATCCGGGCGCTGTTCGAGAGCCTTATCGCTGCTCAGCGGCACATCCACCTCGATGGGGCGCGCATCGAGTTCGCCGGCGGCATCCAGCTCCACATGGCGTATCTCGCGGTGATTGGCATAAATGAGCTGCTTGAGCAGGTTCTGCGCCTCGGCATGGCTTTGGCGCGCCGCGCTCAGATCGGCCCGCGCGGCGGCCGCCTGACTCTCGGCCTGCTTTTCGTCGAGGCTCGACAGCGCGCCAATTTGCACCTTGCGCCGGTTGTCCTCATAGAGCTGCGTGGCCAGGGTCACGGCCTCCTCGGCCACCCGGATACGCTCGCGCGCCTGGATCAGCGCATACCAGGCGGCTTCGACCTCGGCCAAACTGTTCTGCACCCGCTCTTCGAGGCGTAGCGCGGCTTCGGCGGACTGCCCGCGGGCCAGCGCCACCTGATACCGAGTGCCATCTGTCCGGAAGCCCTTCAGGAGCGGCTGGGTCAGCGTGAGGCTCGCGCTGCCCGCACGGGTATCAAACGGATTGCCCCGCCGAACGCCGTCCGTTTCGTCGAAGTGAGCGCGCAGGTCATAACGCAGGCCCCCCAAAGCCGTGACGCCGCCAAGCGCAGCCTCATAGCTGTCGGCATCTGTCTTCGTGTCCAAGGCCTCGAGTGCGCCAGCCGCCACCCCCCCGCTCTCGCCCAGAGTTTCGCGATGCGCCCGCTGAGCCGACAATCTGAATTCGGGATCGTAGCCGCCCAGCGCTGCATCAACATCCAGCAGACTGATCCGCCGCGAGAGTGCCGTGATCTTAAGCTCCAGATTGTTCTCCAGTGCCAGTCCAACGCACTCTTCGAGGGTCAGGCGGCGCACCTCGGTTTCGCTCGCCCCGGCCAGCCCCGTCACCAGGGTCAGAGTCAGCGCTCCAATGCACATTAGGACACCGGGCGTTCGTGTGGGTCTCATCATGTTCTCATTCATAGCGCAGCGCCTCGATGGGATCCAAACCGGCGGCCTTGCGCGCCGGATAAAAGCCGAAAAAGATGCCGATGGCCCCGCTGAACACGAAGGCCAGCGCCACCGAATCCAGTGAAACAAGCGTTATCCAACCGAACCGCACCGACACCAAGTGCGCCACGGCATAGCCCAGAGCAATGCCCAGCACCCCCCCGCTGATGCTCAAGACCATCGCCTCCACCAAAAACTGCAGCAGAATGTCCGCGCCACGCGCGCCCACCGCCAGACGCACGCCGATCTCACGCGTGCGCTCGGTCACACTCACCAGCATGATGTTCATGATGCCGATGCCCCCCACCAGCAGCGAGACCCCCGCAATGGCGCCGAGCAAAACTGTCATGGTTTGCGCGGTCGAGGTGGCCACCTCGAGCATGTCCTGCATGTTACGGATCATAAAATCATCGTCGCGTCCTTCGGGAATACGGTGGCGCTGGCGCAGCAGTTCGGTGATCTGCTCGACCACCTCGGGAATGCGCTCGGCGCTTTCGGCCTGCACCGAAATCGAGCGGAAGGTGGTCTCGCCCGTCAGGCGCACCATGGCGCTGGTCCAGGGCACCAGCACCAGATCGTCCTGATCGCGCCCCATCATGTTGGCGCCCTTGGGACGCAACACCCCAATCACCTCGTAGGGCGCGTGCTGAATCCGGATCATCTGCCCGACCGGATCGCCGCCGTCGAACAGGTTGGCAGCCACGGTCTGGCCCAGCACCGCCACCTTCGTGGCGCGACGGATGTCCAGCCCCGTAAAGTGCTCGCCGCGCTCGAGACGCCAGGCGCGCACGGCCGGATACTCCTCGCTCACGCCATAGATGGTGGTGTTGACGTTTTCATTGCCGTAGGCCACTTGGGCGTTCGCGCGCACCTCGGGCGTGGCCCCGGCCAACCCACACACCTCCTGGCGAATCGCGTCATAGTCCTGCTTGGTCAGCGCCACGCCGCTATCCCCCCCCATATGCACCCGCCCGCTGCGCGCCGCCCGCGAGATAATCATCACCATGTTCTGCCCCATCTGCTCGATGCTGGCGGCCACCTCGGCCTTGGCCCCGGAGCCAATCGCTACCATGGCAATCACCGCGGCCACGCCAATGATGATGCCCAGCATGGTCAGCCCGGTACGCATCGGGTTGCGCCGCAACGCGCGCAGGGCAATCATCCAGGTGGCCGAGAACTTCATGCCGGGACCTCCGCGTCAGGTTCCGGCCGGGCGGCCAGGTCCGCCGCCGCATCGCGACGGTCCACCACGGGGCGGTCCGACACAATCCGGCCGTCGCGCATCATCACCTCGCGGCGGCAATAGCGGGCGATGTCCGGCTCGTGCGTCACCATCAAAATGGTCATGCCCTTCTGATTGAGTTGCTGGATAATGGCCATGATTTCGATGCTCGTCCGCGTATCAAGATTGCCTGTCGGTTCATCCGCCAACAGTAGCGCGGGCTCGTTGATCAATGCGCGGGCAATGGCCACGCGCTGCTGCTGGCCGCCCGAAAGCTGACTGGGATGGTGCCGCGCCCAGGGCCCCAAACCGACACGCTCAAGCGCGACGCGCGAGCGTCGGCGCAACTCGCGACGGCTGTGCCCCTGCGGCGAATAGAGCAGCGGCAACTCGACATTTTCGAGCGCCGAGGTACGCGCAAGCAGGTTGAAACCCTGGAACACAAACCCGAGGCGTTGGTTGCGCACCCGCGAGAGCTCATTGGGGGAGAGACTCCCCACCTCCTCGCCATCCAGCCAATAGCGCCCGGCGGTGGGTCGGTCCAGACAGCCAATCAAATTCATCAACGTGGACTTGCCCGACCCGCTGGGCCCCATCACGGCCACAAACTCACCGGGAAAGACGTCAAGCGAGACCTCGCGCACCGCGTGGACCGCCACCTCCCCCGTCTGGTACACCTTGTCCAGCGCCTCCAAGCGGATGACAGGCTGCTCGCTCACTCGCCCGTTCCTCAGCGCATCCGGGAACCGGGACGCGACGGCATGAACGGCGATCTCCCATTCGCCCGGGCGCTTGCCGGCGACTCGGCGGTTTGGGTCCCCGTAATCACGAGGGCGCCAACCTGCAGCTCCCCCCCGGACACCTCCGTCCAGCTGCCATCGGTGATCCCGGTGATCACATCCCGGGCGGTCACCCGGTCGCCCTCATCCAGAACGTAGATGCGACGCCGATTCTCGTCGGCGGGTGCCCCCCCCCGCCCCCTCGCGGCGCCTCCGCGCCCCCCTCGCGGCGCCTCCGCGGACACATCGCCGCCCGCGGCGGCCCCGGCTTCCGGCGGGGGCAGCACCTTGACGTCTTCGGACGGGCGAAAGCGCAACGCCGCATTCGGCAGACGCAGCACATCCTCGCGCCGCGCGGTTTCCACCGCCGCGTTGGCCGTCATGCCGGGACGCAACTTCAGCTCCGGGTTGTCCACATCCACAATCGCAATATAATTGACCACATTCTGCATGGTCACCGGCTCAAAACGCACCTGACTGACCCGCCCGGTGAACGTATGCAACGGGTAGGCATCCACCGTAAAGCTCACCCGTTGCCCCTCGCGCACTTCGCCCACATCCGCCTCGGAAATCTGGGCCTCGATGCGCATCTGCCGCAAATCCTGCGCCAGAGTGAACAGGGTGGGCGCGTTGAGGCTGGCTGCCACCGTCTGCCCCACATCCACCGCCCGCGAAATCACGACCCCGTCCATCGGCGAATAGATCGTGGTCTTCTCAAGGTCCACCTTCACCTTGTTCAGGCTCGCCTCGCGCATCCTCAACGATGCCCTCGCCTGCGCCAGCGACGCCTCCGCCTGGTCGAAATCGGCCTGACTCACCAGATCAAGTTCGCGCAACTCCTGAGCGCGCCGGAAATTGGCCTCGGCCAGCTTGAGAGAAGCCCGGGAACTTTCCAGCTCGGCCTCCGACTGCTCCATTTGGCGCTCATAGGTGGACGCATCCAGCTTCGCCAGCACCTGCCCGCGTGTCACCACCGAGTTATAGTCGGCAAACAACTCGTCAATGCGGCCGGAGACCTCGCTGCCCACCAGCACCGTCTGCACCGCGTTCAAAGCGCCGTTGGCCGTCACCGTTTGAATGATGGCGCCCTGCTCCAGAGCCACCGTGCGGAAGGCCATGCGGCCATGGCTCACCCTGCTCGCGCGCCAAGCCCATCCCCCCCCCGCCATGGCCAAGCCAAGCACCACCAACCCGATCATCCATTTTCTGCTACGTCGTTGCATATCGCCTCTCAAAATGCCGTATCTGCCGTCGCTTGCCCACCCCCGGAAGTTACACCACCCCCGCCCGCGGCACCAGCCCCGAACACCCCCCCGCCCCCCTCTCCGCCCCCCCTCCCCGCGCCAGAGCTGGTTAGACCTTTATCCCCCGGTATGGAAAAGTCGAACCTCGTTTTCCACGGCATAAACCCGCCCACGCGGAAC
>LSQX01026534.1_pt2 | contig 10739 bp, 10 predicted proteins | sample 654561 | NCBI WGS metagenome assembly LSQX01 (sample SAMN04489861, study PRJNA283612) | anaerobic digester metagenome | isolation source: 4 biogas reactors fed with cattle manure at either 37C or 55C with and... | place: Denmark: Kongens Lyngby | collected 2014 | reverse complement strand
AAAAAACCGATCTTTGTTGTAAAAAATCGGTTTTCTTCGGTTTATTTTAAGGGAAAACTAGAATTGCCTCAGAAAACGCAAGTCGTTCTCGTAGAAGAGCCGGATATCATTAATCCCGTAGCGAATCATCGCAATCCGTTCAATACCAAACCCAAAGGCCCAGCCGGTCCAAACCTCGGGGTCATAACCTACCTGTTCAAACACACTCGGGTGAACCATCCCACAGCCGGCAATCTCCAGCCAATCCTTCCCCATCCTCTTCACCAGCGGGGTGCTGAAATCAATCTCATAGCTCGGCTCCGTATAAGAAAAATAATGGGGACGAAAACGAATCTTAACCTCTTCGCCAAGAAGCTCCTTGAAGACAAACTCGACCGTCCCTTTGAGGTCTCCCACAGTGACTCCCTTATCCACGTAGAGCCCCTCAATCTGATGAAAAGTCGGATTATGAGTCGCATCGGCAGTATCGCGCCGGTAAACGCGCCCGGGCACGATGATGCGCACAGGCGGCTCCTGTTTTTCCATGACGCGAATCTGCACCGAAGAGGTGTGAGTACGCAAAAGCCGGTCTTTACCGGTTACATCCGGTTCTGCCGCAATAAAAAACGTATCCTGGCTATCCCGGGCTGGATGATCGGCCGGAGTGTTCAGCGCGTCAAAACAGTGGTACTCATCCTCAGCCTCCGGGCCATCGGCCACCACGAAACCGAGCTTCCTGAAAATTCGTATAATATCCTGAGTTACCTGAGTCAGCGGGTGGAAGCTGCCAGTGCGGCTGCGCCTGCCCGGCAATGTGAAATCGGTCGCTTCCGTGGGTACCGCCGCTTTCAGTTCCAGCTCGGATTTGCGCCCTTCCACAAGAGTTGCCAGCTCCGCTTTGGCCTGGTTGACCACCTTGCCGGCCGTGGGGCGCTCTTCTGCGGGCAGTTTGCCCAACTGCCTCAGCAGACCATTGAACTGACTGTTACTGCCCAGCCAGGTAACGCGCGTCTCTTCCAGAGAAGCCAGGCTGGAAGCCGAGTTCAAAGCCTCCAATGCCGATTTTTTGAGTGATTCTACTTGTTCAGCAAATGATGACATGGCTAAAAGTACCTGCTCTTGAAACATGTAGAGACGCATCAACAGCGTCTCTACCTTCATTTTTTATCTGTTAAACACAGCTATGCTTTTAAGCTTTTTGGGCTTTCTTGGCTTTCTCTTCCAATCCTTTTTTGGCAACGTCAACCATCTGCTCAAAAGCAGCCGGGTCCGTCGCGGCCAGTTCAGCCAATATCTTCCGATCGACCTCTACGCTGGCAGCCTTAAGCCCTTCTATGAACCTGCTATAGGTGATACCCGCCGCGCGAGCCGCCGCATTAATACGAACCTGCCAGAGGCCACGGAAATCGCGCTTGCGATTCCGGCGGTCCCGGTAGGAGTACTGCCTGCCGTGATCCAGCGCATCCTTGGCATATCTGTATAATTTGGACCTGCGGAAGCGGAACCCTTTGGCCGCCTCCAATACCCGCTTCCTGCGTTTTCGCGAAGCTACTGCATTTGTTACACGCATCTTATTCTAGACCTTTTTATCTCGGTACAGGCCGGAGCTGTTGATCGCCAGCACAGGCACTGTTTTATTGTTCATCACTTGTTAACGATCAAAGGGCAGGTTCTCAATAACTCTCTTGTAGTCACTGTCGTGAATCACCTGTGTGCCGCGCAAATTACGTCTCCTCTTCGGGCTCTTGCTCGAAAGAAGGTGACGTTTTCCGGCACGGGTTCTCATAACCTTACCCGTAGCAGTAATCTTGAATCTCTTGGCTACTGCCTTCCGCGTTTTTATACCTTTTGGGCGTCGCATACGTCATTCCTTTAATAAAAAAGGAGCAGGATTTTAACATATCTGCTCAGGGAATCAACTCCGTAATGAATACGGACGTTTCAAGTTTGACTATCATCCCCAAAATTGCAAGAATATTTCCATGCCAAATTCTTTCGGCCAAATTTTTCGTATCACTACCTGGGGGGAGTCTCACGGCGGATCGGTCGGTGTGGTTGTCGATGGCTGCCCGCCCAATATCCCACTGGATGAGAGCGATATCCAGTACGACCTCGATCGCCGCAGACCCGGCCAGTCTTCCATAACCACCCCACGCAAAGAAGAAGATTTGGCCCATATTTACTCCGGCACGTTCCAGGGAAAAACATTGGGCACCCCCATCTGCGTCATGGTAATGAACAAGGATGCGCGGCCCCATGATTACGAAGAGATTTCCCAGAAGTTTCGCCCCAGCCATTCTGACTTTGGCTACCAGACCAAGTACGGAATCCGTAACTGGGAAGGTGGCGGCAGGGCCAGCGCGCGTGAGACCGTTGGCAGAGTTGCCGCCGGTGCCATCGCCAAAAAAGTCTTAAAACAGCTCTACAATGTGGAAATCGTGGCCTGCGTCGCCCAAATCCACCAGATCAAGGCCGAGTTTGACCTCGACAAAGTGACCCTTGAAGAGGTGGAGAAGACAATCATCCGCTGTCCGGACCTCGAAGCCGCCGAAAAAATGATTCAATGCATCAAAGACGCCCGCAAAGCCGGGGACTCCGTCGGCGGCATCATCCACTGCATCGCGCGCAACGTCCCGGCTGGCTGGGGTGAACCGGTCTTTGATAAGCTCGATGCCGACCTGGCCAAAGCAATGCTCAGTATGCCGGCCGTCAAAGGCTTTGACCTGGGCTCGGGGTTCGAAGCCCCGCTCTACAAGGGGAGCGAGCATAACGATACCTACATTCCGCTCAATGGGAAAGTACTCACCGCCACCAACCGCTCCGGCGGCGTTCAGGGCGGAATCAGCAACGGAATGCCTATTACCTTCCGCGTTGCTTTCAAACCGACCTCCACCATCATGCAACCGCAAAAAACCGTAACCGTGGAGGGCAAAGAAACGATACTCAACCCCAAAGGCCGCCACGATCCCTGCGTGCTGCCCAGAGCCGTCCCCATCGTGGAAGCGATGACAGCCATCACGCTGCTGGACCATGCGCTGAGGCAAAACAGCCTGGAAATAAAACAATAAAACTTGCATGACGGAAGGCTTCTGTATTTTGCGGCAGAGCCTTCTTTTATCCCATTAAGCTACCACCTGGTATTCTTATTATAAAAAAACGGATACTCCCTTCCGTTTCCAGTTTCCTCAGCCGCCCTTCCAAAGTATCGCTGAAATATTCCACACAAAAAACTGCCAGTGCGGTTCCTAAAGAGTGTAGTTTGCGGTGAAGCAGGCCGCTTCTGAGCAGAATTGATTGAGATGTGAAAAACCTTCCCTCTGATAAATGGAGAGAGTGGATCGTGGAGAACCAGGATAAATGGTATCTCTACGCACGACAACAATCCCGCTCAGAAGCGGATGCACAGGACATCCTTCAGGAGTCCGTTCTGGCCATCTGGCATCAGACCACGTCCAGCCGTTCACCTGAGCTGCCCCATACCGGCGCGGTATTTACTGCCATTCGCTATCGTGCGATGAATTTCGGTCGTGCCAGTGACCGGCGCCAACGCAGGCAGGAGGAGTACTCCTTCCTCTTATGGGAGCAACAGACTGATGAAAACCGATATGGTGCAGATGAGCAAAAGCTACTTTTGGAAGCGCTTCGAGGCTTGCCCGAAGCCCAGGCCGAAACGGTCACCCTCAAAATCTGGGGCGGACTCACCTTTCAGGAGATTGCCAATATCTGCGATTGCTCCATCAACACCATCACTGCCCGCTATCGTCAGGCCTTATTGAAACTGCAAAAAGAGTTGAAAGGAACTTTTAGCCAATGAAAGAGAACCACGCAAATAACGACTTCAGCTTTCGAGAGCTTGAAGAGCAGCTCCAAAAGCTGAAACCGGCAGCTACTCCGCCAGAGCTTTCTGCAAAGCTGCTGCAGGTCGTCTCCTCAGAGCGAAGCCTGTATCCCTATTCTTTGAAAAAGCTCTTCTTTAGACCCAGCTTTATCCCCTGGGCCGCGGCGGCGCTGCTGGCTCTTGCCTTCATTGGAGGCCACAAGCTCTGGGTCAGCTCCCCCCGAGAGCAAATAGCCGAAACAGTCAGCACGATAGAGCTTTCCCTCCCCTCTCTACAGGATATCAAAGGTCAGGCTATAGAGATCCTGAAAGTTTCCAGGCTGATTGCCTCAAGCTACGCGAATCAGGATGCCGCAATCTCGTTTTTTAAATCCATTAACAAAGAACAGTTTGCTCAGCTCCCCTCTACTAAGCTGCCCCCTGCTGCATGGGGTGTGGCGCCGGAGCTGCCGCCTCTTTCACCAAAGCAGGAAGCGGCTCTGAGAAAGGCTGACCTGGTGGTTGAAGCTTTGGCCGCCGGTGCACCCACCATTCCCACACTGGCACTGGCCAGCACTACTTTTTTGCCTAAAACAAAAAATGTGGAATAAAATTTAAACTTATAAAACTATGAAAACCCTAAAAAAACTAACCTTACTCCTGGCAGCCCCCTTTCTTCTGACGGCTGCCTGCACTCAGGCGGATTTGGTCCCCGAAAAAATCCTTCCTGATAACACGTTGGCGCTCTTATCCATTCGGAATGCAGAGCGCGATTTCTTCACATTCCAGCGCTCCGCCATGGGGCAGCTCTTCAAAGACCCGGCCATGCAGCCTTTCATGAACTACATAGGCAAGAGGCTGGGCGGCCCTCTGGGGGAAGTTCAAAAAGTACTGGAAGCCAAAGAGATTGATCTTAATAAATATAGAGAACTCCTGGGTGGAGGCGTGGCCGCTGCGCTTTTGTTCAACGTGAACGATCCGCCCCAGAGCACCCTCAGCCAGCAGATACTCCATAAAGATGTGGGACTGAGCTGGCAGCCGCTGGTTCTCCTCGAGATCAACGGGAGCCGCCAAAATGCTCAGGCGGCCATCAATGAGCTGAAAGGTAAAATCCGGGAGCTCACCAATAAAAAGCCGGTACTTCATACAATGAGGTATAACGATCTCGAATTCATAACCGTAGATATTTCTAACCCCGGCGACCCGACCCTGTTCCTGATCGGGCTCCTCCCGCATCCATCGGGTTCCCTCTCCCTGGCTGTAATGCTCTTCAGCTCTGGCAAACCCGGAGACGTCTTGCAAGCCATGAAAACCCTGGAGTCCTTCACAAAAGAAGACAGCTCGCAGGCGACTCTCGCCGAATCGGCGGCCTTTAAGGAACATGCTACCCTCACGCCGGAAAAGAATTTCTTCTTTCTGAACAGCTCTCTGCTGGTGGCCGGAGCCAAAAAAATCGTCCAGAAGTACGATAATGAATATGAGGCGCCCGAAAACCTGATGGAGGCCCTGATGTCGCCCGGCCGCCCCATGGTCATCTTTGACTCACTGGGTGTGGAAGCCTTTAAATCTTACAGCCTCACCTGGTGGATGGACCCCAACGGCGATGCTTGGGCCCAGGGCACATTGATCTGCCCCGAGGGTGAGCGCAGAGGGCTTTCGGGCATCCTCAACGCGTTGAAAAACGTCGATTGCTCGCCACTGCCAGAGACTCCGGCCGATAGTATGAACTTTGGCAAAGTCCAACTGGATTTATCCCTTCTCTGGAAAAACCTCGACACCGCTTCAACCCGGATCGTCGGCGGTATGAAGGCGGTGGCCGTCGGTGCCGCCCATGCTTTCCTGGCACTGGACCCTGAGATTGACCTCCAAAAAAACATCCTGGAAAACTTAACCGGTGAGATTGTCCTCTGGAAGAGCCCGCTAAGCCTCACAGAGGAGGGCCTCCCCAACAGTGAACAGCTCCTGCTCATCGGCGTCAAAGACTCCTACGCCTTGGGGCAGACTCTGGACCAGCTCTACCGCCTGGCCTATCGCGGCAAGGAAATTCCCCCGATCGAAAGCGAAATAGTGGCCAGGCAAAGGGTTTTCTCGGTTCCTCTCAACGAGCTCCTGGGCCAATCCCAAAATGACAGCGCGATCACTATCCCCGGTCCAGGGGGCGCAGAAATCAAGGTCCCGGCCTTCACCCTGAATGTTGCGATGGCAAAAGGTTACATGCTGATTGCGACGCAGAAGAGCGCGATTGAAAACTTTATCAATGCCGAGCCGGCGGAAGGTCTCCTGGCCAAACCCGGCGTTGCAGAGGCCATCCGGAAGACCGGCGGCTCCCATGCAGCCAGGTTCGCCTACATGGACTATGCGGCTCAACTGGAGGCGCTTCAACTGGTCTGGAAGGCGATCATCGCCCCAAGCCTGGCTGATAACCCCGACGTGCCGCAGCAGCTTCTCAATGCGGTTGGGCTCTTGCCCGATGTTTCGCAAATCAAGAAGTACTGGGGCTTCGCCGTTTCTGCCGTGGAAGTCACGCCTGCCGGTCTGCAAATTAAATCTTGCAGTCCCTGGCCCAAAGGAATTGACACTCAACCCTGAACTGATAAATAATTGAATCACTGTTTGTGAATAGCTCTCTGGTGATGAAAATATGGAATCCGACAATGCTTCGGCTTCTAACAGATAACCTGAACCAAATAGACAACCTGAAACTAAGTATATGAAAAAAACAGTCCTCCTGACAACCATCACAGCGGTTTCACTTTCCGTGACGCTGAATGTGGGTGCCGTCATAGCGCCCGAAACCATCCTGCCCGAAAGCACTCTCGCGGTCTTTACAGTACGCGACCTGCAGAAAGAATGCGCAGAAATCCAATCAAAACCGCTGGGCCTCCTCCTCAAGGACCCCGCCATGAAGCCGTTCTGTGATTACGTCGGCGGCCAGATACTCGGCGCCATCAAAGGGCTTAATGACGAGCTCGGCAAGAAGAATATCAATCTCTCCGACTATCAGGATATCCTCAATGGCGGTGCAGCCCTTGCGCTGACCTCCTTCACTCTCACCCTGGGTGAAAACACGCTGGAGAATCTCTCCGTGCTGCCGCTCTTCATGGCTGAAATCAAAGGAGGCAGTGAGAAAATCAAAGCGACGCTCGACGACCTTCAAACCAAACTTGATACCTCTTTTGAATCCGAAGAAATCGCCGGCAATGAGTTCCGCCTCATCACCGGAGCCTGCAATGAGGATGTCACACTCTGGGTTGGCGCCAGCGGCTCAACCCTCTACGTGGCCGCTTCTCAAAACAGCGATGAAGACTACACCTATACGCGGGAGAGCCTGGGCAAGATTCTGAGTAAAACTACCGGAGAAAAACTCCTTGCAGAGTCTGAGTTCTTCACGAAACATAGCCGGATTACCCCGGACCGCAGTTACGGCTGGATAAATCTGCAGACACTCACACAGGTTGCCAAAGATTTTGCCACCCTGCAGGATAAACAATATGTTCAGCCCGAGGACCTCATGCAGGCGATGATGTCGCTGCCTCGCCCAATGGTGATCTATAACGCCCTGGGAATAAGTGCCTTGAAATCATGGAGCTTCACCTACTGGAGCGAGAATGGCGATGAGTGGTTCTCCAGCAACCTGCTCTGCCCGCAAAATGAACGCAGAGGCCTCACCGCCCTGCTTGATGTCTATGGCTCCGGCGATTGCGCCCCTGACCAGAGCATTCCGGGCGACCTCATGAGCTTCTCCAAAGTCCAACTTAACCTGAAGAAATTCTGGGAAACCATCGACACGATCACAACCGAAGCCGCCGGCGGCTTCAAAATCATGATGATGGCCGGCCTGCATCAGGCTCTGGAGAACTCACCCGAAGATATCGACCTGGAAGCCGATATTCTCAATAACCTCACCGGAGAGATGACCACTATCACATTCACCGCTCCGGCCGGTACGGTAAAAGAAGTCGAAAGCTCAAACAACATCGTTTCGGTTGAAATCGAAGGAGTCAAACTTGAGCTGAACCCCTCCATAGTCAACAGTCTGCTCGGGAGCGTCTACATTCTGGGCGTAAAGGATGCCGATCGCTTCCTCTCCACCATCGAAGCATTGATCGATCTCTTCAACCCTGGCATCAAGGATGAGGCAATGGCCCTCATTCAAAAGGCCAATGGGCGGATCGTGATTGGCTCAGGCGGAGAAAAAGTCCCCGCTATGCAGAGCTTCCTCAAAGCCGCCGGCAAACCGCAGGAAAAAAGTCTGGCCAACAGCGGAGCCCTTCAGAGTGCAGCTTCCAGGCTGGGTGGTTTTGATGGAGCCGCTTTTGGCTACAGCAACAATAAGCAGGTTGCGGCTATGCTCTACAACCTCTGGCCTCTTATCGCCTCTGGCCTCAAATCCCAACAGGATATTCCCGCGGAAGTTTTCATCGCTATGGAAAAATTCCCTGATTTTGAGGTAATCGAAAAATATCTCGGTATCAGCGCCGGCAAGAGCGTGCTTACTCCGGAGGGCTTGGAATCGATAAGTATCCATCCCTGGCCCGCTGGTCTTAAGAAGTAAAGTGCTCTTAACAGCGGCACTCTCCTGTTAAGAATAAGTTCAAGGGAGCCCCTTTTCCGAATCCGGAAAGGGGCTCTTTTCCATACCGCCTCAATGAATGCTTGTTCAGTAAAGCGGCCCCATCTAAAATGAAAAGGCGGAGGAGGGTGTGAAGCTGCCTTCCCTCTGAAGAAACGAAAATTTATATCTGATCATGAGCGAAAATAAAATAGTCCTGGTAACCGGTGTCGCAGGGTTCATCGCCTCCAAAACGGCCGAGCTGCTCCTTGAGCAGGGCTGGACGGTTGTTGGCATTGATAACATGAATAACTATTACGATGTTCGCTTGAAGGATTATCGCCTCAGTCGGCTTTTGGGTAATGAGCGCTACCGTGAGAACGGCGACCCAGGGAAAAGCATCTTTACGGCACCCAAGGAGACCGCTGAGACCGCTGCCGGAGGCAAATTCATCTTCTATCCCGTGGATATTGAGAACCTGCCCGAGCTCGAAAAGCTTTTCGCCGAGTACCCGTTCAAGGCGGTCCTCAATCTGGCGGCCCGTGCCGGTGTGCGCTACTCCATGGAGAACCCGTTCGTCTACCTCTCCACCAATGCCATGGGGACGCTCAATATCCTCGACTGTATGCGCAGGCATGGCGTCAAGAAACATGTCCTGGCCTCCACCTCTTCGCTCTATGCCGGCCAACAAATGCCCTTTGTCGAGACGCTGCCGGTCAATACGCCGCTGAGCCCCTATGCCGCCAGCAAAAAAGCCGCCGAGCTCATGGCCTACTCCTACTACAAACTTTACGGGCTCGATTCGACCATCGTCCGCTACTTCACGGTCTTTGGGCCGGCCGGCAGACCCGATATGTCGATATTCCGCTTTATCAAGTGGATTATGGATGGCAAGCCGATTGAGCTCTTTGGCGATGGCTCCCAGTCACGAGATTTCACCTATGTGGATGATATCGCCCGCGGCACCATCGCCGCCATGAAACCGCTCGGCTACGAGATCGTGAATCTGGGCGGCGGCCGTAACCCAATCACGCTCAACACACTCATCGGATTTATCGAAAACGCCTTGAGCAAGAAAGCTCAAATCCAGTACAAGCCCTTCCATATCGCCGATATTGCCGAGACCTGGGCCGATATCACCAAGGCCGATGAACTGCTGGGCTGGCAGCCGCGAGTCTCCCCCGAGGAAGGCTTCCAGAAATCGGTGGATTGGGCTCTGGAACATGCCGATTGGCTCAAGGATATCAAACTCTGAGCCTGCCATGAACCTCTGCCGCCACAGAGCTCCGAAGCCGACGGGGAAACTTCACGGGTTTTCGCTAATCGAAACCCTCATCGGCGTCGTCATTGTGGGGATATCTGTTCTGGCGGTCACCGGCGGCATCCATTTTTGCCTGGGCATCCTCCAATCCAACCGCCAGTGGGCACGCTCCACCGATATCCTCCTGGATATGGCTGAGCGCTTAAGTCTGGTTCGCTGGGAGGTGATTGAGGCCGAGGCATTCCCCAAAACATTCACCGCTCTCCTCTATCCGGAGCTCTCAAACACAAACACAAATGAAATGGCCGGCACATCTCCCTCTCCGGACCCCCCTGCCAGAGCCCGCGGCTCACTCCGCCCAACTCCTTTTGAGCCAGACTCCCAAACCAACGACCTTGAAAAGCTCAACATCGTTTTTCAGGGTCTGGTCGAGCTCCAGCCTTTTTTGGGGACAAACAACGTCGGCTATAATGAGCATCTTCGCCACGCCTTAATCACAGTCACCTGGGAAAATAACGGAAGATTTTTTACGAATTCGCTGAAAGTTAATCTCTCCAAAAACAACATCACGAGCTTCCAGGAGCATCCCGCCAAAACTCCAGCGCCCGAGCTTGAGTGGAGCTCTGCCCAGGAAATTCTGGATAGTCTGAAAGAGGAAAAAGAATGAGACTGCCCCGCTTATCCCATCCCCTGCATCGCTCGTCCCCGGGAGTCGGCGCTTTTACGCTTCTAGAAATGGTCATGAGCATCGGCATCATTGCGATTTTTCTCTCTGTCGTGATGACGACCACCGTGATTGCCCAGCGCAGCTATCACCTCGTCCGCGATAATGATGACTTGAGCCGCCAGATACGCCAGGCCAAACAGGAGCTCGAAGAGGCCCTCCGCTCCGCCGACATGGTGCTGGAGGCCACCGATTCCCCAGCCTCCATCACGCTCCTTTGCGGAATTGGCGAAGATGCCACCAACATCATCTCCTTTATCCATGACCCCGAGGAATCGATCCTGCTCAAGGTCACTGAAAAAACCAATATCACCCCGCTGCTCAAAAACTGCGAGCAGATACGCTTCAGCCTCCTCCAGCGCGAGTATGAGCCACTCTCAACCAATACGGCTGCACTGCTCCTGCC
>LSQX01063885.1_pt1 | contig 10741 bp, 17 predicted proteins | sample 654561 | NCBI WGS metagenome assembly LSQX01 (sample SAMN04489861, study PRJNA283612) | anaerobic digester metagenome | isolation source: 4 biogas reactors fed with cattle manure at either 37C or 55C with and... | place: Denmark: Kongens Lyngby | collected 2014 | reverse complement strand
CCCCGGCGCCGATGGCCGCGGCGGCCGGCCCCAGGGGAGACAGCGCGGCCGCGCCCTGCATCGCCATCGAGCCCGCGCTCTTGAGGTAGCCCGCCGCGGTGTCGTTGCCACGGCTCTGGAGGTACGCGCCGCCTACCTGCAGCGCCATGCCGGAGAGCGACAGGGTGATGCCCTTGATCTGCTCGGCGGAGAGCTTGGCGGACTCCTCGACTTTGCCGAGGCTGCGGCTCAGCTTGTCGGCCGATGTCGCCGCCTTGTCTAGGGACGTGTCGACATCGCGCCCGACCTTTTCCAGGTCGGCGCCGAGGCCGCTCGTGTCGAGCGTGGCCTTGATCTTGATGTCGCTGTCACTCATGGTTGTTGGTGGTGGTGTCTAGTTGGTCGAGCATCTCCATCTCGGAGAGGTGCACCGCCGGGGCGTCCGGCAGGTTGCTGTAGCGCCATTGGCGGCGCATGAGCATCAGGGCGCTGGCGTCGGCCTCCCAGAGGATGTGGCCGAGGCTCCATCCGTACGTCTCGGCCGCCCACTGCGTGATGGCGGCGATCCAGCCGTTGTGCCCGCTTTTTTTTTACCGCCGGTCTCGTCGGCGATGACGTCGAGCATCGCGGCGATCTGGCGGCGTGCCGCGAGCTCGATATCGCGGATGGCGCTTGGAGGCAGCGTCTCCGCCCACTCGAGCGCGAGCGCGTCGATGTCGCAGAGATGCTCGAGCACGTGGCGGCCGGAGTGTGTGAGGATGTAGAGCGATGGGAGAGTCTCCAGCACCGGCGCCGCCTCACCCGTGATCATGGGCGACTTGACGCGCTCAAGCAGCGCGTACGCGCCGAGCGTGAGCGGGCGCACCATCACGCCGCATGGAGTTGCGATGGGCGCGGGGATCAGGGCCGCTATGGATTTTTGGGGATTGGCCTTGCTCATGTTATCTATCCCGGTTGCGTCGGCCAGTTGTCAAAGCGGTGCGCGGCGATCGTCCACTTGAGTTTGCCGTTGTACGTCCCGGCCTCTGCGACTCTGTCCACCACGTACGTCTGGCCGTCGTAGGTGATGCGGTCGCCGGTCGTGGCCGGCGCGGTGCGGTCCGAAGTCGCCGAAAACGCCACAAGGCTCAGGTCGTAGCGGTGGTCGTAGATCTGCTCGTCGACTATCGCGCCCATCTGGTCGGGCGTCTGGTCGATGACCGTGCTCACGTCGATGCCCTCGCTCTCGAGCACGTACCCGGCGAGGGTCCGTGTGATGCCGCGCGCTGGCGCGTTGATGCCTGTTGGTGTGGTTGCCATGTGTTATGCCTCCGTGGTTGTGGTTGTGATTGTGGTGATGTATTGCGAGGTCTGCAGAGTGGCCTCGCAGAGCAACTCGCCGCCCTCCTCGCGTTGGCGTATGGAGAGCGGGGTGATGGTGTCGGATGCCAGTGTGGCCACCGCCAGCAGGGCGGCGGCAATGGCCGTGGCCGCGCCTGGCCGGGACCGGTTGAGCGCCACCTGCTCGCGTATGGCTATGATGAGAGAGGATATCTCCCATACGAGGCCGCCATGCTCGTCGGAGCCGGCGTACGAGAGCTCCGGCGTCATGACTATCGCGCAACAGCCCACTCCCGCCAGGGCGGCGGCAATGGACGCATCTATATCGAGCGCATCCTCCGCCAGGCACTCAATGCCATATGGCTGCAACGCCGGCGCAACGGCGTCGCAGACAGCTTGCTGGTACTCTAGCAACGTCATTGCGCGGCCCCCTTGTCGTAGTGCTCGACGGCCATCAAGACGCCGTCGCCAAATGCCTGCTCGAGCCGCTTGGTGGTGGGCATGAGCGAGCGGTCGCGCGGCTGGTGGACCACCTTGCGCAGCAGGTAGAGGTTGATCAGCTCGCCGCCGCGCGCGGTCGCGAGCACGTCAGTGCCCTTGAGCTCAAATACCGGCATGCCGCTGTCGCGCACCTCGCGCACGGTGCGGCCGTACGCCCACGCGTGGATCGGGATGGTCAATGATTTGGCGCGCTTGGGGCGGATGGTGATGTCGCGGTACGCCCGCGCGATGCCTGGTATCGACACTGCCACGGTGGCGCTGTTGGCATCGGAGGCCGTGAGGTTGACCGCCTCCTCGCGGTAGTGGCCGGTGGGCGTGGCGCCCAATCGGTTGGCGGTGGCATGGCGCGTCCTGGCGAGGCCGCCGATGTAGTCCTTGATCACGCCCTCCATCTCCATGCCGCCGACCTTGGCCGCCTGGCCGCGTGTGAGCACGCCCTGGAGCCCGTCGAGCCGCGCCTGCAGGCTGGTCTTGTCGACCGTGATCGTGATGTTGCGGCTCATGCCCTGGCCTCCTCTTTGATTAGCCCGGCGGCGGCCGCCTCGCGGCGGTTGCGGTCGCGCCACACATACGATGAGCCCCACGCGAACGGCGGATACGGGTGGCCGAGCGTGTCCCTGTAACCGCCCGCGCCGTCGCCGAGCGCCTGCCATATCGGCGACGCCTTGAGCGCCCACATGCGGTCGCGCAGCGCTCCATCCCAGCCGGTGGCCTCGCCCGCCGCGCGCCACCGCGCCGGCCAGTCCTGCCGGTGCTGGCGGCGGTGTGAGCCGCTGCGCAGCTCGTACGCGGGGTACATCTCCGCGATGACGGGATCCTCGCTGCGGGCGATCTGCCCCAGGCTCTGCGCTGTTTGCTGATTGGTTTTGATGATGAGATTGAGGCGCATCCTTGATGCCAGATCTGTAAGGCTGCCAGCCGTTGCCGGTGGTATACCCTCATCGCCGGGGAAGCCGCCTGCCTCGCTATCGTATCCCAGCGAGCGCAGCTCTCCGATGAGCAGCTCACGCGCGCGCGCATCATTGACTCTACCATCTGCCACCTCTGCCAGCACCCGCTGCAGGTGCAGCAGGTACGCCTCCTGCGTTGTCCTGGCACTCATGAGCGCCTGCTCATGTATACGAGTACCCCAGCGCTCCCGGAACTCTGCGGTATCGAGAGCCGTCGGGAGTACTGTTTTAGCCAGGATTTTTTCTGCAGGTGTGGGCATTACAATCAATCTAAAAGTTTTGGGCGCACTATAAATTGTGGTGATACGCCGCCGCCGGTGTCGTCATCCGAGCCCCAGGGCTCGACCTTATACGTGCCGCGCCCGACAGCATCAAATAGCTCCACTGCCGCCGTGCGGGCTTGTGCTCGATCGCGCAAAACCTCGCGGGGCATGCGCTTCAGGATATCATAGGCTGCATAATCGCAGGCTGGAGAGATCAAGCCCTCCGGTATTGCCGCCGCCTCCGGGGACATTGCGACGCCGGACTGGCGCAGATATCCGCGTACATACTCGCCGGTGCGTATGAGCAGAGCCTCTACAGGGTCGCTATCCCAGCTGGCAGATCGGCGGTATGCCTCTATCTCCGCTGTAGAGAGAGTAGCAGCCAGATCCAGCTCTGTTATTTTGCGCCATGCCATTTTCGTTAGCCTTTCATTTCATCCCGGGGCGCTCAGTGCGCCCCGGGGGATTAGGGGTTACGTCGTCATTGCGACACGATTACTCGGCACGAGCCGTTGGTGGCTGTGCCACTGCGGATGATGTGATCGCCAGCGACGAGGAATACGGAATTGGTCTCCGTGTACGCCGCCGCGCCGCTGGAGCAGGTGACGGAGACCAGCTCGTTGGTGGTGGCTCCGTTATCTCTCACTACAGAGAGGATCACGGTGCCGGCAGCCACCGTGCTGCCGCTCACCTCTACCTGCTCGATCTTGGCAACGCCGATGTTGCGCACGTGATTATCGCCGACGTCGAATGAGACGACGGCGTACTGCGCAGCATAGGATATGCTTGCGGTGACTGCGATTGCGCCGAGTGCGATTAGTATTTTTTTTCTCATATTATCTCCTTATCATTTTGATACGATGCGCACGAGAGCATCGCCGTTGAGTGCCTCTACACCAAAGAGGGCTTCCCCGGCATAGTAATTTTCGCCGGTGGCAGGGTCGCCAAAACGGCGCCAGCCGATGGCGAGCCCGGAGGCATCGTCAGATGAGTAGCCGAGCTCGTCGTAGGCCGCTACCGATTGCGCCTTGAGCAGACGGCCGGCAACAGCCAGACACTGCGGGTGCGCTATTGCGCCTACCAGGTCGTTAGCGCCCGGGAGCGTCGGAGCGTTGATGACCTCGCGGAAACCGAACAGCCCGGGGATTACGCCGCGCTTGATCGCATCGTCTCCACCGTACTTGCTAGCATCGAGCAGGCTGATCAGGTACGCAAAGTACGTACTGTTGAGCAGCAGGACCGAATCGCTTGCGTCGAAGTCTGCATCATCAGCAGCCTTACGGAGCATTGCCCAGTTGCGGATGTTTGCGGCATCCGCTTCGCTTAATGTGGTTTTTTTCTTGTAGTTGCCTGCAGTAAATTTGCTGAAAGCAACGCCAAGTATGCCCTTGGCAACGCCTGTGCCTATTGCTTCGCCGGCCCCCTCCCAGAATGCTACGTCGGTATCGACGAAGTCCACATCGTCGTATGCTGCAGATGCTACGTAGTGCTGATCGAGTGGCACCTCAACGCCGGAGACGTCTGCCGCTCCGGATGCGTAGTTATTGCCTACCTTGGCGAACGGGGCAGCAGCTTTTTGCGCAAAAAGCGGCACGATTACGGACGAGCCTTTTTGGGTTTCCGCCGCCTTAAACCCGGTCGAAAAAGCCGACAGCGGGGCGAGTTTGGCAGACGCTGCCACCACGGATTTTTCCGCGGCGATTGTCAGTGCCAGTGTTGTTAGTGTTGTAGCCATATGTGTATCCTTTCCTTTTAGATCATGTGCTTGGCGAGTACCTGTTTGTGTTTTGCGAGGTAAGCAGATTTTTCTGCTCCCGGCTGCATGTTCCTAAACTCATCAACAATCTTGAGAGCCGGATCTTGCACGGTATCCGGCTCTTTGGCAGCTTTGGTATTGACTACTGTCGTCTGCACAACCGGCTTGCTGCGTATCGTAGCGAGCAGCTTCTTCGCTACGTCCTTATTCCGCACGTAGAGCTTGATGAACTCTGCGCGGTTTTCGATTTTGTCTTCTGCTTCGTCTGCCACTTTTTCTGCTTCAGCGTTGAGCACTTCCGCCTCGGCATCTGCCAAGCGAGTGTACAAGGCATCGATAGCAGCGAGGATTTCCTCCTCTGTCGCTTCCGGATCTAGTCCTAGTTTTTCGGCGATCATGTTATTATCCTTTGTCCGCTCAACGTGTTTTGTGATACCTGCCGCGGCGCGGTTGAGCAAGCAACGCACGGGTAGGTTTGGCATATTTGTGAGAGCTACGGAGAGTAGCTCGGTCGCTAAAACTGAGTCGGCATCATCGGGAGACTCTGCCACGGCGAATACCGGCGACACGAACCTATAGCGCCGATCTGATATAGCCTCAGCGCCGATCGACGTAAACGTGGTGTTGCCCATCAGCCCGAGCTCATCATCTACACGCAGGGAATCGATCCAGCCGTAAGCTTCGGTGGAGCCGCCGGGGTCGGTCGATGTGTGGTCTGCATCGAGCAGTATCTCCGTGCCATCCTGCCAGGCGTTGAGTACGCCACGCAGAGCCTCTAGCGACAGCAGTTGGCGCACGGCGCGCTGAGAGCCATCCCCTGCCACTACGACGCCTGTATATTCGCCGATTGGTGCAATCTGTATCTCCAGCGATTCGCCGGCGTTTATTTTTTTTGGTAATTTCATGTTTCGTATCCTTTGTCTAGTTGATCTGCGAACACCTCTGCGAGCGTCTCTGATAGTATGGCAGCCATCTGCGGATCATCCGCCGTCAGCGTCGGCAGCTCATCGAGCAGGGCGGCTGCAGCAGCCGTGCGCTCCGATACCGGGAGCTCCAGCAATCGTATGATTTTATCCGCCACCGGACGGAGGTCGGCGGAGAGCGATTTTGCGAGATCTGCCAAAATCGATTCTGGGGCGATTTGCGGCGTTGCGGCTGCCCGTGCGTCCGTACGGGCGGTTTCCGCGCCCAGACGATTTTGCAACGGGCTTGCAACGATCCTATGCGGCATTACGCCGGTGGCAGAGTGGAGACCCTGCCACATATCGCCGGGAGAGCCGATAGCAGCTACCGGCTCGTATCGCTCCAGCCGGTAGCCGGTGAGCTGCTCGATATCCTCCTGTACGATGGTGTAGCCTGCCTGCCGCGCCGCGCCTGCATCCTCAAAAACTTCCGCGCTGGTGGGCGGAGACTCCGTCTCAAGCGCAAACTCAGCGAGTGTCGGCTTGCCGGGAAATTCCGCCGCCAGCAGGCGCTCGCAGATTTGGCGGTTGATGGCGTTCGCGAATACGCGTGCATCACGCCGGACGATCGTCCGCCACGTCTGCAGGTGCGCATCACTCGTGCCGCTGCCGAGCCCCTGCGCCGTCTCCAGCGATGTAGCGAGCCCGCCCGTTGCCATCAGCACTACGAGCTTTTGCTGGTGGTCCAAAAATGCCGTAAAGGGATCAGTACCGCGCGCCTCGGTGGCATAGCTTACCTGGCTGCCGTATGGTAGCGCGCCGTTGCCGGCGTCTGCCACATCCTGCGCCGCCTGCAGGAATTTATCCTGCAGCGCCGGATCCGTAAATTCCGGCATGATGATCGTTGCAGGCGGCACTCCGTAGCGCTCAATAAATCTGCCCCAGTCCTTCTCGCCGAGCGCAGTCCTGATATAGATTGCCATTGCAGGATAATCTACGTACTGCCGGCGGCGGATCGTTACGATCTCGCTGTGAGGTATATCCTCATAGCCGGATGATATGCCCGGCTCGCCGATGCGTGCCTCCGGGTTCCACTGCCAGAGCTGCCGCTCTCTATCCCAGCATAGGTTCCAGCTGTCGATCAGCTGCAGGGAGCGCAGCGTGCTATTGTCGCTATATATTGGCTGGACAGCAGCAAAGCCGCGAAAAAATGCCAGTGCCAAATGCTCCATCGCCTCTGGCAGATTGCCGCAATCAGCAATGGCAGTCTCCAGATACTCTATCTGCGCCTGGATGAGCCCATCGTCCTGCATCCGGTGGCGCCGGACGTCGGAGCGCACTACCTTCCACTCGAGCTCGCTGAGGGCGGCAGCGCGGCGCTCAACGCACGTGTAGAGCGTAGGGTCTACTCGCTCCATCTCGGCGTAAATATAATGCAGTTGTGCGTAACAGCCGCGCCGCGCCATATCAAAGATAGCCTGCGCTTGCTTCACGCTCAGGTTCTGCAGCGGGTTCATCGCTTCGAAAATATACGATTTACGATCCTTGCTAAAACGCACTATATGCTGGATACGTGTGCTATGTCGGTTGCGTGATCTCATGTTGCGGATCGTCTTAATCATGATGTTAGTCTCCGTTTATCGGGGTTGCCGATCGCCCGCAGTATCCGCGGAATAAACGTGGGGCCCTTGGTGTTGCTGCCGGCGTGCAGCGCAAGCGCGGCCGCCCAGAACTCGTCGGCATGGCCGTCCTTAGTGCGCTCACCGGCAAAGCGTACATTGCCGGCGCTGGTAGTCTCTTTGCGGATGCTCCTAAAGGCGGCGTCTATCTTGGGATCGTCCGGGATCTTGATGGCGCGATCCTCCATTGCTGCCTTGAGAGGATAGGCGAGGGTCTCCTTAACCTGAGCCGTAAAATTTACCGGCTCTACGCGGCTGCCGTAACGCTCCTGCGCCCGCTCTGCAAACTGCCTGCCTATGCCGGTATTATCAATGCAGGCGCGGCGGATGTTGGGGGTAGCCATTAACTCGTAAAAAACACGCTCCTGGCGGCTGAACGCCATATTCTGCAGGCGGATTACGCGCCTGGTGAGGTACGTGCCGCCTACGTCCTCCAGGAGCCACAGCACGGTAAGATCATGCACACGGCCGATATCTACTCCAACATATAGCGGTCCGTTTCCGATTGTCTCCCAGTCTACCGATGGCGCATACTTACACGTTGCCAAAAGCTCATACGTAATAAAAGCTGATGCGTCGTCCGATGGCTCGCACATGTACTCTTGCATAAACGTCTCGTCGTCTGGGGTGCCGGCCTTGATAAAATCGTAGTACTCCTGCTCATCCATGTCTTGCCGCTCGTCGTCCTCTGGGAGCTTGGACTGCAGCTTGTATAAAAAGCCTTGGTTGAGTGCATCCTGCAGCGTGATGCGATGCAGCGAAAAGCCTTTGGGGTTGCCCTTGTGACGCGCCTCCTGGATCAGGCCGTTAAAGAAATTATGGCTGCCGCGATGCGTCGAAAAAATCTCCATGCTGCCGCCCCAAGTAATACCCGGATAAGCAATAGAGTAGAGCTTGCGCGGATCCGGATGGAGAGCAAACTCATCCAGTACGCGGTCGCCTCGCTTACCTGCTTGTGCGTCGGGATTTGAGCTCATCGAGTGGATGCGCAATTGGTTTGCCATGCGCAGTACGTACGCACTATTACCGTCCTTATCAATAACGCGCTCGCCGAGATCCTCTGCGCCGATCTGCAGGATCGCTGCAAAGTCCTTGCAGTCCTCCAGAAACAGGCGTGCTTGTATCTCATCACGGCTACTTATCCAGGCATCGAGGCGGGCAGACTTTAGCGATTTGCGGCGGACGAGGCCGTACGCAGTCGCCCACGTCCAGCCAATCTGGCGCGACTTTTCGCAGATTTTCAGGCGGCTATTATCTTCTACCCATGCCTGCTGGTATGGGAGCAATATTGCCTTGCCTGGTATTATTTTTGCCCTGCCCATTTTGTTTAGAGTAATCCTGCTGCCTGCTCTATCTTGCGGAGCGCCTCGTCTGACAAGCCGCCCTCGTTATCCCTTGCATCACTTACCGCATCCTGCACGGCTTTTAGCCGTGCTTCTGCCGCTTCAAATTTTTCTCGCGCGAGGCGTTGCGCCTCGCTCTGCTGTGCCAGGCGCTGCTGCTTCAGCTCCAGCTCCACCTGTGCAGTCTGTTGACTCGCCAACTGCATAGCCATCTGCGTAAGCCTCACCGCCTCCTTGGCATTGCCCTGCAGCGCGAGCTCGGCAGCCATGCTTTTATACGCCTCTACCAGCTGATCGTTGGCGGCGCTGGTGCCGGCCAAGGCGCCAATCTCATCGCGTGCTATTATTGCTTGCTCGAGCCGGCGCGTGCTTTCGTGCTTGCGCATTTTATCCGCCCAGCGGTATAGACTACTGCGTGATGGTGGAGCTATGCCTATCTCCTCGTGTATCCAGCCGAGCACGGCATCCCAGCTGTGCCGGCGGAAACGATCGTAGATCATCCACCGCTGCTCATCGGTAAGCGCTGCGTCCCATGCGTCGATGCGTGGCTTGATCGTCATAGTCTACATCCCCGCCAGTCGTGTTATGCCGCTCTCGGTGATCCACCATATGGTGCGGCCAAAGTCATCTATGCGGCTATTGATCCAGCCGCGATCCCGGCAGTATAAGAGTACATCCTGCGAGGCTGCAGTGGCGAGTGGCCGCGAGGCTGCTACCTCCAGCTCTACCACGAGCGCGTGTTCCTCCAGCCCCGGGCCGCCGAGCCGCCGCAGGATGGACAATAGATGCGTGACCAATGCTATATCAACCTTGCTGCTCATTTCACTCTCTCCAATATTTTATCCAGTTTCCCGTCGATGCTCGTGAGGCGTATCTCCTGCGCCTTGTAGCTGCTTTCGACGGCTGCCACCCTCTGCTCGACTGATGATAGCCGGCTAAAGATGTTGCTGTGATCGCTGCGGTTATCCTGCATGTGATCACTCAGTGCCCGATTGGTGGCATCGCGCACCTCGAGCGGCTGCGGTGTGATCTCCGTGCGGCCGTGGCGGGCGCGTAGCCAGGCGCCTACGAGCCCACCAATAGTGGTGAGCGCTGCCCCTCCTATCGTTAATCCTGTGATACTAATTCCTTCTGTCATATCCCCTAGCGCCCTCCGCTGTAGCCCCCGTCACAATATTGCTATAGCTCCAATGCGGCGTATCGTATGAGGCGCCGCCATCCTCCCAAATCTCCGGTATAGAGCACCCGCTGCAACCGCTCAGCAGGCACATTGCAGCGGTGATGCCTATCGCCTGCATCACCGCATGTGCCACCCCGCCAAACACACGTACCCCTGCCAGATACACACGCGCATAATTACGCGCCGTCCACCGCTCCCACCTGCTCGACAGCCGGTCAGCCTCTGCCAGCAGCACACGCCCAAAAATATAATCGCCGTAGCGCCTCACCTTCCGCACGCTCCAGCCCCACGCAGCTGCCATCTGCTCCATGCGGCTATACCACCGATCGTGCATGAGCGCCCCGATAAACGCCTTCAGCTGCCCCAGCGTCTCCGGCGCCCACGTAGCTCCGTCGCACCTGCCTCGGTCCACCTCATACGCCCTGATGCGTATCACCCCGGACTCGATGTGCAGCGCCTCATCCGTATAATCCGGCACCATCCATTTAGGTGCCAGCCGTGGCAGAGTCCAATCCTCCACCAGCCCGTAGGCGTTCTGGCCGTCTTTTGCAAGCTCTCGCTTTACGAAGCGCACTACTGCCCTCGCTGCCACTGCTGCATTTGCTGCTGTTATCCCCGACATCCCTCAAAGCCCTCTGCTCAAAACAAGTGCCCGGTACCGGTAAAGTTTCCTGGAGCGTAAAGCGGGGCCGGGCAGCTCCCGTGTCTCTTCTATGCCAAGCTAATCGTTATAAAATGCGTCGTTAGGCACACATGATCGCCCACCCCGCCCAGAAGCGCAAACGCTACAAAGCCAACGATGATTCAAATGATAAAAGTGGCAGTAATTAATCAAATGAATATAAAGTGTGCAATTAGTTGCACACTT
>LSQX01327000.1_pt1 | contig 10742 bp, 11 predicted proteins | sample 654561 | NCBI WGS metagenome assembly LSQX01 (sample SAMN04489861, study PRJNA283612) | anaerobic digester metagenome | isolation source: 4 biogas reactors fed with cattle manure at either 37C or 55C with and... | place: Denmark: Kongens Lyngby | collected 2014 | reverse complement strand
ATTCCTTATAGGTAGTCCGAAGACCGCTGAAATTGCTTATACAACATTCGATTGCCCAAATTTCAATTCCTTATAGGTAGTCCGAAGACCCGTAGAACACGCATAAAATCTTGATATCTATTGCGATTTCCACAACCAGTTTTTATGAAAAACACGGAAACCTTCCAATTTGTTTATTACAAAATCGTCAAGCCCTCAGGTTTTTTGCACCATTAAACGTCCACAAAAACATAAATGAGGCATGTTGCAAAAAAAATGGCCAAAGAATTGCTAAAGTCCATGAAGGATAAATTGGCTAAAGAGTTATGAGCTCGCATGCATCATATAACTCGATTATATTTATACCTTCGAGTTCGCATAATCTGCTTATAAACTTGTCTACGACCTCTTTAAACTCATTAGTATTAATACTCTTTCGGGATTTAGAGCCAGTATTCATGCAAGACCTGTACGATAAACTATTTATTATTATCAATTTTTAAATTTCTAAGCTGTTCTGAAATTTGTGTGTTAAACGGTTCAAAACCATTCTTATTTTTTGCTCCGCCATATCTCGTCTTATTTCTAATGGGGTGCATATTCTTCACATTTTTATCAGGCCTTTGCTCACTCTTTCTACTGTCTTCATCTTTCACAAGCCTCTTGACCCAGGCAAACACATAATTAATTTCATCCAGGTTAAGGTTGTCAAAATCTTTATTTCCAGGCCTGTATTCATTATGTACTCTCCTTATCTTTAAATAATCATCAACAAAATTCACATACGACTGCTTGATTGATTTTCCCCCGCCAATTAAATCAATATTAGCGTTTTTTATATTAAACAGAACATGCCACAACTGCTGCGGTTTTTGTTCATTTTCTAACTGCTGCTTGTCTATGCGACGTATTATGTTCAGTATAAAGCCTGCAAAATTTCCACCGCCGTTCTTCCTAATATATTCCGCAGTGTTTTTAGCGGAAGAGAGCAGTAGTTTCTTCTTAGTCAACATATACTTACCTCCATCCATGAAACTTCCGGCTAATCCAGAGATGTAACGGCGTTTTTAAAGCTCAGTATAGAAATAAGCGTCTCAATATTATTCTTTATATCGCCCTTTGCATTGTCTTTATACTGTATTGCCTTTTCTACCCACACTTCATCTGATGTTACTTCGACACTGCCATAAAAGAAATTTTTCCCATACCCAATCTTCGGATTGATGTCACCGCTTAAACCTAATGAAAAACACAACAGCTGCATTTGCTCTTCAGTTAGATTTCTAAGAATTATCTCGCCCTCAAATTGTGAGCCCTCCGTAACAAATTCGCATAATACTTTTCCTTGGGGCTGAATACCGTTTACACCATGCCTGTAAAACTTATAGCCTTTGTATTTGCCATTCTTGAGATAGAATTCAGTCCCAGGGTTAGGTTTGTAGCTTTGAGGAATTCTTTTTATCTCTAAACTACATTTTTGGGGAACACCTTTTAAATCGTTAAATGTTACTTTACTTCTTAGTCCCGGCATTCCAAACATATCGCCAACTATGCAGAGCTTTTTCCCATCCCTATCTTCGTTATTACAGGGGTCTAACTTTTCTGGAGGTAATAAACGTCTTTTCCCCTTGTCTATATCCAGGTAACTATAGGAAATACTTTCTGCTATGCTTCGGATGCATCCCTTGAATCCGGTTGCAGGTATAACCGGTATATCGTTAATTTTCACGAACTCCCAATATATTGTGCTGTTATCTACTACTGCATATTCCCCGGACCAAATGTGAACCGGGGTCAGAGTTTTTATCCTGATTGGAATTTTTACTACTCTGTGTTTAATCTCTCCTCCAGTGTAAGGCATGTATGGAAGAAAAGGTACAAAATCATAAGGTTTGATCATCTTGAATTTCACATCCTTCAAGAATAGATTTATCTTTCAATGAAACATTATCTAAATACTTTAGGATAATGTCCCTGCCTGCTATCTTTTTTTCTATGTAAAATTCATTTTCAGAATAGCCCTCCACCTTCTTGCCATTTTCATAATACCGGACCGTTATACTTTCATTGCTAACTTTCATTCTGCCAAGCCCCTTTGATGAAAAACCTCCAAAGGTAGTGTATCCTTCATCTATCCTGTTGAATATTTCAAATAGTAATTTTATATGCCATCTGAAAAAGTTTCTCAAATACACCTTACATCTAAACACGGCGTCTTCTATGTATTCAAAATCAAAAAGTGCTCCTTTCTTGCTTGCGCCAGTTATCCTGTCAATTGCAACTGAAGCCCTTCTACCTGTTTTATAATCACCTACAGGATATGCGTCACAAAAAGTGATACGGCTTTTTAAAACCTGAGAACCAAAGAGCTTGCAAACAGGACAGCTTCCTTTATACCGTGATTTTCCAAGGGATTCCTTTTCGATATTGTCTATTTTCCCCTTTCCTTCCTTTTCTTCTTTATTTATACGACCGCTGCATGACTTATTTTTGCTAAACAAATTGCAAACGTCCATGTCTTCTAAAAGCAGTTCTGCAGTGCTTCTGAAAACTCCCTTCATAGTGCTTCCCGGTATAGTAGGAACAAGTTTGCCGTTTCTATAGGTTACGAAAAACGTATGTTCCGCCGAAGCCGGATTAAGCTGATCTTCATCGCTTGATTTTATAAATAACGGGCTTTCGGTATGCATATCAAATTCAATAATTGCTTCGTTGCGTAATTTACTAAACATGCTTCCACCTCATTTCCTCACTCAAACCGTTAAGTAAATAATTCTCAAGGTTGTTGGTGTCAATTTTATAGACCTGGGGATCGTAAAGTCTTACTCTTCCAAGGCCGACAGACGTCTTTCCGCCAACTATCAAATCTCCGTTTTTTAACACATTAATAATCAGCTTCAAGATTTCTACATTGTCTTTATCCAAGTTGTCAGCCGTCATATAAAAATCAAATTCGGCTCCTGAAGCCACCTGCTCAAAGTCATATTTCTTATTTGTAGCTGCAGTACCGGTGTCCCTGTCTATTGCAACCCCATCTCTTTTTTCAATATAGGCTTTTTCGCCTTTAAGCTTGGAATCATGAATTGTTATCTTGGAGGCGAAGCGCTGGGAACCAAATACTCTGCACACCGCACATAGGCGTTCGTATATTTCTTTGGCAATTAACCTGTCCGCATTATTTTCTCCTTCATATTTCTTCTTCAACCCTCTAAGCCAATTTCTACTCTCATTATCATCGCCAATGCAGGGTTCATTTACGCAAAGACATATATTATCTTCACCTGCGCCTATAGTTTTGCTTCCCCTACCTCTTAAAAAAGTTTCAAGCCAGCTTCTAAGAGCGCCTTTAAGAGAACTACCGGGTATGTAAGGTTTGCCGTCTTTGTCTTTTATAACCGCATTATCCGTATCAACAAGATCAATGCTTTTACTTCCTACTCCTATATGTATCGGTGTCTCGGCTATAATGGTTCCCTTAACAATATACCTGTTGTGGAACTTATCCATTAGCATTTTAGTTTTCACCTCTTTTTTCAATCGCGCATACTTTCCAGTACAAATACCCGAAAAACTTGCTTATGTTTTTTAATGTCTCCCGGTCATCCCGATTACATTTCTTGTATATTTCATCCAAGTATTGTAACATCTTGTGTCCAAATAACGTGTCTCCATCAAATTTTTTATCCCAGCCATTTCCTTTGGCGGTTTTATACTCGATAAAAAGCCTTAGTTCTTCATAGCAATCTGCATTGTTAGCCAAAACAGCCAGGTTCCTAATGTTACTGCTTCCTACTGTTTTGTCATTGCTTTTATTACTGCGCCAGAAGCTTTTGTTGCCCAATTCATTAACATATTGCAATAAAGTATTAATCATTTAATACACCTCCAAACCAAAGTGAAATGCAAACCTGCCAAAACCGTTAGCTACGTCAAGACCAAATCCATCTATTGATTCAAAATCGTTTGTTATTTCACTAAACGATTTTTCGGTTTTGAATACTATCACACTTCCCTTTTGAGCCATGTGTACAGGCTCTTCTCTCACATCGCCTATCTTTGAAGTGTCATATCCCCTGAAATTAAATACCTCTGCATATACCTTGTCTATCCTGTAACCTTGAGGATTTATCTTTTCAGAATTCATCGAATTTAGCCAAATATCTTTCAAATAATCCTTGTTAATGTATCCGCTGAGACTGGTTTTCCCTCCGTCTAATCCTCTGAAATCCAATTTTGTATCGGCGGTAAATTTTATGGCAATATAGTTGTTGTTATCCTTTATTTCGTTGTAATCCTTATATTTTTTATTGAATAATTGCAATTTTTTTACCAAATCCTCATCTGCAGGTTTTTCTTCGTCATAGCGCTCATTATCAAAACTGATACTGCATTTTCCAAATCCTACCGACGTGTATTTACCTACCCTTAGTTCTTCAATCATCGACATAGCTTCATCTGGTATGCCTTCTACTTGACCTTCATAAATAATACTGCCTCCATCATGAGTGCCTGTTATGGCCTCAATACTGTACAGCATACCGTCCTTCGCCGTACCGGTATATTTATCCACTGCAGTCCTTGTGAGCAAAGTCTTGTTAACCTTGTAAATATCATTGTATTTTAAATAACCTGTTATGGACTCTACCCTTGCATCACTGATTCCATCTGCCAAGCAATCCGGGCATTCACGCTTTTCTATAAGAACATCTATTAATCTGTGTTCCGGTTTCATTTTACATCTCATGGTTGTTAGAGGAATTACATCAGTGCCCTCGGGATAGAAGAAAGAAAACTTTACTTTGCTAAAGCTTACACATAAGCTTTTCAGCCTGCAATTGACGCACTCCTGCTTGTCCCTAAAGTAAACCCAATTTTTACGCTTCTCACCATTTATGATTGCAACTTCATTTTGGCTAAAGCATGGGCAATTGTTCAATATATATCGGGCAAACGCTGCCCTTAAAACATTGCCTGGTATGTAATCCAATGTTTCTATATAATTAGGAACTGGCTTTATTCCTCCTATGATAAACGGTGATTTGAATTCTAGCCTTGCTCTCATAAGGACATCATTCCTTTCAGCTAAACTTGTTTCCATTGAACCTTAGCCCGGCCAAACCCTGTACTACATCCACCCCCAATATTATCAACCATTCTAACAGCCATTTCGATGTTTCTTTTATATTTAATGGTCTCTTGATCAAAATAAACCGTTATTTCGCCGCGAAACTTATTACCGTTGGCCACTTCCTTGGAATACAGGTAATCATCCTTGTTGGTTTTCGAATACCTGTCTATTGCGATACCGCACCTGATGGACAGATCCTTATTATCCTCTGGGCTGGCTCCTTCAACGGGCAAAAAGTCATCCACGTAGATTTTCGAAGGTTTATAGCCTAGACCGCCAAATATAGCACACATGGCACAATTGCAGTCTTTCTCAGTGTGATCTAAACTAGTAATCCTGAAAAAGTTTTCTCTAATCTTTCCTTTTATCGTGCTTCCCGGGATGTAGGGCCTTTCCTTGTATAAAACTGTTCTTTTTTGTACCGGGCCTCGCTTTTCCTGGCCAGATGAAATGTTAAACGGAGTTAACACATTAATCTCTACCTTGTATTTGACAACTTCCACATCGTTCACCTCCCCGATGCATCCATTAAAAGGGTGATATCATCCCACAAGCATATGTAATCGGATCCGCCCGAAGAGCCTGACTTCCTATGCATGAGACCACAGTAGCGGTAGGGATTATCCTCAAGGCTTTTAATACTGTTCAGGAATCTCTGGATATAATCGTTATATCTGCTAGACAGCCTGGCGACCTGGTAAAGGTAAAACAACTGGAACTCCATTGGATTTTTCATTATGCGCCATGCGTTGCTGAATTTATATATTTGGGATGACTTAATTTTCGAATCTGTCTTAAGACTTCTCATAATTTCCAGGTAGGATGAGAGCTCCGAATTTACAGCAGGAAACAGACTACTTTCTGACTCCTGCAAATCTGTGCCGATATTGCTACGAATAAGCTGAATATCCACCGTTCCTTCAGAATTATTACCCTCTCTTGAATATTTTTTCGCACTTCTAAGCATAGCTTGGGCAACTTCAAACATCGTCTTTATCGGTGTGGTGGACTTGGCAATGCATATCCCTGCCGACATGGTCATTTTATTCTCAAATTTGCTATCAAATTTTTCTATTATTTTATTGGTAATCTCCAGGCTTTTATCCCCTGGAACAACAATAAAAATGTCATCTCCACCCAGCGCTATCGCCTCAAACATTGCTTCGTCTTTCATGACTTCATATACAGACTTATAGACACACTCCTTTGTAGTCCTGTCCAGGGTACGGCTGAAGTACATGTGCTGAAAAGGAGTTTCAATGTTCTTAACCACATTTCCCATGTTATTCCCATCTGCATATATAACAGCTACATGTCCATTTTCATCTCCTAGTTCGATAATGCTGCCAATCTTCTTTATCACCGATGATCCGGTAAAGTCCCTATATTCATCGTAGAATATAGTTTTTTCTTTCCCCACTTCGTGTTTTCTCTGGCATGATGGACAAACAACAGCCGTTTCACCATCGGGCATCCGAACCTTATACTTTCCGTCCCGAACCCCGCAAAGATGGCATACAATGCCCTTTTCATCTATTTCATCTGTATTATCGAATCTTATTTCTACATTTCCTATTGTAATCATCTTTATACTGTTATCTGGATTTATGTCGTAAATCTTTAATTTCTTTCGTTCATCAAGTTTCCGGTTTAAACGATTCATTATACCCTTATAATTCTTGACGAATTCATTAAGATTTGTCCGTTCGTAAACAAACGCGTTAAGAGCGGTAAGGGTTATTTCACTGTATTTGTTTTCAAGGGCAGAGCATATTTCTTCCCCTTCACCGCCGGGAGCCACTAAAAGCACATTTCCCCCGCCGCAGTATATGGCACACTCCTCTATATAGCTCTTTCTTAAATAATCAAACGTAGCATCTTCATTTACATATTTGATTAGTGCGCTTCCACCGCGGATATCTTTAATCTTAGAGTTTTCGAGGAAATATCTTTTGATTTTATAAACAGAACCAGAAACTATATCGATTTCTATATCAGACAAAAGATTCGAATTCGTATTGGGGTCATTGCACATGAAATTATAAATAAAGTCCTTTGCTTCATCCCATTCATCACTGAAGAATTTCATGTAATGTTTTGGGGCATTAAAAGAATCACCTGGTGAAGTTTTATTTTTATAATACTGAAGATACTTAATCAATACATAAATACTGGCTGCATCCCTGATTGATGGTGCACACCTTTTATTTTCTAGTTGGTTTCCACTTTTAATAAAACTGAAAGGCTTATCCCCGTAGCGATTAATCAGTTCCCTTATTCCGCTGGCATCGGAATTGGATTGCAACTGGCTGATAATATCCTTTACTATTTTTTCATACTCATTTTTTTGAATTTTTGGCGGACTTAAAACCGAGAGTACATTATTCATGCATTTATCACCCCATTATATACCGGCCATAACCTAGTAAAATATTTCGACCAATACATAGTTTTTCACATGCCAAGAAGTACTCTAAGTAAGGATTAATCCCGTCATTGTCAAAAGCAATCCATCCCGTAAATCTTGGAAATATCATTGTCTTCTGCCCATTTGTTAAATGATATTTGGTCTTGGCCAGCCTTAAATTTATTGAATTTATTATGCGGTAATTGTTCATCAATTCATTCAGCTTCTCATCGTCTTCTTTTTCAAGTAGTTTTAACCTGCTTAATCGTTCCTTTATTGAGCGGCCGATGGCTTCAGCGCTGAACAAAACTATTTCATTATTGTTCTCACAATTCACATTTAACATGATAGAAGATAAAAGCGTCATCCTTTTAATGTTTTCTTGGTTGTCCAGGCAATGATTTATCCTTGTTGATATATATGTGTATATGTCTGTTGCAGCTGCATCTGGTATCAATACTGCATTTCCATAGATTGCCTTTCCTTTTTCATCTAAAACGGATAATAACTCATACATCGCCTTTTCAGGTCCAAGACCCTTTTGCCCTATGCTTTCAAATGCGTATATGTAGTGAATGAACAGCTCTGCTAAATTACCAATAGCTATTACTTCAAACTCCAAAACATCATTCGCTTTAAATACAGTCCGGCTATCGTGGCAATTAATTATAAATCTAGGCGATACTTTGCTCTGTAGTGCAATAGGCATGTTTTTGTCATAGCCGTCTCCCATCATGCCATATAATAAGCAAACGTTTCTTGTTTTGCATTCCCCGCAACCAATACTGTTATTTCTGTTAATGCAATAGAGTTTCTTAAGCTTACTCAACAAAGCTCCCGTTAATGCACTTGTCTTCTCCCGCGGCAGCCAACAGTCATGTAATATGCTTATAGTAAACTTTAGATGCAAATACTTAACGTTTATCAATGGCACACCAAAATATCTATTATTTGTTTTGTTGATATTATATCACTTTTATTTACAATAAACTACACTAATTCATAGCATAGTATAATTATACTTTGTCAATATGCCGATAGTCTTATGTTTCATACTCCCTGAAAATAACATGTTCGAATTCTCTCTGTGCTATAACTTTTTCGCCGACCTTGTCTTCCTTAACGATCCTCTGGGTTGTTGAATATACAGGAATAATTCCCTTGGATAGGCAATGGCTCACAGTCATATATGTAGCACCATATTCTCCCTGTACTAAGGCATAATCCCCATCATCTGCGTTTAGTTCAATCCACTTTAAAATGTCCCCGAGATAACTATGCAAATCACCTTTAGATGCTGGCACACTTGACCATTTAGCGTATAGTTCATTAGGCATCGACAAAAATTTCGAAACTCCAAACCGCTGCCTGGCCTCTTCTTTCTGCTTAGGAGTAAGCTCATGGGAGAATATCAAAAGCATTTTTTTATCTCTTATTTCATCGTTGTTGCAACTGTATCCGGCAGCAATGGGGCTTGACAAGATAATTTTTTCCGCCCATGGAATGAATTCATTAAGTTTATTCTTAAGAACTTTAGCACTAGAAGGATCCTTTCGCCAGCCGGCATGATTGATGTCATTTCTAATATCACCCATCTTACCCAGCAGCAGAAATAAATCTGTCACGGCATCCGGTTTTATGTCCAATAAATGTACATTCTCTTTTTTGTTTCCTTTCCTACCAAAATGATCGCTAACAACAAAGGCATAGGAGCTTATCTTGTCCCGGTTTTTTAGTTCTTTCTTCTGTTCTTTGTCCGTGTAGCCTAATAAATCGCAAGCATAACTGATTAGGCCCTCATGTAGTATTGTGAGTCCTTGCTGGTACATTTTATTATCAGCACACCACCTGGCAGTCTCGATAATGTTTACGTGATCCTTATCCGAACTAAATCTATCAAACCTTTCTTTTATCATCTTGAAAACAGGCACAAGCGGTTCTATACGCTGTTTTGATGCACTATCCATAACTTTTTCCAGATTATCTTTCAAATCTCGTATAGCCGGTGTTAGCTCCAGACCCCTGCATGTAAACACTACATCACTGAATTTTTTCATGGCATTAGTAAGTGCCCTTAATTGGTTTGAATCCATGAACAATATCTTAGAATCAGTTTTTTCTCCTTCCGATTCTTTTATCGCAGCACATTCATTATTAATCTTTTTGATTTCGGTCCGTGCTAGATCATGTACAACTGAAACATCCCCGGTATTTAGATACCTGTCAATTCCTATTGTCCAATCAAATAAATCTACAAAAGATGTTAGTTCAAAAATAGGTGCATTCCTTTCTTGAAGTGGAATCTTTGGTGCTTGTTTTTTGTCCCCTAGTACTTCAAATGCCCCGTAATAAATACTGTTCAACTTGCATTTTTTTACTACCCGGGCATAATTAATTACGACAAAAACCAGCATCGGCAAATATCTAAATGAATGAGTAATATCAAATATTACCTCATCATTCTCATTTAGCTCATCAAGTATTGCATTAAATATTACCCATAGGTCTTCTTCCTTGCTTCCATTAGGTATATTTACATTTCTAAAATCAACACTGGTTGTTTCTTTGTATTTAATAAGTTCGTCCCTCAACCCAGGCCGCTCTTGCCGCTCTTCCTTGTTTTCGTGAACATGATTCTCCTTCTTGTTCTTATTCAGGTCCTTCCAATTAGACTCATATGCTTCACTAGTGGTGAAAATAATGATTTCATCGGGCAAAATATTCTCTTGTCTCAATATATCCAGGATAGCTTTTTGCACATAACAACAATCTTTTACTATTAAATTCTCTCTGCCCTTTAAAAAGTAGTTACAAGGTATATATGATGATGTGCCAAGGAGCGAGATAAATTTTAGCAATTTATAATACACCTCACCGTTCTTATAGATAATTGTTTTTCTTGGCTAATATTTTACATTAAATAAGAAAATTCTTCAAATACTATGATATATCTCGTTAACATTTTTGAACATCAATGCCGTACTATTATCGGCACAAATCGCAGCCGGTATGGTGTGGATCAATTCTTGTCCATCGTTATGGATTAATTTTATCCCATGGATAGGAAAATAGAGCTTCATATAGGTAGTCTATAAACATTATACGGGTGTTTGGTAAGGTTACCGAGGATGATGTCTTAATTCATCTTAAGCAGTCTGATCTTCTGATAACACAGATACGTCTGTGAAGATCATGGCGGGATATACCTAGTTTCAATTCCTTATAGGT
>LSQX01044231.1_pt2 | contig 10743 bp, 12 predicted proteins | sample 654561 | NCBI WGS metagenome assembly LSQX01 (sample SAMN04489861, study PRJNA283612) | anaerobic digester metagenome | isolation source: 4 biogas reactors fed with cattle manure at either 37C or 55C with and... | place: Denmark: Kongens Lyngby | collected 2014 | reverse complement strand
CTAACGGTTTAGCAAACCGTCCCCTTCACCACTTGGGTACTTCTCCACTTCTTTATGAAGCGTTTCGCGCGTTTTTTATTATAACACGCTTCGCGACTTCAATGAATGAATGGCGGAGAGAGCGGGATTCGAACCCGCGGGGGACTTGCATCCCCGTCGGTTTTCAAGACCGATGCCATCAGCCAGCTCGACCATCTCTCCGTTTCAGCCAATGAGCGTAGTTATTCTACAAAGTAATGACCTGAATGTCAATGCGATGGACAGATTGCAAGATAGCCTATAAAATCAGAATACGGCCCAGTCGCTCTGAATAACTATTTTACTTCATTTCATATTGTAAACACATTTGTATAATAGGATTATGCAACGAATTGCTGAGTGAGCGAACCGGAAGTGTGAATATGAGTTATATTCTCGGGAACAAACTTGCCCGGCAAGATGTTACGATTACCGAAATAGAAATAACGGACAATAACAATAGACGAATACATAACGATAAGAGGATGAATTATGACAAGTCACGATGATGATCGCGACAATAAGGCGATACAGGAAGCAGATGATCACGAAGCCATGGCGACAGATGACGCGCGCGAAGATGCTGAAATGGCACAGGAAGATAAACTGAGCGACGATGCTGAGTCTGATTCGAATGGACAGGTAAAGCGTCAGGCGAGAATCAACCGGAAGCTGACCCGCCATTCAGTTAAAACGAATGGTATCCTGCCCTTGATTCCTATGCGAGGCATGGTTATCTATCCGGGCGTGCTGCTTTCGTTTGATGTGGGGCGCAAACAGTCGGTCCAGGCGATTCGCGACGCGATGGCAGGACGCCACGAATTAATACTTTCCAGCCAAAAAACGCTTGATGTTTTGTGGCCGTCCAAGGAACAAATCCATCGCATTGGAACACGCGTATTTATTCGTCAAATACTTGAACTGCCCGACAATTCGCTCAAAGTGCTTGTTTATGGGCTGGAACGTGTGGAAATTGATGACTTTGTCGCCGATGCGACGCATTACGAAGTGCGTTATCACTCCCTGCTCGTCAGTCCCGCTGAGCCAACGCCGACACTTGACGCTTCCATGCGCCTAATGGTTGAGCTGTTTCAACGATACGCGGCACTCACTGAACGCGTCGCGCCGGAGGCTGTGGCGCTTATTCGAAATGAAGTTGATCCAGGGCATGCCGCAGACATCATCGCGGGGCAACTGTCTCTGCGCTTCGACGAACAGCAGGAAGTTTTAGAGACGATTCCTGTTATGGATCGTGTGAAAATGATTTTGCGGCTTTTACACCGCGAAATCCAATTGTCCGAGCTCGAACAGAAAATCGCTTCGCAGGTACAGACACAACTTGAGAAGAACCAGAAGGACTATTATCTTCGAGAGCAAATGCGCGTCATTCAGGAAGAACTGGGTGATGAAATGGATCTCGAGGAGGAGGTTGAGACATTAAGAGAACAACTCAAAACCTCCACTATCCCTGAGGATTACAAACCAAAAATTGAAAAAGAGATTGACCGCCTGGAAAGGCTGCCATCGAGTTTCCCTGAATACGCGACACAGCGCACATGGGTGGAAACGCTTCTGGAATTGCCGTTCGGTCGTACCAATCCTGAGCGTCACAATCTTGCCCTCGCGCGACGTATTCTGGACCGTGATCATTACGGTCTTGACAAGGTCAAAAAGCGCATCTTGGAATATCTTGCTGTCCGCAAGCTACTTGTCGAGGCACATGGTGACTCCACGCTTCGAGGCCCAATTCTCTGTTTTGTCGGTCCTCCGGGGACTGGCAAGACATCGATCGCGAAGGCAATTGCCGAATCACTTGGCAGACGATATATTCGACTGTCATTGGGTGGGATTCGCGACGAGGCAGAGATACGTGGGCATCGGCGGACGTATGTTGGCTCTATGCCGGGGCGCATCATTCAATCAATCCGTCAGGTCGATACGGACAATCCGCTACTCTTGCTCGACGAGATCGATAAGCTGGGCAACGATTTCCGGGGCGACCCCTCATCGGCACTGCTGGAAGTGCTAGATCCGGAACAAAACCATGCGTTTCGTGATCACTACATTGAGATTCCTTACGATCTGTCGAAAGTGCTTTTTATCACGACGGCCAATACCGTTGATACCATTCCCCACGCGCTCTACGATCGTATGGAAATCATTGAGGTGTCCGGTTATACCGAGGCAGAAAAGATTGAGATTGCTGTCAAGCATCTGGTACCGCGTGAGCGCAAGATGCATGGTCTGACAGGCTCCGATATGCAAGTCACACGAAAGGCGCTGGCAAAGATAATCCAGGGCTATACGCAAGAAGCAGGCGTCCGCCAGCTTGAACGCGAGATTGCGAGGCTTTGCCGTTGTGCAGCTATCGAGATCGCAGAAGCTGAAGGGGAGAAAAAGACACTCCGGGTCACGCCCAAAAATTTGGTTGATCTTATGGGCAAACCACGTTTTTTCTACGATATGGCGGACAAGGAAGATCAGGTGGGCGTTGCCACGGGCCTTGCCTGGACATGGGCAGGCGGTGACACGCTGACAATCGAAGTCAACGTGATGCCCGGAACGGGTAAGTTACTGCTTACCGGACAGCTCGGCGACGTCATGAAAGAATCGGCGCAGGCTGCGCTGACCTATATCATGAGCCGCTCAGGTCCTCTCGGGATTGATCCCACTAAATCAAAAGAACGTGATATTCATATTCACGTTCCTGCCGGCGCGATTCCAAAAGACGGACCTTCGGCGGGCATTACGCTGGCTACCGCGTTAGCTTCAGCGCTCACGGGATTCCCCGTCCGCCACGACCTTGCGATGACGGGCGAAGTTACGCTCCGCGGGCGTGTTCTTCCCATTGGCGGATTGAAAGAAAAGGCTGTCGCCGCTAACCGCGCGGGCATTCACACGGTTTTGATCCCCAAGGAAAATGAACGCGATGTCGAAGACATACCGGATACAGTCCGCAAAGCGCTTGAGTTTATCCCTGTGGGGCATATGGACGATGTGCTCGATCGAGCACTGGTAAAAATCGATTCACCCGAACCGCCGTGTCAATGTGAGGAACCGGCAGGTGAAGGGGACAAGAAAAAAGACGAGAACGCTTCTTGCGCTTAATGCACATAATAACGTCTCTCGTTTAAGTGGGAGCTGCTTTTTAGTGACGGGCACAGTGTTTGCAAGACTTGATGCCACTGAATTAATTAGACTGAATTGAATGAAATAGTTTTAAGTTAAACGTTTGGGCGGCTCATGAGCCGCCCAAATGCAGTTATCAGAGCTTGATCAAAACGCGATCACCCTCGGCCGACCTGACATCGACGAGCGGCACCCCTGGATGATCCTTTTTCATTCTACGAAGTACACGCATCGCTTCGAATACTTTTTCCTCAGGGAGATGAGTCAACATCTGCTCCAGTGAAAAATTCGATTTGGATTTTTTCCAAGGCTTTTTGTTTATGGTCTTGTCGGAATCATCATCTTGGTCTTCGTCGAATGATTTGGCGGCTTCTCCGAGATCTTCGTCTGCGTATTCACTGCCTGGATCCCCGTCGATTGGTTCGATAATTACATCGTCCAGTTTTTCACTAATGGCTTTGTCTACTTTAGCGCGGATCGTCTCATTAATCCTTGCGCTATTAACTTTATTTAGGATGTCTTCTTTTACTTTATTTGCGATTATTTCCGCACTGATTGCGTTGTCCACTTCAGTGCGGATTGTATCCGCGATCCTTACAGTATCAACATCCTCCAGAACGTTTTCCTTGACTTTACTCACGATTGTCTCTGTTTGTTTTGCAGAACGTTTCATAGAACGTATGACAATTCTTGCAGTCGTCTTCGAGAAAAGCATTCTGGTAGGAAACCAGAGCCTGATTGCAAATCTTTGCTCATTTGGTTTGATTATGATTTTCATTTCACTCACCAATCATTCAACGAAGATCTCAACGTGATCGCCGTCGGCAGAATCGACTTCGACGAGTTTGCCAAGAACGCCCTGTTCGATTAACTGCATGACCTTGGCCCAATCAGCGGCACCCAGGTTGATACCGTTAATGTTGAATGCACTGCCATCCTCGGCTCCTTCCAAGAGGCGGAGCAGCGCAAGCGGTACGTTAACCCGCACCTTGTCGCCGTCACTTGAATCAACCACTATTTTGAGCAACATTTTGTCGAGATCCTTCCGGTATTCAGGTGCGATGTATTGTGTTTCGGGCTTCGGTTCTCGCGAGAACAGCTGATCGATGGTCACGCCAAAGATTTCTGCTAACTTGGGAAGCATGGTGATGTCAGGCATGCTCACATCGTTCTCCCATTTTGAGACGGCCTGTGCCGAAACTGAAAGTTGTTCTGCCAGCTGGTCCTGAGTGAGACCTTTGTCCCTGCGCCATTTGGCAATATTTTGTCCGATTACATTGTTATCCATTGTGATGCTCCTTTGCCTTGATTGGTGTTAAGTTGTTTGGTTTGCTCCAGTTCGAGGGAAAAGCCAACGACTACCCCCCGAACATAATAAAACTAGGTTTCTCTAAGATGGCCTGTTCAGGGAAGGAAAACCATTTGACCGGTCGGTCATGGACGAGGTCTTTCTTGGTGCGCCATTTGTTGATACTTTCTCTGATTACTTCGATACACATGATGGTTCTCCTCTTCGACATTATTTGTTATTTTTTCGATTGGGGCCAGCGCTGTTGCCCCGAATCTGTACCCTCAGGTTAAGGTGTAATGTGGAAGAGGAGAAGGGATCATGGGTTGGTTTTGATAGAATAACACAACTGATGGTTGTATTCGGTGTATCTATATGGTTGTATTTGAAGAAATACAGACAAATAGGTCTAATCAAACCGTTCGAGATCTGTTTGGGTACATTGAAAGAAAAGTCTTAAGATGGTAGGGCGATCTAATTCAGATCGTAGAAATCACTTATCCTGGAATTGCTCCAGCTCCCTATTCTTTACCCAGTTGCCACCTTTATCTTTTAGGTAGGGCAGTACCTGGGTTATAGCTTCCAGATTGAGGAGACCGTAAATATGTGGATAGCGCCGTTCGCCTCCCGGTTCTCCCTCTTCCCACTTTACTTGTGATTTTAATTGATCACTTTAAACAGAGAAGAATAGTCGCACACTCCCAATGAAATAAAAAAACGGGGGGCTAACTGTTGTATTTGCAACGGACACATCTCATATAGTCTATTATGATTCAGGTACAAGATAAAATCCATCGAAAACCGGAGGTATCACTATGGAAATGAATCAGTTAATGATGGGGCTAATTAGGTTCCTTCACGATTTTTTTACTGTGGTTTGGGTAGGCGGACTGGCTTTTATGGTTTTCACCTTAGCGCCATCTCTGTCTAACGTATTTGGAAAAGATAAGCAGGCGCAAGACGTGATGCAGGCGGTTACCCGCAAGCACCGCGTTTGGGTCTATATCAGTATCGTAGGATTATTGGTTACGGGTCTGTTGCTCGGCAAATCGAGTCCTGGTTTTTCAGGGTTGATGCGGTTTGACAACCTGTATTCTACGCTCGCGTCGATCAAACACCTGCTAACGTTTGCCATGATTGGCGTCGCATTGTTCCGTTCGATCTCTTTTGCCAAAAAGGACAAAGTTCTAAACCCCAAGCAGAATAAGATCAGTTTCCTTCTCATTGCAGTCAATCTTTTCTTTGGCGTCATTGTGCTGCTCTTGAGCGCTCTTATGGCCGTGCTCAGATAAGAGTAACCGGATAGTCCGCGCGTTAAAACAGGGCGATATCCGCACCCAATTTCCTGGCCCTTCCGCAATAATCCAAGCCCTTTTTCAGGTTACCTTCAAGGGACCCTTCTGGCATGAGTTGCAATAAGGCGATTCTAAGATATTTCACAGAATAGTACCTCCGCTTTCGTAGTAGATAGTCGGCAGTTTAGCGTTGCAGGATAAACGCATCGAACAATTCTTTATGAGCGAGAAACCGTTGTCTTATCAAGTGGACGAAATCATCGGTCGCGATAAACTGCTTGAATTTAGAGTAAGGAAAATAACGATAATCAACCGTTTCGCCATCTTGTAAATGTATCTCTGTCTTTTTCTTGTCGATGAAGATCACAAAGCACTTATAGATCGCATTTTCATATACGCACGTACATACGAGATTCAAATCCGATGCTGTGACGTCGATTCCTGTTTCCCGTAGCCTTGATTTTGATATTTCTTCTCAATCATCATTCTTGAGAGGTAATAGATATCTTCGTCTTCTGGATCATCTGGATCCGCGGGCTGGTATTCCGCCATGATAAATCAAACCATGACCTCCGAGGTAAATCGCGTAAGGCATCGGCACACTGATGCCAGAATTTGTAACTGCGAATGCCTCAGCCAGACTGAAAAGATTAGAAGCTATATAGTCGCTTTGCTCGTCTGTTAATCGCAAGTCAATGCATGCGTCAAAATTGTTTTCGTTGATCGTTTTTTAGCTCTACCATATGACAATCGATCGCTTTCTAAAATAGCGGGTTGCGCTCATCGCGTTGCGTAGTAGTCCTCAGCGATAAGACTATATATTGACGCGTCAATAATACCCTTATTAGACCAGTCAGCTTGTCGCAAGGTTCCCTCATACGTTAACCCGCATTTGACCATAACTTTCCCTGAGTGGGGGTTGCGAGGATCATGTTGCGATTCAATGCGATTTACCTTAACTTCGTCAAAAAGAAAAGGGATGATGCCAGAAAAAGCTTCGCTTGTGATGCCTTGATGCCACCATTTGCTCCCAACGCAATAACCGATATTGACTGAATTAAGTTTTTCATTCTTATCGACAACACTAATCGTTCCGATCGGCTCCTCATCGTTCTCTTTAAACGTGATAGCCCACTGGTAGAAGTCATCGTTCTCGTAAGAATCGATCCACTTTTTAAAGATGCTTTGTGTTACTTCGATTGATCCGTGAGGGGACCAACTCAAAAACTCGGTGACTCTTTCATCATTGGTCCAGTTGTTAAACGATGGCGCAGCATCGTCTTCTGTAAATGGTCTCAGTAGCAGTCGCTCGGTTTCAATTATTTCCGTGCCCTTATGAGTCATAGCGTTAAACATTTGTCGTTCTCAATTTCTCTTAATAGACAATGGTCATATTGTCTTGCAGGAGAAAGACAACCATGTCTGGTGAGATTATACTGCAAACGAAGTAGTAAAAAAGGATGAATTGGGTCGTCTCGTCGGCTTAAGCCGCAGTTTTATTGAACCATCATCATTGTTCCCGCACAGTGTCAAAAAGGGCCTTATTTTTCCTTGTAATGACTATTACAAAAACCCAAAGTAGCAGTTGAACGGCTACTGAAATTTCATACGAACTGGCAGACAACATGCCAATAAACATCGGCAATGTGTTGGCGACCGCGTGGATGAAAACGTTGAATAATAGGTTGTCTGTTTTTAAATAATAATAGGTGTGTACGGTAGACATTGCGATAGTTCCCACTATAAACCCTGCGAAAGACATTATAATTTGAGGAACTGTCATCCCCTGTGTATAGAATACATACAAAATAATAGGCGTATGCCACAATGCCCAAATGACACCAATACTCACACTCGCTTTCCACGGTGTTCTATTCTTCAACATGGATGGGAGTAAATAACCTCTCCATCCGATCTCTTCTGTTCCTGCCGTAATAATCTGATAAACAAAAAATAATAGTACAAAACCGACCAAGGACCATGTTAGAGGGACATTAAACCCTTTTGAAATAACGAGAGGTATTGCGGGAATAATTGATATCAGTAAAAACAACGCAATGATCTGTAAGACATACTTTAGCGGCGTTACTAACTTAAATTTATGCTTAAAATATTTTCTTGTATCGGGGAACAATATAACCAATACGATAGCTGCAAGCAGAGGTCCATATCCTGCCAGAGTATTCACAACCGTTATGAGCCAGAGTTCACGACTCAACGTGTTGTTTAGGACCGCACTTAATAAGTCCGTGCTTTCCAGTAATTTGACATTGCCTTTGACCGATAGGAAAATACCCAAGCCCCAAAGAATGAAGGACCAAATAAACGCAAACCCTATAAAAATTCGTTGAGATTTCTTTTCTATGTTCATCGTGATTTCCTCCTGACACTAGTTAAGTAACCGTCACTGAGCTAGGGATGCATCAAGATAAGTTTAGTATTTTAAATTTTATTATTCGCGATTATTGTTACCAATCGGGACCGGATCTCACGATATTGGCAATTAGTATTTCATCAATGATAATTTGTGGTAACGTTGTCGAAATTTCTTACATTTTAATAAAAGAGGACACACTTAATGCCTTGCTGGATGAGGAAGCAGATCTGTTATTTAAGATAATTGATCATAGCCTTTAATAATGCCGGTAAATCTTTCGGGGTTCTTGACGTAATGATATGGCCGGCTTGAACAACTGGCTCATCTACATAAATTCCTCCCGCATTTACTAAATCATCTTTTATAGAGCTGTAAGACGTCACTTTTTTATCTTTAATATCACAACAAGAAGCAAGCATCCAAGGGCCATGACAAATGGCTGCTATTAGTTTTTCTTCCTTGTCCATATCTTTTACAAAATCAACTGTAGCCTTAGACCGTCTCATAAAGTCTGGTGAAAATCCGCCTGGAATAAAAACAGCGTCATAGTCTTTAGATGAGATTTCAGCAGATGAATGAGTGCTTGTTTCAACTAATCCTACTTTAGAAGCATAGTCAGTGAGCTTTTTTGTTCCAATTAAATCCACTTCATAACCTTCTTCCAAAAGTCTAAAATAAGGATAAATGAGTTCTCTTTCATCGAATAAATTTTCTAATAATATCGCTATTTTTTTCATAATGACATCTCCTGTAACAATTATAAATATCTAAAAATTATTTTATCATATGTTGCAGACTACTCAGATTTTCTTAAAAGCATACTCATTGAGCTCCACGCCAACTGCCTCCGCAATTCGATCGCATTTTGCCTTGAGCAAGAAATAGATCTCCCGGGTTGAATCCGACAAAGCTTCAAAATTTCCCTGTCCTTTGCTGATGACAACGTCTGCCTTGTCAAATAGTTCCCGAAACTCCGCACTGCATGATTCAAGCACTGCGCCCGGCATACCACACCCGGTAGACATAACCTCTGCATAGTCGGCTATACCGGTCTTAAGCGCATCTTCAACGGTAGCGTCGTTAATAATAGCCGCATCTCTCACCGCATAGATGACGTTGTGATCGCGAGCAAGATAGTCAGCTAGAATTTTGTCAAAAACTACTTCTCCCGCGTTGTCGCCGATGATTAAAATTTGTTCCGCTTTACTGATATCTAGATCAAAGGTATCCTTATCGCAAATCGCGAAGGGGATCTCCAATTCCTCCATGACGCATGCCTCAATATCCAGGTCGCTATAGATGGCTGAATCCATTATATTGCCCGTTGCCGCAATCTTTAACGCGTTAAGTAGTAGATGATTGTCTCTGTGAGCAAAACGTTTGAGAACGGGTTCAAGCCTCAACGATGCCGCGATGTCCTGCGCTTTAATCGCCGCATACGGATCTTCGACACAGGCATGTCGCTTGACAATTGAGTGCATGGCTTCGCACAAGATCGGCGCACAGCTAAAATCTTGATAGTTAGCAAGTGTCTCCATCGCTTCTTCCATGATGCGCTCATGGATGGCTTCATCATCGGTTGCCATGTAGGCCGCCTCAAGTACCTGGCGGAGCATGCACGGCAAACACTCTAAAAATATCTTCATTAATAATCTCCTACTAATTATTTCATTGTGTCAAACGAGAGATCAATATGGTTCCTTGTTTTAGTGATCCTTATTATCTGAGTTAAAAATTTTGTTCATACGGTTGGGCTGTGTTTATATAATGAATGTAGCAAAAATAAAAAAATATGAATAGCCATTACCAATGCGCCAACAATACTGAAGGTACCAAATATTATCCAAGATAACATCGAAATCGTGATACATAAGCTCAAGCAAATCAACACAGATCTTCTTACAGTTGTACTTTTAGTGCCAATCAGAAGAAGTGCAAAAATTATAATAGATAGAACACCAGTAATCATTGGAAACCAGTTGCCGTAACCTATTGGTACCAAGCTAAAATAAGAAAAATAGTTAGTTATACGCTCTGTTGCACTAGGGGCAAATTTCATCGCAACACCATATGGTGTTAGCATCAGAATTATAGCAACCAGCCCACTGGATATAGAAATACATTTTTTTATTTTTATTTCTTGCCTCACCTTCACTAAATGTCATTATGCCAAAAGTCATGATTTTTTCTCATTCATCTTTCCGTCTTGGCAGAATGGTCATCATTTTTAATGGAGTCCTACAATTATTTTAGCCGATAGGTATCGTAGCCTTTGTAATTGATCACAGTTACTTGAGGATCATTTCTTAATTCTCTAAAAATCCGTTCACTGTCTATATTATCCCTTGATTTCAGAAAACCATTGATCTCAAACTGATTCATCGGGTGCCGCTTGATAATACTCAAAACAGCCTGGTAATCATCTTTAATTTCACTGTGAAAACCCTGAGATACCAACAGGTCAATCGAAATCCCGTTCAAGAGTTCAGCGGCATGCCTCATCTTGGCGTGGTCGATTGCCATTACATCGGATTCAGCGGGCGGACGTACGGGCGTATTCACATAGAGTTTGTCATAATGGATGTGTTCCAATAGTTCCGTATATCTTTTGAGACTTTCATCGTCATCATTGACAC
>LSQX01290754.1_pt1 | contig 10744 bp, 8 predicted proteins | sample 654561 | NCBI WGS metagenome assembly LSQX01 (sample SAMN04489861, study PRJNA283612) | anaerobic digester metagenome | isolation source: 4 biogas reactors fed with cattle manure at either 37C or 55C with and... | place: Denmark: Kongens Lyngby | collected 2014 | reverse complement strand
ATTCGTATGGGGCATCACAACCGCCGCAGGACTGACCACATTTCGGATCTGGGCCGCAATCAAGGCCATGGCAATTTGGCTCGCACTCACATTGGCCCGCGTCATTGCATTCGTATGGAGCATCACAACCGCCGCAAGACTGGCCACAAACTGGATCGGGTCCACAGACGCGATCACCACAAACCTTTTCACAGCCATCTTGCTGGCATTGGCCATTCGAGTCACAACTGTGACCAGCCTCGCAGGTACCACAGGACTCTTTGCAAACAGGGTCAGGACCGCAGACTCGGTCTTCGCACTTTGGCTCGCAAGACACCTCTGCGTCAGCGTCTTCCCCTGAATCTGTGACATCTGAACCATCGTCAACAGGAGTATCGTCGGCCAAACCTTCGTCCGCCGCACCTTCGTCCGCCGCACCTTCGTCCGCCGCACCTTCGTCCGCCGCACCTTCGTCCGCCACGCCTTCGTCCGCCACGCCTTCGTCCTGCACTGAATCGTCAGTAGCAGCGGGAATTTCCTGAAATACGTCGGTAGGCTGGTCTGAGCCCTTACAACTGGTCATTGCGCTGACTGCAAAAACTAGCGCTAGCGTGCCTAAAAACTTCATGACTCGCATTTAATACTCCTTAACAAAACTATGGTCTTCTCCACAAGAAACTACGGCGCAGTCCTTACAATGCGCAAGCCAATGTAACTTCTACGTGTATCAGGCGTGTCGTAGCTGCGGTCAGCTGCCCGCGAGTTCCTGGCATCGAAGATCCAACCACCGCCACGTCTAACCCGGCCAGCGCCCCACGAGGGTCCTAACGGGTCTATCCCACCGGAAATACTGGTATTGTAGAAATCATAGTAGTCATGCACCCACTCCCAAACGTTGCCAAGCATGTCATATAATCCCCAAGCATTAGGTAACAGTTTAGCTACTGGATGATAGGTGCGTTGACTGTTGCCTACATGCCAAGCTATCCTGTCCACCTCGCCGTACCTAGGCTCAGAGGTACCTGCACGTGCTGCATACTCCCACTCTGTCTCAGTTGGCAAACGATAACCTTTGCAGTCAAGCAGATTAGAATAGGTTACTGTACAGTTTTTGAGGCCCGTTCCAGGACTACCAGAACAACCCTCTATCGTGTAACACTTTTCACGACCTTCCTTGTCGGAAAGAGCATTCGCGTAAGCAACAGCTTCAAACCAATTTACAGTCTCAACAGGACAATCTACTCCACATTCAGTTGTGCTAGACGGATTGTTCTGAAACACCGACTCCCACTGTTCCTGAGTTACTTCCGTCTGACTCATATAAAAATCGCGGGTAATCGTCGCTATGTAAGTCGGACCTTCATTGTTATAACGCTCTGGATCATCTTCAGGAGAACCCATCAAAAAGGTACCTGCTGGGATAAAACACCATCCTGAATTGCAATCAACATACGGGGGAACGCACTGGCCACTGTTAGGTTCGCAAACCAAGTACATTGGACAACTACCGCAGGAGTCACCGCAAGAAGGATCGGGACCACACTGGCGACCGGTGCAGTTTCGTTCACAACACACTCCTTGGGATGAGCAGGTCTCTGGAGCAGTGCATATACCACAAGGCCGCACACCACAGACCGGATCTAGGCCGCACTCACGGCCCAAACAGTCGGGTACGCACTGACATTGGCCATCATTGCATTCGTGATGAGCTGGGCAATCGCCGCAAGGCTGCCCACAAACCGGGTCATCGCCGCACTCACGGGTGCCACACTCAGGCTGGCACTCGCATTGTCCATCATCGTTGCATTTGTGATGAGCTGGGCAATCGTCGCCGCAAGGCTGCCCACAGACCGGATCATCACCGCACTTACGGTTGCCACACTGAGGCACGCACTCGCATTGGCCTTCGTCGTTGCATTTGTGATGAGCTGGACAATCGTCGCCGCAAGGCTGCCCACAGACCGGATCGGGACCACAGACGCGTTCACCGCACGCCTTTTCACAGCCGTCTTCCTGACACTGGCCATTTAAGTCACAACTATGACCAGCTTCGCAGGTGCCACAGGACTTTTCGCAAACTGGGTCAGGACCACAGACGCGATCACCGCACTCTTGCTCGCACTCACATTGGCCATCAGCATTGCAGGAATATGGGGCATCACACGTCCCACAAGACTCTTTACACACCGGATCTGGACCACACTCACGATTACCACAGTTTTGCTCACACATTGGCTCAATGTCTGGGCGAGTCGTATCTGAGCCATCATCAGGCGTAATTGCCTCCAGCTTGCCATCCAAGATCCGCCACGATACCCCCGCATACTACCACCGTCGATTCCTATTGGGTCAGAACAACCCGATGAACAGCTGCTGTAGTAGTTTGGCCCATACCAGTCATTTACCCACTCCCAGACATTGCCAAGCACATCGTTTAATCCCCAGGCGTTAGCAGTCCTTGTTGCCACTACACGAGTCTTATTCAAACTGTTACCACTGTGCCAAGCGATGGCATCAATGTCGCCATACCTTGGGCCAGTAACGCCTGCGCGAGCTGCATATTCCCACTCAGCTTCGGTAGGTAAACGATAACCTGTGCAGCCAAGACCATTAAACTCGACCGTACATTTATAGCCGACGGTACCAGGTGCACCTGTGCAATTGCTTAACGTGTAACAACTTTCAAGGCTTTGCGTTTCAGAAAGGGCATTAGCGTATGCGACAGCGTCGTACCAATACACCATCTCAACTGGGCACTTATTGCCACAGGACTGAAAATTTGATGGATTATTTCCCATCAATGACTGCCATTCCCCTTGAGTTACTTCAGTCTGTTTGATGTAAAAAGAGCGGCTAATCGTCACTGAATGAACTGGCCCCTCATCAAAACGGTATTCAGGTTCGCCTTGTGGAGCCCCCATCTCGAATGTGCCTGCTGGAATCAAGCACCAGTCATCCGAGCAGACAATCGATGGCGCAAAACATTGTCCATCAAGATTGCAAATGGAGTTTTCAGGACAAGTGCCGCAGGATTGCCCACACACTGGATCTACGCCGCAATCGCGCCCACGGCAGTCTGGAGAGCACTCACACTGGCCTTGCTCATTGCATTCGTTTGGAGGGGTACAATTGCCACAAGACGTCTCACAAACCGGCTCAATACCACACTTACGGTCGCCACACTGGGGCACGCACTCACATATACCTACCAAATTGCATTTCTCATGCGCCTCACAGTAACCACAGGTCTCAGTGCCACAAATCGGGTCAAGGCCGCACTGGCGGCCGGTGCAATCTGGCACACACTCACATAGAAATTGGTCGTTGCATTTTTCGTAGAATCCGCAAATACCACAGGATTTCGTTCCACAAACTGGGTCAACACCGCACTTGCGCTCGCCGCACTCTGGGATGCACTCACATTGGCCTTGCTCATTGCATTTGTTTGGAGCTTCACAAACGCCACAAGACGTTTGACAAACTGGCTCAATGCCACACTTACGTTCACCACATTGAGGGACGCATTCACATTGGCCTTCCAAATTACATTTTTCATGTGCCTCACAATAACCACAGATATCTGTATTACAAATTGGGTCCAAGCCACACTGGCGGCCGGTGCAATCTGGCACGCACTCACATTGGCCAACGTCATTGCATCTCTGATTCGCTCCACAGTCACCACAGTGCATTGTGCCGCAAACGGGGTCAAAGCCACACACATGTTCCCCACACTTTGGCACACATTCGCATTTGCCTTGAATGGTGCATCTCTCATGCGGCTTACAAGTACCACATGACGTCTTACGACAGACCGGCTCAAGGCCACATTGTTGGTCTTTGCAGTCAGGCACGCACTCACATTCGCCTGCGTCATTGCATTTGTGATTAGCCGGACAACCGCCGCAAGGTGCCTCGCAGACCGGATCTAGCCCGCACTGACGCTCGCCACACTGTGGCACACACTCGCATTGGCCTTCAGCATTGCATTTCTCATGCGCCTCACAAGACCCGCAAGACTGCCCACAAACCGGATCGGGCCCACAAACGCGCTCACCGCACTGTGGCACGCACTCACATTCGCCTGCGTCGTTGCATTTGTGATTAGCCGGGCAATCACCGCAAGACTGCCCACAAACCGGATCGGGCCCACAAACGCGCTCACCGCACTCTTTAGAGCAGTCATCTATTTTACACTGACCATCCGAATCACAACTATGCCCAGCTTCACACGTGCCGCATGACTTTTCGCAAACTGGGTCAAGACCGCAGACTCGGTCACCACAGTCTTGCACACACTCACACAGGCCTTGCTCATTACATGTTTCTGGAGCCGTGCATGTACCGCAAGACTGCCGACAGACAGGATCGGGACCGCACTCACGATCACCGCATTCCTGCTGACAGGACACCTCAGTCTCGGTGTCTGTGCGCAGGTCTGTGCTATCTGAACCATCGTCCAGCACCCCCTCGTCAGCCGACGGGGGTAAGTCAGGCAACACATCGGCTGGCTGATCCGAGCCGCTACAACCAATAACAGCACTAATAACTAAAATTGAGCACAGCACACCTAATGTTTGTAAAGCTTGCATTGGCTACTCCCGCAAAATCAAAGTTCTATTCCAAACTCAATAATTCCAGTTAGCACATGTTTGAGCCAAATTCTAGTGAAATTTTCCGAGACTCAGGCAGGAAGCTTTAAAAAGAGGCCAAGTGACTATGGCGCAGTCCTAACAAGTCGAAAGCCAATAATGGTGCTGCGATTGCGCGGCTCCGCTTTCATACGCGCAGCCGACCGCAGGAAACCGTGGTTTTGGCTATGAGCGCCACCACGCAAAACCCTCATAGTGTCTGACGAAGGTCCCATAGGATCAGAGCAACCACCCGAACATTCAGAGTAATAGTTGTGGTCGTACCAGTCATGTACCCACTCCATCACATTGCCATGAGAATCATACAATCCCCATGCGTTAGCATTCCTTTGACCTACTGGACGAGTCGTGTATCGACTATTTCCAACGTACCAACCTACGTCAGCAATGTTTTCCTCATACCACCACCCGCTGGTACCAGCACGAGTCGCATATTCCCACTCGGCTTCAGTAGGTAAACGATAACCGTTACATTCAAGCAAATTAGTAAACGTTACCGTGCAGTCATTAAGGTCCACACCAACTGCACCGGTACAGCCTTCTATCGTGTAACACTTTTGAAAACCTTCCTTGTCGGAAAGCGCATTCGCGTAGTAAACGGCCTCAAACCAATTTACCTGCTCAACTGGGCAGTCTTCACCACACTCATCATAGGAAGCCGGATTGTTATCAAACATCGTCTTCCACTCTCGCTGGGTTACCTCTGTCTGCTTCATGTAAAAAGAACGAGTAATCGTTACTTCATGAATTGGTTTTTCGTCATAATAAGCCGCAGAATCATCTCCAGGGGAGCCCATCAAAAAAGAGCCTGCTGGAATCAAACAAAAGCCATCAGTGCAACCAAGAAACTTGGAGACGCACCTACCATTTTCATTGCAGGTGGCATCAGGGGTACATGTGCCACAGCTGGTAAAACAAACAGGATCAAAGCCGCAATTTCGGTGTTCGCATTTGGGGTCGCATTCACATTGGCCGTCCTGATTGCACCTCTCATCAGGTTTGCAAGGGTTGCCACAGGGTTGATTACAAACCGGGTCATTGCCGCACTCACGGTTGCCACACTGAGGCACGCACTCGCATATCCCGAACTCATTGCATCTTTCATGTGCCTCACAGACTCCACACGACGTATTGCATACGGGCTCAATCCCGCATTTGCGGTCACCACACTGGGGCACGCACTCGCATTGGCCTTCGTCATTACATTTCTCACGAGCTTTACATGGGCCGCCACAGGGTTGGTTACAAACTGGATCATTTCCACACTTGCGGTCGCCACACTGGGGCTGACACTCGCATTGGCCATCAGCATTGCATTCATGATGAGCCGGGCAATCACCACAAGACGCCTCACAGACTGGATCCAGCCCGCACTTACGCTCGCCACACTGGGGTACGCACTCGCATTGGCCGTCAGCATTGCATTTTTCATGCGCCTCACAGGACCCGCAGGACTGATGACAAACTGGATCGGGACCACAGACGCGATCACCACATACCTTTTCACAGCCATCTTTCTGGCACCGACCATTTAAGTCGCAACTATGACCAGGTGCGCACTCGCCGCACGACTTCTCGCAAACCGGATCGGGGCCACATAGACGGTCACCACACTGTGGCTTGCACTCACATTGGCCGTCAGCATTGCAGGCATATGGGGCATCACACGTCCCACATGACTCTTTACACACCGGATCGGGGCCGCAGACGCGAGTACCGCACTTTTGCTCGCATGGCGCGTCGCTGTCAGTTTCGGTGTCAGTGTCAGCGTCGTCATCCAAGTCTGGACGTGGATCTGCAGTATCAGAACCATCATCCTGCGAACCATCGTCCAAGGCTGGGGAATCATCCGGTGATACGTCGGGCGGCAGGTCTGAGCCGCTACAACTAATCATTGCGCTAATGGCAACCATTAACGACAAAGCGCCTAAGAACTTCAAGACTTTCATTGGCCACCCCTTCGGAACCAATAACCTATTCAAGCAACTTTGGTGATTACCGCACATGTTTAAGTCAAAGTCTAGTCAAATTATGAAGGACGCAAAAATGCCCAGTTTTAAAATTTCAGATTGACTTTTACCTGAATTAATGTACCTTTTCGCTGCATTTGTCTGCGAGAGTGGCGGAATTGGCAGACGCGCCAGATTTAGGTTCTGGTGGCAACACCGTGTGGGTTCAAGTCCCACCTCTCGCACCAGCCCAGTAACTACGAGCACTGTCCCGCTGAGGCTTTCATCTTCTCGAATTCTTCCGGAATTTTGTCGCTCAGATTCTTGACTTGCTCTGACATTCCTGCAAAGTCTGGTGTCTCTTCAGGAACTTCACCCCTTTCGACTTTTGAACGCAGATCTCCAACTGTGCGACCTATTGACTCAAGGTCGCCTCTGATGGTGTGGAGAGGTCTGTCACTGCCTTCTTTTGGAGCTTGTTTTAGCATCTCGAAAGCCTTACCAAGCCCCTCTTCAATAACCGCGATTTCCTTCAATATCTCTGCAGCTCTAGCCTCTTTAGCTTTGGATACAGCCTCAACTGTTTTCGTCATAAGTTCCCTAGCTGCACTAACGTCATCATCAAGCTGACCAAGACTTCGAAAAACGGGAATCCTGTCATCCTGCTTTTTGAATTCAGCCAATGCCTTTTCCACAGCCTGCTGCGCCTCAGAAAAAGACTCTGGCGCCCATTTTTGGGCACCACTCATCTCCAGCGCCTGCAGTTCATTTTTGATACCTTCCGCACCCTCTAAAGGAACGCTTTTCCAAAATATCGCGACTAAAAGAACCAACAGGGCCACTAATCCGATAATTAGAACTCGCATGGTAATCCCCCAAACTTTAAAAAAGCCAAGGTCAATGATAGTTGGAAAATTGATTGGCGTCTACGACTTTGGATGCAAAGTAACCGGGATCAATTCATCACCACCAAAGGCATCGTAGTATTCCTTCCAGACACCCTCACACTCTTGGTTAAGCGCACAATCGACACACTGGGGTCCCTTTGCCTTGCCATCCCCTGTCCGGTCATCGCTCCAGTTTCTGGGGTCTTGATCAAGCTGTCGCACTTCACTTTTGATTGCCACCCTATAAAGGTTTTCAGATGCCAGGTCCTTATGTTGACCAAGCAGGCACAACGGAATCGCCTCGGTTACAATATTTCTACCATCCGCATGAAAGATATCAATGGCTTCATGTACAAATGGCATAACCTCGAAGTATCTTGGCACGACAAAATCAAATCCACGCCTAGCCAAACCCAGCGCATGTGGAAAGGTCAGGTTCATTCTTTTGACCCCAGTATCAACCATGAGCTGTGCTAAAGCAGGTAGATGCCGCATGTTTACTTGGGATATAACGATCTTGGCTGTTACTTTTTCACCCGCTTCAACAAGCCCCCTAATCGCTTGCATTGTTTGTTCAAAGGCCCCTGGAGATGCTGTGACCAAATCGTGAATCTCTGGATCTGGGCCGTGTATGGCCACAACAAAAACAACGCCCATACCAGACAACCGCTTTCGCCGTTCGGCATAGGAAAGGGCGCGACCGTTGGTTTGAAGGCCAACCTTTAAACCAAGCTGGTGCGCTGCCTGGACTAGCTCAGGCAAGTCACGCCTTAAGGTTGGCTCACCACCGGTAAAGGTAACCACATCGAATCCCTTAGTGGCGACATCTACCAACTCGGCTACGACCTCGGATGTAGTCCGAAAGTCCCTACCCCTCTTGGCCATTGCCGCATCACGTTGATCTGCGATCACACAATGAATACAGCGGTTATTACAAGCATAATGCAGCTTTATGTCTACATGACGAATCATTTGCTAATCAACAATATCGAATTACGGCTGACACTTACGGATGCCTTGAAATGTTAAGATCAAACTTACCGCAACCACTGGGTTGTTTAGCGTCGACCACGATGTAGTATGTCGCGGCATTGCCTGTGTTGTTCGAAAGAATGGCCTCCTCAGGACGCTGATTCCACTTCGCAGCACCAACAACACACTGCGAGCCGCCGATATCCAAGCACGACGTAGTCACCCAAAGCGTCTCGTCGAATCCGTGGGACGTCGAAACGATTTTGACCGTGTCGCCGGCCGGAAGTGTCAGCTTGTATAGGACCTCTGCACCGGGCGTTCTAAATAGCGCATCAAGGCAGCTTCCGCCGTCACCGCCCACATCGTAAAGCTTGGAGCCTGGGCAGCCACCCTGGTCTTGCAGTGCGATGGTCGTGCCGTCAAACACCCCCAGGTCGATAGCCTTGCAGCCACAGCGGCTAAAATCGAACTCGCAATCCGAGTTGCATCTCAAAGTACCGGGAGCAAAGCCTATGCTCTCACAAGTATGTACCCCAAAGTCGCGGCCGTCGCACTGTTCGGGACCTTCGCGAACACCATCACCGCAGTCACCAAGCCTTGAGATGGACAGGTTGAACTTGCCGCAGCCGTCGCGGGCGTCGGCCACGATGTGGTAGGTCAAGGCTTTGTTCGAGGTGTTCCTGACAGAAACCTCCTCAGGTTCTCTGACTTGGACATCTGACCCTACGATACAATGCAAGCCGATGGTATCGCGACACGACATCGTCACCCAAAGCGCCTCGTTGAAACTATCAATGGCATCCATGACTACGAAAATCCCCTCGCCTGGCGGAATGCTCACGCTGTAGACGATCTCGGAGCCGGCGGTCTCCCAGCCCGTACAGGTCCTGCCAGTGCCTTTTGCATCGTAGAGCGTAGTGCCTGATGAGCAGCTGTCTTGATTTGTGAGCGTGATGGGCGTGCCATCAAACATCCCAAGCGATACCGCGGTGCAGTCGAAGGCGCAGCGGCTAGTGTCATACCGGCAATCATCGGTACACCTAAGGTTGCCATCAATGAGGTCCAGCGTCTCGCAAGTCTCACCATTCAAATCTTCACCGTCGCACTGCTCGAAACCGTCGACCCTACCGTTACCACACTCGGGTGGAATCTCGCTGCAGGCAGTGGTGTCGAACTGGCAAGTGTCGGTACAGCCAAGCTTGCCGTCGACAAAGCCCTGCGATACACAGGTCTGACCGTTCAATTCCACACCGTCGCACTGCTCGCCAATCCCGATAACGCCGTCACCACAGGTGCTACAATTGCTGGTATCAAACTCACAGTCGGCGGTGCAGGCGAGCCTTCCCCCATCAAAGCCCTGGCTAACACAATCATGGCCATTCAAGTTCGCGCTGTCGCATTCTTCTCCAGCGCCGACCCTACCGTCGCCGCAGACGACACAGGCGCTTGTATCGAACTGGCAGTCAATGGTGCAACGAAGCTGGCCCCCGTCGAAGCCTTGGGACGTACAAGTCTGATTGTTCAAATCGTCACCATCGCACCTCTCGTTACCGCCAACCTCACCGTCACCACAGACGAAACAGGCGCTTGTATCGAATTGACAAGTCGAAGTGCAGCCAAGATCACCGCCGTCGAAGCCTTGGGTCGCGCAGGTCTTACCGTCAAATTCCTCGCCATCGCACAGCTCGCCATCGTCGATCTCGCCGTTACCACAGTCCTCCAACGGCACAGTGCAACCACTGGTATCGAACTGGCAGGCAGCAGTACAGCCAAGATCACCGCCAGCGAAACCGTGATCCGCACAGGTCTGACCGTTCAATGCCTCGCCATCACACTGCTCGCCATCGTCGATCTCGCCGTTACCACAGTCGACCGGCTCCAAGGTGCAACCACTGGTATCGAACCGACAGTCAGCAGTACAGCCAAGATCACCGCCAGCGAAGCCGTAATCCCCGCAGGAATAACCGTTCAATGCCTCGCCATCGCATTGCTCGCCATCGTCGATCTTGCCGTTACCACAATCGACCGGCTCCAAGATGCAACCACTGGTATCGAACTGGCAGGCAGCAGAACAGCCAAGATCACCGCCAGCGAAGCCGAGATCCGTGCAGTAATGACCGTTCAATGCCTCGCCGTCACACTGCTCGCCATCGTCAATCTTGCCGTTGCCACAGTCGACTGGCGGCGCAGTACAGCCGCTGGTGTCGAACTGGCAGGCAGCAGTACAAGCAAGATCACCACCAGCAAAGCCCTGGGTAATGCAAGTCTGACCGTTCAATTCCTCGCCATCACACTGCTCGCCATC
>LSQX01198787.1_pt1 | contig 10744 bp, 9 predicted proteins | sample 654561 | NCBI WGS metagenome assembly LSQX01 (sample SAMN04489861, study PRJNA283612) | anaerobic digester metagenome | isolation source: 4 biogas reactors fed with cattle manure at either 37C or 55C with and... | place: Denmark: Kongens Lyngby | collected 2014 | reverse complement strand
CAAGTACATCGCGTTCGTGGACGAGTACCCTATGACCGCAAGCGGGAAGATCATGAAGTTCAAGCTGAGAGAGATGGCCCGGGATATGTGGCCGGGTGCATGAGGTGAAGAGACATGAAAGTAGTGGCATTCAACTGCAGCCCTAACAGGGACGGGAATACGGCCCACATGATAAGGACCGTTCTGGACGTATTGGAGGCAGAAGGTATCAAAACAGAGTTCGTACAGGTCGGGGGGAGGCTCCTCCACGGATGCACCGCCTGCGGTACCTGTAAGAGGGATAAGAATCTCAGATGCTCTCTCCCGGATGACGGGATGAACGAGCTGGCTGAGAAGATGACCTCGGCAGACGGAATAATAATCGGATCCCCCACATTCTACTCGGACCTGACGACGGAGGCCAAAGCCCTCATCGACAGGGTCGGGTACATGAACGGCGGTGCCGGTAACCGTCTGTGGAGGAAGGTCGGCGCATCCGTATCGTCCTCCAGGAGAGCGGGGGCGACCCACACGCTGGACAGCATCAACCATTTCTTCATGATAAACGAGATGGTGGTGGTGAGCTCCTCCTATTGGAACATGAGCCTGGCACGCATCCCCGGGGATTATGAGAAGGATGAAGAGGGCGTGCGCACCATGCAGAACCTGGGCCTGAACATGGCCTGGGCCCTGAAGAAGCTGGGGAACTGAGGATGACCGTGCCCGAGAAGAAGATACTGTTCATCATAATGGACGGAGTCGGGGACAGAGCATGCCCGGAACTGGACGGCAGGACCCCGTTACAGGCTGTTGACACACCTAATATGGACTGGTTCGTGTCCAACGGCAATTCGGGCATCATGGACGTCATCTCCCCGGGCGTGAGGCCCGGGAGTGATACCGCCCACCTCTCCCTCCTCGGGTACGATGCTAAAGCCGTTTACACAGGACGCGGCCCCTTCGAGGCCGCCGGGATAGGTCTCATCGGCAAGAGGGGTGACGTTGCATTCAGATGCAATTTCGCCACCGTTGACGGGGACCTCAATACGCTGGACCGTCGGGCCGGGCGCATAAAGGCCCCGGACACAACGGATCTGGTGAAGTCCCTGTCGGGAATAGTGATCAAAGGCGTGGAAGTGACAGTCAGGGAAGGGACGGAGCACAGGGCCGCACTGCTGCTCAGAGGCCCGGGCCTGGACTCCCGCGTCACGGATGCGGACCCTCACAATAACGGGAAGGTCCTCGAATCCAGGCCTCTGGTGCCGGAAGCGGCTTTGACGGCCGAAGTGGTGAACGAGTTCGTCAGGATGTCCTATGATAAGCTGAAGGACCATCCTGTCAATAAGAGGAGGAGGGAGGCGGGGCTGCCTGAGGCGAACATACTGCTGCCCAGGGGCGCAGGGTCCTTCCCGAACATAGATCCGTTCCCTGAGATCAACAGGATGTCCGCGGCATGTGTTGCCGGGGTCGGCATGATAAAGGGCATATGCGGCGTGTGCGGCCTGGATGTCATAGACCTGCCTCCGGCATGCACCGGAGGGTTCGGTACGGACGTGGTGCTGAAGATGCAGACGGCCCTCAGGACGCTGAAGGACCATGATTTCGTTCTTATGAACTTCAAATCCCCGGATGTCTGCGGCCACGATATGGCATCCGCGAAGAAGATGTCAGCCGTTCGCAATATGGATGCCGCGATGAAGTATCTGAGGGAGAACATGCCCCGGGACCTTGTCGTCGTCTTGACAGCGGATCACAGCACAGCGTCCTCCACGGGGGACCACACGGCGGACCCGGTGCCTCTGACGATCTACACTGACGGCATGATAATGGATGATGCGACCGAATACAGTGAGTACGGTTGCGCCAAAGGCCGTCTCGGGCGCATCAGAGGTCATGATCTGCTGCCGATATGCATGGACCTGGCCAACAGGGCAGAGAAGTTCGGCGCCTAGTATATGCAGACGACGACCCTGAGAGGCCCTCCCGCCGTCTGATACTCCGTTTCATAGCAGGACGATATCCTGCCGCCGCTCTCCCCGACGGTCATCAGCCTGCCGTTGAACTCCATCTCCGTGAAGAAGGAGTGATGCTTCGGGATCAGGTCCCTCATCACCCTCTCCGTGTACAGCATCGCTTTTTCCACATTGCCTGTGTTTATGCAGGCGGCCAGGAGATCGCATACGGGCACGGTGTGCGCATCCTCTGTCGGATAGAGGTCCGAGGCCCTGAGCTCAGCAGCGAAGAAGCTCTCCGTCACATCCTTGGACGTCACGGAATCCGGCTCTTCGAAGGAAGAGTATGCGAACAGCCCTGCGGAGACCAGCACCATGACCGAGAGGAACACCATTGCATCTATGGAGGACAGCATCCCCTCCCTGCTGCGGATCAGAGCCATACGGCCACCTCATAGATCACGGGAACCCTCCTGCCCATATCGTCCAGGAGGAGCATGCTCCCGGTCGCGCACAGAACATCCCCTTCCGTCGGGGCCCCGGCGGTCCGCTCATACACCTCGGTCTCCCCGGCGACATGCGCTCTGAGCCTTATGCAGGAGAAGCCTGCGAAGTCCTTCTGCACCTCCATCTCGGCGGATACGTCACCTACGACAATGCCGTCCGATACGGAGAGCCCTTCGATATAATCCGTACGTATGTCCGGCATCCTCTGCTCACGGAGGTCCGCATTGGCAAGGACCCCCAGGAACATCGACAGCGCCACGGTCACGACCATCATCGCCGCGACGGCTTCCATGAAGCCGCCCTCGGCATTCCTTCTCATCCTCATGTTATTGAAGACGCTGCGGTGACGGTATTAAGGAAAGGAGCTACAGTTAGAGGTTACACCCCGCGAAGATAGTGTCCTGTGTTGAAGGTTCCGCCGCAGAGGCGTTTTATCTCCTCGATGTTCCCGGCATCCCTCCTTCCGAATGCGGATGCCACTGCGGATGCCAATCTGACAGGCCTCTTCCTGAGGTCGATGCCGAGGGAATCCACGCCGTACCGCTCCAGTTCGGGTACGCGGTCCAGCAGCATGGTGTCCGAGGAGTTCAGGATCCTGGCGCCCGCTCCGTCCCTGTATACGGGGAAATCATATCCCTTCTCATCCCTGAGGGTGCACTGCTCCAGATGCGGGTCCCTTGTGAACATGAGCTCCGTCCTGCCGAACACCATCTGCTCGGCTCTGCCGGGATAGTACTGCAGCGTATCCCTGATCTCGTTGCGGGTCATCTCCACTGAAAGAGTGGTTTGGTAAAGAGAATCCGGGAAGGCGGAGTTGAACATGTTCATGATGTAGCTCCCGTAGATCCTTCTCCCGCTGTACGCCCGGATCTGCCCCGGATTGTGGATCATCACAGGATAATCACCCGTGTCCGTCACGAAAGGTTCGAAGCGCGGCAGAACCCTGACGAACTCCCTGCCTGCATCCCTGCAGGCCGATTCCGCCTCTTCCGTCCCGCTTCCGTCGTAGTATATGCGGTCCGCATAGGGCAGGACGGCGTCCAGGACCTTCATCGATGAGACGTAGACCGAGATGTCCGCCTTCCTGACCTGACGTTCTGTCCTCCGCATGCCGAATTCGGGTGCCCCCGCCCTGATCCTGCCGCCCGACAGGTCGGGGGCCCTGCCGATGAGGTTCTTGATCTCATCCAGCCTGGGGTCGTAGGTACGGTACACATCGTACGTTCCGTCGGCCACGGCGAAGGGCACCACGGCCCAGTCGCGGTCGGCCACTTTGAAACCGCCCACCTTCGTATCGGATTTGAACAGGGAGATCCCGTCCTTGAAATTGATGTCGGTGTCCTTTATCGGGAATTTCCTGTTCTTCACCGCGAAGGATCCCATGAAAAGGCCCCTGTTGTCCGGATAGGAGGACTGCACCAGCGAATCCGTTCCGTCGAAATATCCGTGACAGAAACCTCTGTTGAACACGGTCTTGAGAAGGGATACGGTACCATCCAGCTCCTCCCCGGTCTCCCCCCGGTTCGCCATGGAGTATGCTTTTGATGAAAGGTAAGCGTAAGCGGGGCTCCTCATGCGCCCCTCGATCTTCAGGGACGTGACGCCCGCATCCCGGAGCCGGTCCATGGCATCCATGCCGTATATGTCGGCGTTGCTCAGGAAGTACCCGTCCCCTTCAGGCAGATGATACTTCTTCCTGCAGGGCTGGGCGCATTCCCCCCGGTTGCCGCTCCTGCCTCCGACAATGCTGGAGAACAGGCAGCCCCCGGACATGGAATAGCACATGGCACCCTGTACGAAGACCTCCGTCTCCACGGGGGAATCCCTCACGATCTCCTCTATCTCGTCCAGGGTCAGCTCCCTCGCAAGTATCGCACGGCTTATCCCGTTGTCCGAGCACCACTGAAGCCCCTCACTGGAATGTATCCCCATCTGGGTGGACGCGTGCTTCGCTATGGGTATATGCTTTATGGAGTTCAGAAGGCCCAGGTCCTGGATTATCACTGCATCCGCGCCTATGTCCTTGAGGAACTGCACATATGATACGGCGGCTCCCATCTCCGAGTTCTTGATGATAGTGTTGACGGTGATGTTGACTTTGACGCCGTGCTTATGAGCGTATTTCACCGCCCCCTCCAGCTCAGTATCGGTGAAGTTCTTGGCGAAGGCCCTTGCCCCGAAGCCCGGGCCCCCCATGTAAACGGCATCGCATCCGCCCTTTATCGCGGCTGCCAATCCTTCGGGTGACCCCGCGGGCGCAAGAATTTCCATGCGCATCTATTCGGTGCACCCGTAATTAAGGCTTGCTGACTAACTGTACGGTTTCTTTTTAATAGAACATCCGAAGGGCTCTTCCTATCATGAATCTGAGATCGATATTCGGCTTCCGCAAGAAGGCCGATGAGAAGAATGCATCCGACGCTCTGAGGATAGTCTGCGATGACTGCGACGGCGGATCGGACTACGGGGACGAGAAGTGCCTTCTGTGCATGAGGGCGAGGATAATCGATTCCGGCGAGCCGGAGCGGATAATCCTGCACAGGGGCATGGACAAGGAATACTCAGGCGATGCGGTCAGGATACTCTGCAAGCTGTCGAGGATAGATCTGGTGGCGAAGGATGCGTTCTGCGGCGGGGACAGCAGATGCCTGACCTGCCCGGGATCCATGGACAATCTCATGAAGGAGATCTGGGCGGGCTTCCCTGATATGGACACGGAATCCGCCAGGAAGATCCTGTACTCATCATCCCCTGATGATGACAAATGCATCGCCTGCAACATACGGGCATGCAAAGCGGCGGAGAAGATCGATTCGATGCTGAGAGAGGTCTCTGAGGACATAGTCAAGTCCGCCTACAGGGTAGTGGGGGTCTGAGGATGGCCCGCATCATGGAGGACACGGCCCCCGGGGATATGCTGGCATTCAATGAATTCCCGGTCAGCGGATCCGAGTTCCCCGAAGAGGCCCCGAAGAGGCCCGACTGCATGGAGGGGAACGCTCAGGCGCCCACGGTCTCCGGCAGCCTGGGCAGGATAGGCAGGCGCTGCGTGAGGAGGAAGCCCATATATGCGGACACTTGGGCGGTCGGTGACATATCAGGGATGGAGGTCCTCGAATCCTATGACCTTCCGGACGGGAAGGTCAGCATCGTGAGGACCGAGGACGGCGAGACGGAGTACAATGTGATGCCCGATGAGTACTCCTATCACGGCAGCATAGGGGATTCCGTATCCGCCGCGATAGATCATGTCCGCGATGCCTACAGGAAGAAGGGCGGGAGCATTGACAGGCAGACGGTCATGTCCCTGGCGGGAACGTTCCTCAGGGAGAGGGTCAAGAACGCCTCAGAGGACATGTCCGGCATACTGATATCCGATCTCTGCGAGACGGTATACAGGCACACCCTCGGTCTGGGGATATTCGATGTTCTGATGAGGGATCCGCGCATAGAGGACATCTATATCGACGCTCCCTGCGGGAACAACAGGATACACATAACCCTCAATCAGGTCAGCGGCATCAACTCCCACGTCAGGTGCAGGACGAACCTGGTGGCGGAGCCCAAGGAGATCAGGAATCTCATAAACGTCCTGAAGAGGGAGAGCGGACTGCTGTACTGCGAGACGAATCCCATATTGGAAACGGACATGGACGGCGGGAATGCGAGAGCGACCGTAGTGGGATACCCTCTGAGCCCCAACGGTGACTCGGTGGCGATAAGGAAGCACTCCAGGATGCCGTGGACCACCACCAGGCTGATAGCCAACGGGTCCCTTGATCCGTACACCGCGGGTCTGCTCTCATTCCTCGTAGAGAACAGGTCCACCTTTCTGATATGCGGTGCCAGGGGAGCCGGTAAGAGCTCACTGCTCTCAGCCATGCTCTTCGAGTTCCCCGTATCCCAGAGGATACTGACCATAGAGGACACAATGGAGCTCCCCGGGGAGAGGATGAGGTCCATGGGCTATAAAGTGCAGTCCATGCTCATCGACGACCGCATGGAGGGGGACGCCAGGAAGAGGGCCGATGAGGCTCTCAGGGTGTCCCTCAGACTGGGGGAGTCCGCTATAGTCCTTGGCGAGGTGAGGGGGGATGAGGCGAGGACCCTGTATCAGAGCATGAGGACCGGCCGTGCCGGGAGCTCCATCCTCGGGACGATACACGGCGATTCGGCCAAGTCCGTATACGACAGGGTGGTGCATGACATGGGGATCTCCCCGGAGGCGTTCATGGCCACTGACTTCCTTGTGACAATGGGATCATTCAGAGGAAGAGGGGAGGAGAAGCAGGTCAGGAGGCTCTCGGAGGCCGTGGCCACGGGAGCCCGGCCCGGGGAGTTCACGGACATCACATCCCCGGGCGGTCTGATCTCATCCGCTGCCGTCCGCAGGATAATGTCGGAGACCGGGATGACCGAGGAGGATATGCTGGAGGAGATCTCGATAAGGGCGGCCATGAGAGAGTTCCTGACCGAGATGTCCAAGAGGCACGGCGAAGGATTCCTGGGCCCGGAGTGGATAGTCATGGCCAACGATTTCCTGTCAAAGCATCTGTCGTCCGGCGTCACATCCTACGATGAGATAATGGGGGCATTCAGGCTGCGATTCGCAAGGTTCGGGGGCGGGAAGGAATGAACGGGAAGACGCAGTTCTCCCTTGCAGCGGGGATGCTCGCGGCAGGGACAGGGCTGATCCTGATGCATTTCTACGGTCTGACGGTGCTGATCCGGATCATACCTGCGCTGATCCTGATGCCGGTCACGGTCTATATTGCGATGTCCGAGCGCAAGATCGTGTGCAGGCCCGAGATCCTGCTGAATGAAGCGCCCACCGTGATAGGGATGATGTCCGTGTCCGTGAGGTCCAACGGATCCATGGACAATGCGGTGAGGGATGTGGCCGCCGGCGGGCCGAAGAACACGGCATCGCTCTTCGCAGCCGTCGTCCGAGACGCTGACTGCAGGAGAACGGACAGCATAAACCAGGGTCTTCTGGAACTTATGTCATCGCTGCCGCCGCAGCTCTCATCCTTCAGAAGGGCCGTGCACATGCTGATCACAGCATCCGAGACATCGGATGGTGTGAAGAGATCGGAAATGGTGAGCGATGCGGAGCAGACCGTCCTCACAGGTCTCAAGCAGATGGGGGATTCTTACAGCTCGAAGCTGAACACCCCGTGCATGCTGATCTTCGGTCTCGGGATTATGCTGCCCATGATCATCGTATCGATAATGCCGATGATGGGCATGGGCGGCGGCATGGCCATGGACCCGACGGTCGCAGCCCTCATAACACTGGTTCTGATCCCGGCGGTCGTGGCCTTCACAGTCATATCCATACGGAGCAGGAATCCTTTCGCAGGCAGCGTCCCCGAAGGATCCTGGAGATATGCCCTCCCCATGCTGGCGGCTCTGCCGCTGGCCGCCGCGTGCATGAGATCAGGCATGGGGATCACGGAATGCATAACGTTCCCTTTCACACTGGCTGCGGTGCTGACAGTGATAGCGGTATATCCGAAGGTGGCCGCCGAGGCCGGGAGGAAGAGGGCAGAGGCCTCTTTGAGGGATGCACTCTTCGATCTCGGCAACAGGCTCATCTCCGGGGAGAACTTCGAGAGCGCGGTCGTGGAATCCCTGAGCATCAGGAAGGACTGCGCAGGGATCGCCGGATCCCTCTCCAGGGAGATGGCCCTCTGCAGAGGGGACATCGGGTCAGCGATATATGCCGCCCTCTCCCCTGTATCCGCTTTCCTCGCATCCAAGTACGCGGATGTGCAAAGAGCCTCTGAGAAGGGCCTGAGGGAATCAGGCAGACTGGCAGTGAGCGTGGCCCACCAGCTTCAGGACCAGGAAGGGATAAGGAAGGACATAGAGAACAAGCTCAAGAGCACCCTTGACATGATGACCGGGACCGCGGCGGTGTTCGCGCCCATGATACTCGGGATGAGCGTCATGATGCTGGCACCCATATCCGGGATGACCGGTTATTCGGGCATGGCCGGCATAACGGGCCTGCTGCCGATCTATCTGATTATACTCGCCGCCCTGATATCCGTGCTGACTCCCGCCCTGACGGCCGGAGGAGGCCCGGACACGGTGTTCAGATTCGGTCTGACGGTGCCGATATCCCTTATGATATTCTACGTGCTGTCACAGATGTCGGTGTGAGGGAACAGAATTATAGCGCCGGGGGAATCACGTTGCGTGAAGACTGAGAGCATCCTCTCTGCGGTGCTCATTGCCGCCGCAGCCCTTGCGGCAATGATGTTCATCGCGCCTTTCGCCGCACCATACGGCGCTTACGCCCACATGGGCGGGAGCATAGGGATAATGGACCGGCAGTGGGAGCTGTCCTTCCCGGATGTGCTGTACGCTCTCGGGGACATGATCTGCCACCAGCAGTGGGGGAGGTCCGTCATACTGAACGGGTCCCAGATGCCGCTTTGCACAAGATGCACGTTCGCTGTGATCGGGGTCGCCGCCGGCGCCCTGATACCTCTGCTGCACAGGAGCATCGGCAGGAGGGCCGCACTGCTTGCCGGAGTGGTTCTGATCTCCCTGACGGCAGCGGATTGGATGATCCAGGCATCCTTGGGGACTGCGTTCATACCGTCCCTGGCGGTCACCGGTGCGGCGGGAGGCACAGGACTGTCGCTCCTGCTGTATTGGTACCTGGAATTCATGGGCGGGGGATAAGCGAGGGGGCAAGGGCAGAAGCCTTGACGCAGGGCCATCCTGATTTTGCAGTAGAGGTGCATAGGTTCAGATTCTATGCGTGCTCGAGGAATGGACTTATGTGCTACCCTCCTCGTGATAATATGGTTCAGCATCTATTTTAAAGGCGCTGAGAACAGAAATATATCCATGAAGTGTAATTGGCGGCCGATGGAGTATCAGGAGCATTCTGTCGGCACACGTCGCAGGGTTTTATCTGCGGCGTGCATAATGGCCTTCATATCCCCTGCCATGGGGATGATGATCAGTTTGGCACTGGTATCCATGGGCAGGGATCTGAATGTCGGTGCTCACAGCATGAGCCTGATCGTGACCGCCTTCTTCGTGACGTCAGTCATATTCCTGGTCCCGGCGGCCCGGCTCTCTGAGATCTACGGCAAGAAGAAAGTGGTCTATGCCGGCTTGATAATGATCACGTTATTCTCCCTTCTGGCATCTGTGTCATGGGATTTCCCCTCCCTGCTGGTGTTCAGGTCCGCCATGGGCATAGGGACATCATTCATCCTCACCGCCAGCGTTTCTTTGCTGACGGACGTCTATCCTCCGGGGGGAAGGGGCACCGCCTTCGGCATCAGTACGATGTTCGTCTATCTGGGCGCCCTCACAGGACCGATGCTGGGAGGGATCCTCACGGACGCCCTCGGATGGAGGAGCACATTCTACATCATAACGCCGTTAGCGGTTGCGGCCATGATCATGCTCGCATGCTACAAAGAGGGGAGACCCGAATCCGCAGGGGAGCCCTTCGACTACAAAGGATCTGTTGTCTTCGGTGTTTCCATAGGACTGATAATGTTCGGGGTCTTCACCCTGCCCTCCCTGTACAGCATAGTGCTGATAGCCATCGGTCTGATGCTCCTCCCGTATTTCGTACGCATCGAGAAGACTGTGAAATACCCCGCCCTCAGGCTGTCGATGTTCTCCGATAAGGGGTATAAGTCCGCCTCCGTATCGCTCTTCCTGAATTATGCGGCGGCCAATGCGGTCGTTATGATGGTCAGCCTGTACCTTCAGAGCGTGGGAGAGCTGACAGCATCGGAGGCGGGCACGATCATGCTTGTGCAGCCCTTATTCCAGGTGCTGCTCTCACCGTTCTCCGGCAAGTACAGTGACAAACTGGACCGCCGCATACTCCCTACCGTCGGGATGCTGTCGGCCTTCGTAGGTCTGCTTATCCTGTCCTCCCTCGAAATAGGAACGTCCCTTCTGGTCGTTGTTACAGCTCTCATGTTCACGGGGATCTGCCACGGCCTCTTCGGTGCGCCGAACACCAATGTGATGATGGGCCTCTGCAGCAGATCGGAGAACAGCGCCTCCGCTTCCGTGATCGCGATAATGAGGCAGTCAGGGATGATGGTCGCCCTGGGCATAGCGATGTTCATGATATCCATATTCATGGGCAGCACCGACAACCTTATGCCGTCCACCTATCCTGATTTCATCAATGCGAACAGGGCAACGTTCCTGGTGACCGCTGCATTGGCGCTCATAGGTGCGATCATCACCTGGATATACTATCCCAGGAAGAACGTGGAATGCCCTGCGGAAGTACTCTGTTGCATAACTAGACG
>LSQX01340947.1_pt2 | contig 10745 bp, 11 predicted proteins | sample 654561 | NCBI WGS metagenome assembly LSQX01 (sample SAMN04489861, study PRJNA283612) | anaerobic digester metagenome | isolation source: 4 biogas reactors fed with cattle manure at either 37C or 55C with and... | place: Denmark: Kongens Lyngby | collected 2014 | reverse complement strand
GTAACAAAAACGTTACAAATCAGGGAGCGGCGGTTGTTACATCGGTTGTGACAGCCGCTGTTACATCGGATGAGCTCTGAGCCGGCTCCGAAACGGCGGGAGTACTTGTTTTGCTGTCTGCGACAAAATCAGCAAACTTCTGCGAGATCGCATTCAGATTAACCGCGGCGAGTATTGTCAGTCCGAGGAGAATAAGCAGGACTGCGGCGCGGATTATCCAGACGACATGAGGCTTTTTAATCAGCGGGACATATTCCGGCCTGCTTTCCCGCGCGCGGATGATGTCGGCTAATATAAAGAGCGCGGTGTCGACGAGCGCTTCGCCGATAAAGACGATGCCGATAAGGTAGACGTTTGACATAGTATCGCCGGGGATTATGATAAGCAGTATCCCGACGGCGAGCGAGAAATATCCCGCGGCGGCAAAGGAGAACCAAAGCCTTTTTACAGAAGGAATCAGGCGGAATTTCACCACTCCGAGCAGACAGATTATCGAGCCGAACAGCACCGGAACAAGCTGAATTATCGTGTCGGCTCTCGCGGCGGAGGCGATGCCGAGGATAATCAGCCAGGAGCCGGAATAGATGGCGTAGTTGACTTTCTGGTCGATATTCTCGCCGCGGCGGCGGGAGGGCAGGCGGATTCCGAACAGCATCAGAATTCCCGACAGGATAAAAAGCCCGCAGCAGAGCCATGCCAGCGCCTGAGCAAAATACTTTGCGCCGATCAGCATAACCGTTCCGATCAGGGCGCAGAAGACGGGGATGATGTATTTGAAGCGGTCTTCGGTGATCCGGGTCGACAGAAGCTCGTCGGGCGAGCGCCGGCGCGGATCGGTCGGTTTTTCTCCCTCGGGCGGAGTTGAGTTGTTTTCGAGCGGCTTCAAAATGTCAAGTTCGGGTTTCGGCATGGTATTCAGCTCCTTTTTTTTTATTATATATCAAAATCCGCCGCCTGTCAACCGCGCCGAAGAAAATTTCTCGGGAATAATGTGAAGTTTGAAGGGATTTTAAATTCTCTCGAGAGGTATCTTTTGCCCCTCACGCGGCGTCTTTTCGGTTTTCCGCCGCTGTATCGCGGCAAAATGCGGCACCCCGGAAATTATAATCTCCGTAAAAGCCCGCATATCAAAGCCGTACCGCCGCAAAAACCGAATTCTGCGGCGGCTCTTTTTTTGCGCAAATGAAAGACTAAAAATCCGAAATTTCCGAACTGCCGGCCGCCCGCAGGAATTCTTCCGGAGCGGATGCGAATTTCAAATTTGCATAGGCATCCGCCGGCATTTTTTCTTTCAGATAAGGCAGTGATTCCGTCAGGTGGTTCTTTCTCGCCCCGATTTGCCTGTCGTCAAGCAGATAAAATCCGAAATCGGAATATAATTTTATCGCCCGATAACTTTCCGGCTGCGTGTGCAGGTACACCGGATAATCGGACGGCGCAAGCTCGCTCATTACAATTGTCAGCAAAGCGCGCCCAATCCCCCTGTTTTCATATTCTTTGAGCGTCTTGAACCAGTGTATGGTTGTTATCCGGTCGTACAGTCTCCACGCAAAGCAGGTCGCGACCGGCTTATCGGTATCTTCTTCAACGATAAATTTGCACCGCCGAAAAAACAGCTCCCCTTTTGGCGCATAGACCCGATTAAAGAAATCGTCCATGTATTTTTCGTTATCCTTTGCCGCCGCCTCGTCGTCAAACGGAAACGCTTTCCATAGCGGCAGCTCGTCTTTGCGGCAATATCGCACCGAAAAACCCGGCGGCAGAACCGAAAAGGCGCTTAGGTCAACATTTTCGCACATCATGAATATATTTCCGTCCATATTGACCGTCCTCCTGTCTGAAACTGCCGCCGGGCTTCGGTAAAATCAGTTCTTTTTGCTTTTTATGAATTTCATCTGCAGCGAATCTTCGCCTAACTGCATTATCTCGATGCGGTTGCCGTCGGGGTCATGCGTCCAGCATTGAAGATTTCCGTCCTTGCCGCGGGAAATCTCGGTGTCAAGCGGATATCCGCCGTCGCGGAGATGCCGGGCGGCTGCTTCGATATTGTCGGTCAGCAGGCAGAGGTGATTTGCGCCGATCTGTCCTTTGGCTTTTTCGCTGCCCGGCGCCGAATAAAACAGCTCTATGAACTGATCATCCCCGACGCCGAGGTAAACGATCCACGGATTCCCCCGGTCATCGCTCAGCTCAAAGGCTTTCTCGAATCCCAGCGCGCCGCAGTAAAATTCAAGCGCGGCTTTCATGTCGGACACGACATAGGCGGTGTGCGCGATTCCGCGTATAAAGTTGGGCATGGTTATTCCTTTCTTTCCGTTTGCTCTTTTGATTCGGAGCGGGAGAAACTTTATAAAATTATCTAAAATACGATCCCGATTTCCGGCTTTCAACCTCCCATCGCCTCTCTGAACGCATCGGATATCGCCTTCGCCGCTCCTTTGCCGACCGAGTTGGTCTCCTCGTAGTGGTCTTCGCCGTTTTCGTCGGTTATCCGCTCGAAGTGAGGGAGCTTTTCGCTGACAAGATATTGCGACGGCGGGACTATATAGCCCAGCTCGTCGTCGCAAAGCCCGGCGACTAAAAGCTTATCCCCGTTTCTGCCGAAGCTCTCGGCGATGGATTTTATCGACTCGGGATCGCCTTCTTCAAGCGCTTCGCCGGAAACAAGCTCCGGGAAAATCTCGCCGGGGATGAGCGCTATCGTAACATCGCCCAGCATCAGCGCCGATACGACCGATTCTATCGAGTAACCGGTAGCGCCTTTGTTCCCGCCGCGTACTATCGGATGATCCAGCGCTCCCAAAAATCCGTAATACATAAACACCGCGTTGTCAAGCGGAGCAGCAAAGCGGACGCTCCGGCATGAAATCGACGGGCTGACTTCGTCTTCATCGGATATCGAGAGGACATAATCGGCGAGCCGCTGCCCGGTTATCATCAGGTTTTCCTCCTCGTCGAAAGGCTCTTCGCATTGAACCGATGTCGCGATAAGCCCGCCGATGGCGCCGGGGATATAGACCGACCTGTCGCCGGTCTTTTCAAGTATGATATCGGCAATCACTCCGGGGAAATCCCGGCTGAGCCGCAGATTGCCGCCGCGCAGCGATTCGGCGTGCGCATCGTAAAACAAGAGTCTGACGCCCGCCCCGCCGCCGTCGGGCGCAAAGCGGAGCTGATAGATGTTCGGGTCGTAAACGACAGGATTTCTCCAATCCCACTGCATATTCTCGGTTTCGGCAAAACCGAAGCTGATTTTGCCTTCCGTTTTGTCCGCATAGGCGTCGCGGGCGGCTTTTGCCGCCGCCGAAATCAGATTATCCATCAGATCTGTATTTTTCCCGTCGCGCAGCGGCTTTCCCCAGAGTCCGAGGGTGTCGAGCCCGGCGTGGGTATGGACGGATATAACGTGTATCGACTCGCAGCCGGTCTCTTTTGTGAAATCGGCGAGGGACGCCCGGATCTTTTCGATCGTGCCTACGGCAAGACCGATGCAATCGACGGCGATAAGCAGGACTTTTCCTTCCCCCGCCTGAATCCAGACGGCGCGGACCTGCATAAGATCGCGGATGTCTTCAATCTCCCGGTCGCTTGCATATCCGGCGATATAAAGGGGGCTTGAGTCGGGAACGGCGATGTCGCTGCAGCCGAAACCGACGGTCCAGCCGTCGCCTTCGCCGGAAGAAGAACCGGGAACGGCGATATTTTCGGCTCCGCATCCGGCGGAACCTATCAGTCCCAGGGCGGCAAGCAGCCCGCTGAATATTTTCATAGATTTTTTCATCTCCGTCCTCACAGTATGTCGAAAAGACCGTTTTTGGCAAATCCCGCGAGAGATTTCGCCACGTCGCCGAATCGGACGCCGTTGACTGCGGTGAACCATACAAGGACAACGGTCAGAATCAGCGTCAGCGGTATCAAAATAATCGCGAAAGCGATATTTCCGGCTTTTTTGCCGGTGCCGAACCGATACCAGAGATGAGCGTAAACCGCCAGCGCCGCAAGCGGCAGCAGCGGAGGGCGCAGCTCCGCATTTTTGAGCGCGCCGAAGACATCTGCGGCAAATTCCTCGATGTTTCCCTTTGCGAATTTTCCGGCAATCGGTCCCAGCCCGCGTATCAGTGCGGCAGACGCCGCAAGAGCTGCCGCCGCCGCGGCGATGCAGCTGCCGACTGCGAGAAGAATGCCCGCCGACGATTTCGTCTTTGCTTCGTTTTTGCTGTCCATAAACTCACCCTCCGGGTTGTTTTCCGAATTCTTTGAAAACATTATAGCACTGTTCGCCGGCGGTGTCAACGCCGTCTTGACAAAAAATCTTCGCTGCGGTATAATAGGAAAAAGATAAGATACTTAAAGCTAAAGGAGCATAAAGAATGTTCAACATCGGTCTTACCATCCTTTATGAGGATCTCTGTCCCGAATGGCTTAAACTCTGCCGGGACAACGGCATAACCGACCTCTGCATCCACAAAATCGCCGTCCCCGGCACCGACAGCATCGGCGAGCTGCTCGCGCAGCTTTCCGCGTCCGGCGGATTCCGGCTGATAGACGAGCTTAACGAAGCAGGCGTTGAGACGCCGTTTCAGCTGCACGCCCTCGAGTGGCTGCTGCCGCGTCAGCTTTTCGCCGACCATCCCGAATGGTTCCGAATGGACGAAAACGGCAAACGGACGCCGGACCTCAACCTCTGCGCTTCGTCGCGACCCGCGCTCGATATGATCTCCCAGCGGACATATCATCTGGCCGGCGCGCTGAAACAGCGCTCTGACCGCTATCATCTCTGGCTGGATGATGCGATTGGCGGTTCCTGTCATTGCCCTGACTGCAAAAAGCTGAACAGCTCGGATCAGTACCTTAAGATTTTATCCGCCATTCTCCACGGGCTTCGCGCCCGCAATTCAAAGGCTGAATTGTCCTTTTTAAGCTATGGCACCGTTCTCGATGTACCGACGAAAAAGCCGGAGAAGGGGATATTCCTTGAATTCGCCCCGATGGACCGCGACCATGACCTGCCCCTCAATTCCCCCGACCCCCGCGGCCGGAAATATATCGAGCTGCTCGGGAAACTTGAAAAGGTCTTCGATTTCGCTGAAGCCGAAGTGCTCGAATACTGGCTCGACGACGCCCTTTATTCCGGCTACAAGCGCCCGCCGGTCAAGGTGCCTTTCAATGAAGAAGTCTGCCGCGCCAACTGCGTCTTATACAGGGAAGCCGGTTTCAAAACCATCCGCAGCTTCGCCAGCTTTATCGGGGCGGATTATTTCGAACTTCACGGCAAACCGCCGATCGCCGAGTATGTTGCCGCTGTTGTCGGCGGCAACTGAGCATACACCCGGCGCCCGGCCTAATCGCTTGTATATTGCATATAAAAACTATAGTTATATGCAAAAAACACTCATTGCGGCAATTTAATGCATAAAATAAGATAAAATATATGCAGATAAAAGGAGCTATATGCGGAGATTTGATCATTCTTTTCTGGATAACGGCTTGGTTCCGGCGAATTTGTTAAGTATTGTCGGAAATATATATTCCATGCGCACCGCGGCTGATATCCGGAGAGACGAATATATTAAGGTGTTTACCGAACTTGAAGCCGTTGCAAAGATACAGTCGGTAAAAAGCTCGAATGCGATCGAAGGCATCGTGACAAGCGATGATCGCATTATTGAGATTATTAATCAAAACAGCGCGCCGCTGAACCACAATGAAGCAGAGATCGCCGGATACCGCGACGCTCTTAATGCGGTGCATACAGGCTATAATCATCTGTCATTTTGCGAGCGTGATATTTTAGGCTTGCATGAAATGATGATGGCTGTTGCCGGTGACGAATCGGCAGGTAAATACAAAAATACCGACAACGTTATTATCGAAGTGGATTCCGATGGCAAGCGCCGAGTTCGTTTCAGGCCGATTTCGGCCGGCGAAACGAAGGAAGCGATGGAACAGTTAGAGCTTGCTTATTCGGATGCCGCTTCTGATTCGAATATTAATCAGCTTTTGCTTATTCCCTGTGTGATATTGGATTTTCTCTGCATCCATCCGTTTCGTGACGGAAACGGCAGAATATCCCGCCTGCTGTCGCTGCTTTTGCTTTATAAGAACGGTTTTGATGCCGGCAAATACATCTCATTTGAGGAACAAATAAACAATTACAAAGCTTATTACCACGATGCGCTTCATCGTTCTTCAATCGGTTGGTCAGAAAATCAGAACGACTATTTTCCGTTCATTCAGAATTTCCTCTCAACATTATATATGTGTTATAAGGAACTGGACAAGCGTTTTTCGGTCGTTCACGGCAAAAAAATTACGAAGTCCGCGCGTGTTGAAGCGACGGTGCTGGGGAGTCTTACCCCGATATCCAAAGCTGAAATATGCGCAATTCATCCCGATATAAGTCCCACAACGGTGGAGGCGGTGCTCGTCGCGATGGTGAAATCGGGAAGCATTAAGCGGATAGGCGCTTCAAGAGGTTCGCGATATATAAGGAACGGATAGACAATAAATTCAAGCAAAAATATCGGGAATATCTCAGCAATAAATCGAAAGCGCACCCCATTCTTTTAAACCTCTTGACAACCGCCGGCATTTGTGGTATAATTTACACTGCGCCGATGTATAATCGGCGGTGTCGCTAGTGTAGCACAGGGGTAGTGCAGCTGATTCGTAATCAGCAGGTCGTGAGTTCGAATCTCACCACTAGCTCCAAAAGAGCTGTCGCAAAACATAAATTGCGGCGGCTTTTTTTGTTTCCGTCAAATGTCTTCTCTGTTCGTAACCAACGATTGAAAATAAAACAACTGATTGATAATTGTTTTTCCGCCGATTATCTGCTATAATGTAATCACACCGGTGAATATGACTAAGGAGAAATACATTATGCAGCTCAAATTGGGAGATAAAATCAAAGAACTCCGCACAAAGGAAGGCAGGACGCAGGAAGCGCCGGCTTCGGCGCTCGGCGTGACGGGGGAGGCGGTATCAAGGCGGGAATCGGGGGTTTCCTAAACTTAAAGATATAACACAAAACCCGCGCTTAAATCACTTCCAAACAATACAATTTTGGAGGTAAACCCTGTGAAAAAGCTGATTTCCTGCAAATATAACTTCGATATCTGCAGTGTTAAACTGAAATTTACCGATGGCGGCATGACTGCGATTGATACTATTGCTGTTGAGAACTAATTTGCCGACAATATGTATCAGCAGTCGCGGTTTTTTCCTATGCAGAAGTAAAAGCCAAAGAGTTCCTTGCAAAGAATGTAACCCGAAGCACAGTCAAGAGCAAATCTGCCGCTTGCGGTGCTGTTGAAATGAACATTGAAGTCCGTTTGAAGGAAGACGATACCGATTTTATCAACATTCTTTCCGAAATGCCCGGTGTTAACAGCGCTGTAATTGTTTCCTACAACGGCGATTATATGGGGTAAGGATATGTCCGGGAGCAAACATTTTGACAAAATAGCATGGACTGTCACTGCCTTAATACTGGCTGCTGTAATTCTTTTTATGAACGGCACCGTTCTCGGTCTTGAAGTAACGGCACATACAATGGGGTATGAAAACCGTCTGTTCGACAATACAAGGGTGCATAGCATTGATATTGTCATGGACGATTGGGACGAATTTATCACCAATGCGGCAAGCGAACAATACTACGCAGCCGCTGTGGTTATCGACGGTGAGGTTTATAAAAATATATGTAAAGCGGATTTGCCGGGCAGATTATTAATGTTGGGGAAGTGCCTGAAGATTTCGACCCATCTCAGGTTCCGGGTGCTTTCGGCGGTGAAATGCCGGAAGGTTTTGATCCCTCTCAAATGCAAGATGGTTTCAGCGGTATGTTCCCCGGTGGGTCTCTGATGGAACAGAGACCGCCCCCTCGGATAATTCAGGCAATACCGATTCCGCAGGAAACAGCAATCGTCCTTCCCGCGACAATATGCAGATGCCCGGAGGCGATTTCAATTTCAATATGAACAATACAGGCAATGCCGCTTCAAGCAGCGCCAACCTGATATGGCTTTCCGTATCCGTACTGATTCTTGGCGCAGGCTTGATTGTTGCGAAGGTATATAAGCATTAACGGGCAAAAAACCGCTGTAATTTTTCATCCTCGCAAGGATGGAGATTACAGCGGATTATATTTTCGAGGAAAATATACGGGGGCATATCAGACGCCGGCTTTCAGCCTTTTTTATTGATTGATTTTTTTATCCGGAGACTTATCCGGCTTCGGTCAGACTTTCGACAAGCTTATCGATCTTCTTCTGCATCGATTTTTCGCTTTTTGCGTATGTCGAGGCAAGGTCGCCGGTTCTGTATGAGTTCCAGAGCACGTCGCTTACGCCGAGCCCGAAGATGTCGGAGATTTCGTAATACATTGAGCCTTTTATGATATCGAGCATTTTAATCGCCGTTTCGTCGCGCTGACGCTTCAGCTTGATGGTAGTCTCGTAGTATGCAGGGAGCACGGTGTGGTGTGACTTCCAGGACATCCACTCGAGTATCATGCCGGTGTTTTCAAGGTCGACATTGGTCATAGGGATAGCCATCTGAGTGTTGAATGGGTCGGTGCGGTGGTAGTATTCCGTCTGGTTTTCGTCGTATTTCGGGTTGGGAACGATGCCGTAATCGTCTACCATGTCGTTGAACTGAACGGTTTCATAGCAGCCGTTCTGAACAAACAGAAAGTGTCCGGCGGCAAACAGCGAGCGGCAGTATTCATAAAGGTGATCGAACTGGGAAATATCCGCTCCGCTGGCGCATTTGTTGTATTCGATTGTACAGTCTTCGTCCTTAAAAACCACAGAGACTTTATCTATTATCGTCTGCGTCTTGTCGTTGAAGAAGCTGACCTGCGGAATCCCGTTCTCGTCGTTGGTAGTGGCGCGGATGCCGGAGCCGACAAGGAAATAGAGGATATTGCCGTTCGCGCCGCCGTCTTCGCGGAGCATTCCGAACTCATCTTCGCGGGTCATTTTTCCATCGCCGTCAAGGTCTGAAGAAACCGCCGCTACCATCGGAAGGAAGTTGTCGAGTGTCCATTTGTCATCCTCAACATATTCATATGGGCTTTTAAGACCGTAGTTTTCCATAATCCGTTTGTTGAAATAGAGAAAACGCGGGGCGGTAAGGTTGCCCATCGAGATATCGGAAGGCATCATATAGAGCTTATTTCCGATGGAAAGCTGCTCTACCGCATTTTTGTCCCAATAAGGAGCGGTATAATTGACATACGGCAGCAGGTTCATGTCAAGGTAGATATTCTTCTGAATGCCGGTCGCAAGAGAGTTTTTGGATTCCCAGACGGCGAAGAAGCTGTCGTCTCCCGCCAAAACCGATTTTGTTGCATAAGAATCCGCCGTTTCGGTAAAAAGAGCGGTAATGTCGACATTAAATTTTTCTTCAACCGCTCGGTTGCGCTCAAATACGGCGTCGTTGACGACTTCGCCGTTCATGTCTTCGACTTCAATCCAATGGTCGTTATACGAATGTGTTCCGTTGCGGACAAGAAACTGATATTCCCTGCCTTCAAGGTCGGTTTCCGGCAGTTCCGGTTCGTCCGATTCGGTGGTTTCTTCGGCTGTTTCGGTTGTGGTCACGGCAGCAGCGGTGGTATCCGCCGCGGCATCTTTATCCGAACCGCAGCCCGCGATTATCGCCGTAAGGAAAACAACTGCCAGAAATGCGGAAAGGATACGATTGATGTTTTTCATTTTGTCCTCCCTGATTATCGATGTGTTGTTATCGGTGGCTTTTGTATTATTATACTATTTATTTCTGCAAAATGCAACATATATTTTGCCGAATTGCTTCGGAGTATGCAGAAAAAAACAAGATATCTTCATAATTCGCGGCGTTAAATCCGGCATCACGTAAAACTTCGTTTTCATTATTTATGCTGTTTTATGCGACTGTCTTGAAGCAGATGTTTTGCGAACCGGGATTCACCCCGCAGCGGTCAGATTTTCGACAAGCTTGTCGATCTTCTTCTGCATGGATTTTTCGCTTTTGGCGTATGTAGATGCAAGGTCGCCGGTTCTGTATGAGTTCCAGATGACTTCGCTCATGCCCAGACCGAAGATGTCGGCGATTTCGTAATATATCGAGCCTTTTATGATATCGAGCATTTTAATAGCCGTTTCGTCGCGCTGACGCTTCAGCTTGATGGTAGTCTCGTAGTAGGCGGGAAGCACCGTGTAATGCGACTTCCAGGACATCCACTCGAGTATCATACCGGTGTTTTCAAGGTCGGTGTTTGTCGCCGGCAGCGCCATTAGGGCGTTATACGGGTCGGTGCGATGATAGTATTCCGTCTGGCTTTCATCGTATTTCGGGTTGGGAACGATGCCGTAATCGTCTTCCATATCGTTGAACTGAACGGTTTCATAGCAGCCGTTCTGAACAAACAGAAAGTGTCCGGCGGCAAACAGCGAGCGGCAGTAGTCATAAAGATGAGCGAAGTCGGATGTGTCCGCTCCCTGAGCGCAGTCGTTATACTCAATCGCGCAGCTTTCGTCCTTTAAAACGGCTGCAACTTTATCAATAATGGTTTGCGTTTTTTCGTTGAAAAAGCTAACCTGAGGGATGCCGTCTTCGTCATTGGCAGTGGCGCGGACGCCGCAGCCGACAAGGAAATAAAGTATATTCCCGTTTGCAGAGTAGTCCTCGCGGAGCATTCCGAACTCATCTTCGCGGGTCATCTTGCCGTCGCCGTCAAGATCCGAAGAGACCGCCGC
>LSQX01248694.1_pt1 | contig 10746 bp, 10 predicted proteins | sample 654561 | NCBI WGS metagenome assembly LSQX01 (sample SAMN04489861, study PRJNA283612) | anaerobic digester metagenome | isolation source: 4 biogas reactors fed with cattle manure at either 37C or 55C with and... | place: Denmark: Kongens Lyngby | collected 2014 | reverse complement strand
GCTTTTCTTATAGCAACTTTTAAGTGTCTCATTAAGAATATATTTTATCCTGATATGCAAAGAATATGAAGGGTTCTGGTCGGAAGGTGGCAAATGAACTGCCACCAAACGCATTGAATCCTGCAAATAACAGCACTGGAGGAATGAACATGGAACAATTTAAAGGGGTACGGACAGACCTGGCTTTGGAGGTTCACGAGAAAAACCAGCAGGACATAAGACGATCGGGTACGGCCACAGTATATCCGTATGGAGAAGGTGTTGATGTTGAAGAGGATGGGAATGAAAATATTCATGTCACCCGGGTTAGGATTACATCACCGGAGGGCGAAAAGAGTATTGGAAAGCCTATGGGCAATTACATTACCTTGGATGTTCCCAAGCTAAAAGACAACGACAGAGATTTATACGAGGAAACATGCCGGGCTGTGGCCTTTGAACTTCAGCAGCTAATACGAATTGGAGAACAGGACACGGTGCTCGTTGTAGGACTCGGAAACTGGAACATTACACCCGACGCATTGGGTCCGAAGGTGTCTTCTTATCTGATGGTTACCAGACATCTGCATGAATACCTGCCAGAGCAGGTGGACGACGGAGTCAGACCGGTCTGCGCAATAGCACCTGGCGTCTTGGGGTTGACGGGGATAGAGACAAGCGACATTGTAAAGGGGGTTGTTGAAAGGATAAAACCCTCACTGGTAATCGCGATTGATGCATTGGCATCCCGAAAGATGAACCGTGTCAATACAACCATTCAGATCGCTGACACAGGGATATCTCCTGGTTCAGGCGTTGGAAACAGACGGACAGAGCTTTCCACAAAGACAATGGGGATCCCGGTAATAGCCATTGGTGTTCCTACGGTTGTTGATGCTGCGACCATGGCTAACGATACCATCGAGCTTGTTGTCGATAGTCTGATCAATCAATCCCAGGAAGGGACAGATTTTTACAAGATGCTAAAAAATCTGGATCAGAATGACAAATACAATTTGATTAAAGAGGTTCTCGAGCCTTATGGTGGGAATCTGATAGTAACGCCAAAGGAAATGGATGAAGTGATAGAGCGGGTCTCAAAGGTTGTGGCCAATGGGATAAATCTGGCTCTGCACAAGAACATCGGCTTCAATGATATCGATCGATATCTTCAATAGAGCAGAGGTAATTCATTTTCTGCACTCTTGTTTAGTACGGGCAATCAATTAACGGATATATTATTAATTAGGGCTTTATTTGGCTTATGTTTTATAGTAAGATTAACAACGGAAGGTATTGAGTTATGACAACGTGGAAGGATTGTTCTGGCTCGCTGATCTTTATAGACATTGCGGGCTTGCAGGGAATAGGTGTAGGGGTTATTGTCCCTTCACACATCCTTTCTGCAGGTCTTTTGGCCACACCCCTTGCCGGTATCATGCGCAGGCTTTCCGAACGTAAAAGTAATCAGTATCCTATATAAATCAGTTTACAATGGGGGTCCTAATTTTGAAGCGACAGTTTAGCAAACATACCAGTAATTCGGATAAGGTTTTTACAACAAGAAACAAGCGCTTGAAAAGAATTCCAAGGCTTATAACAGCGCTGATCATATTACTGCTCACGGTAGTCATGTTGTTTATCGTCACCGCCGAAGACTTTAATCCATTTAAGAATGTCATATCTTCCATAGCGCCTACACCGACACTTGCGCCTACGCCCATCCCAACACCTGCGCCCACCCCAACACCCATATCGACGCCGACGCCTGCACCGACACCCCCGCCCTCCGGGAAAAAGATCATGGATGCAATTGTTGTTGTCGATCCGGGGCATGGAGGATACGATCCTGGAACCACCTCTCCGTTTGAGGAAGGGTTTTACGAAAAGGAGGTTACCTTAGATATTGGCATGAGGTTGAAGGAGAAACTGGAAAATGCCGGGGTTCAGGTTGTGATGACCCGGGAGACAGACATAGCGCTGGATCCATACTGGAAAGCCGATGTGTGGGCACGCCCGGAAATCGCGAACAAGGTTGGGGCAACATTTTTCGTCAGCATTCATGTGAATGGGTTTGATGGGAAAAATGCCGAGGTCTATAACGGAACCGAAATCTATCATCAGGGAAAGAAACATGGGGAATATTCCAGCAAGGACTTTGCCACCATGATGGGAGAAGAAATCGATGCGGTAACTGACACGAAGTATAACGGGGTCATCAAGGAGGATTTTGGTGTAACTAGGCTGTCCGAAATGCCTGCTGTTCTAGTGGAAACCGCTTATATCACAAACCCGGAAGATCACCAGCGCTTAAAATCCGATGATTTCCGCGAAGATATGACGCAGGGAATTTTAAACGGAACTCTTCGTATACTGGAAACCCTGGGCGCTTATAAGGAAAATGGGGTGTACAAGATATTGGTTGACGTTGACAGCTAAAGCATTATTCAGACCATACCCATATACCGGTGGCATTTAACAGAAGTGTGAACGATAACATGAAAAGCCGAACATGAAGATTTTCGTCAGCGAAGGTTTTGGGGTATGATTGGGAAAGAGAATGGAAAATCCGGAGGTTTACTTGGATGCATCAAATTCAGCGAATGAAACAGATGGTTGAAAGATTAAACAATGCAGCAAGGGCTTATTATCAGGAAAATCGTGAAATCATGCCAAATATTGAATATGACAGGCTTTACGATGAACTGGTCTTAATGGAAAAAGAAACAGGCGTCGTTCTGTCCGACAGCCCTACGGTTCGTGTTGGGTATGAGCTTTTAACCGGTTTGCCGAAGGAAACCCATGAAAGCCCCATGCTGTCCCTGGATAAGACAAAGGACATCCATGCATTAAGAGAATGGCTGGGAAATAAAAAAGGCTTGCTTTCCTGGAAGATAGATGGTCTTACGATTGTTTTAAGCTATAGCGACGGAAAGCTTTCAAAGGCCGTAACCCGTGGCAACGGTGAAGTCGGTGAGGTGGTTACGAACAATGTCAGGGTTTTTAAAAACGTTCCATTAACGATACCTTATAAGGGAAACCTTGTACTCCGTGGCGAAGCTGTTATTCGCTATTCCGACTTTGAAAGGATGAACCGGGAAATTGCCGATATTAATTTAAAGTATAAAAATCCGCGCAACCTATGCAGCGGATCGGTGCGGCAGTTGAACAACAGAGTTACCGCTGAGAGGAATGTCTACTACTTCGCCTTTGCTCTTGTCAGTTCAGAAGGAGTGGATTTTAATAATTCGAGGCTACAACAGATGATTTGGCTGAGAAAGCAAGGGTTTGATATCGCTGAATATAAAGAAGTGGATGCTGCAAACCTGGAAGAAACGGTGGCCTGGTTTGCGGGGAAAATGGAAGGAAATGATCTTCCCGCCGATGGGTTGGTACTTACATTTGATGATATAGCATACGGACAGTCCCTTGGCAGGACCGCTAAGTTTCCGAAAGATGCTATTGCCTTCAAGTGGCAGGATGAAGTTATGGAAACCCAGCTTGTTAAAGTTGAATGGAGTGCTTCCAGGACAGGACTTATCAATCCGATTGCAGTATTTGAACCTGTAGAACTGGAAGGGACGACTGTACAACGAGCCAGCGTACATAATATTAGCGTTATGGAGGGCCTGGAGCTTGGAATTGGAGATACCATCCGCGTTTACAAGGCAAATATGATCATCCCTCAGATTTCAGAAAACAAAACGCGCAGTGGTCCTGTCGCAATCCCGGAACAATGCCCGGTATGTGGCCATAAAACTGTTATCCAACAAGAAAACGATGTGAAGTCTCTTTTTTGCACCAACGAAAACTGTCTTGCAAAGCAAATCAAATCATTTACACACTTTGTTGGCAGGGATGCGATGGGGATTGATGGATTATCGGAGGCGACTATAGAGAAATTCATCTCAAATGGCTTGATTCGGGAGTATGCGGATATATTCAGGCTTGAAAGGTATGAAAATGAGATTACCCAGATGGAGGGGTTCGGGATAAAGTCGTTCCGAAATTTGATCGATGCCATCAACAAAGCCCGGGTGACAAATGCGGTTAGGCTTCTTTATAGTTTGGGTATCCCCAACATAGGGCTGTCCAACGCTAAACTTATTTGCAAGGAGTTTTCCTATGACTGGGAACAGATTCAAAATGCATCCCGGGATCAGTTGTTAAGGATCAGCGGGGTCGGTGAAGTGATGGCGAATGAATATGTACGATTTTTCAACAATGAAAGGAATCTGTCCTTCTTAGCAGAGCTGATGAAGGAAATTAAACTTGAACGCATTGAGACAACAAGTACCGGGCAGCCTTTTGAAGGTATACGGTTTGTGATTACCGGGGCTGTTAATGAGTTCAGTAACAGAAATGAGCTGAAGGACACCATCGAACAAAAAGGGGGAAAAGTAACAGATTCTGTAACCTCCAAGACGGATTATTTGATCAATAATGATAAAATGTCGGGATCATCCAAAAACAGAAAGGCGAAAGAGCTGGGGGTTCCCATCATCTCAGAGAAGCAGTTTCTAAACTGGATGGTCGATGGGATTAAGCCAGGGGAGTAGTACCGAAACACAACCCTGTGTAGTGGTTTAAGACAATGAAGTTTTCGGGTTTTGTGCAATTTTAAACATCGATTTTGACTGAACCTGTTTGGATATAGAAATACATGGTAAAAAATATATATGGCCATTTGCTTGTTACTGCTATCGTCACCGATGAAAGGATCTGTTTTTTGGTCATAAAAAACCGATATGGAGGTCTGGGGTTGGATAGGAAGATCAAGGTCAATATTGATGCATGTTTGCCCAAAATGGTAACAGCCGAGACTGTTTACAACAAATACGGAGCGGTTATCATATGGGAAAATACAGAGATGGATGGTATGGCAATCAGCAGGCTAAAGGATTTTGGGGTTGAGGATCTCCTTATTTATGAATCCAGTTTGCCTGTTATGAAGCGACAATCTGAAGAAAAGCCGTCTGTTCAGGTCGAGGCTGGGGAAAAAAACGTCTCATTTGCTGAAGTGTATGAGAAGGATACAGATGAATTCAAGACAATTCTGCACGATCTGTCCGTCGGAAAAGCCGATAGTCTTAATAAAACGGTACAGATTGTCAATTCTGTTTACTCCAGAAAAAATGATCACAGTGAGATTGTTGATTGCATCACCCGCATTCGAAAAGTCGATGAATATACATATTACCACTGCATCAATGTTTCCCTGCTGTCGATGATGATTGGTAAATGGATGAAGCTTGCACCGGACGACATATATATGTTGGTACAGGCTGGCTTATTGCATGATATCGGTAAAAGCATGATCTCCCCCGAAATCATCAATAAACCCGGTAAACTGTCAATAGAAGAACTAGCCGCAATGAAAAATCATCCCGAATACGGGTATCACATGATCAAAAACCTGAAGGGGATCGATGCCAGGGTTTCGGATGCGGTTTTCCACCACCATGAGCGAGAGGATGGCTCGGGCTATCCGAATGGTTTGCAAGGTTCCCAAATTTCACAATTTGCTAAAATAATCGCCATTGCAGATACTTATGATGCAATGACTGCAAACCGATCCTATAAGTTGAAGGATTCACCTTTCCGAGTTTTCGATCTGATGCAGAACGGTTGCTTCGGATATCTTGATCCGGTAATACTGGAAACCTTTTTATCGAATATTTCACACTACTACATTGGCTATAAGGTAAAACTGAGAGACAACCGGATAGCCGAAGTGATTTATATTAATAAGCAACAATACGGAAAACCCGTGTTGAAAACGGGCGATACATATATAGACATGTCCAAAGCAAAAAATTTATCCATAGAAGAAGTTCTATAGTAACTTACTGATGCAAAACAGTAAAAAGAATCCAAGCAAATAATCCCTTTGGGAAAGGTATTGTATCTTGTGCTGAAAATCTTTACAATAGGAATATGAACGTACATTTACCCTACGGAAAGGGAGGGCGCCATGCTGAAAAAAAACAAAGGTATTTTATTTGCCGTTTTCTTCCTTTTCGGAATGATTATTACGATGCAGTTTCGGACCATCCTGCTAGCCCAGCAACAAAACGTAATGAGGCAGGCCTCCATTCAGACTCTGTCAGATGAGCTGAGACAGGTCAAGAGCGAAGGGATCGAACTAACGGATCAACTCCGGAAAATTGAGGAAGAGATCGATGAGATCATGACTCAGTGGAGAAATGATGACAATCCAATGATGAATGAGCTTCTGAAAGAAAGAAAGCAAGCTCAGCTTTTCAGCGGTTTGCTTGATGTTAAGGGCAGTGGCGTCATTGTTACACTAAATGATGCTCCTGCCAGAGGTGAGATGGATCCCATGGAGCTGATCATTCATGATATGGATATCATTAAGATATTGAATGAATTAAAAACAGCAGGAGCACAGGCTCTGTCCATTAATGATGAGCGGATATTGGCTACCAGTAAGCAGTTTTGCACCGGTCCTACGATTTTAATCAATCAAAACCGCTATCCTGTTCCATACATTATCAAGGCCATCGGGGATCCGGAAGTACTATATTCAGCACTTGTGGATAGCGAAGCTGTCGTGATTATGCGGGTTTACAATATTCAGGTTGATATCCGGAAAGAGACGGATATTGTTATTCCCAAGTTCAGGGCATATCAAGACATTGAACGTATGATATCCGGTTTGGAGGTTGTGAATCAATGAAATTTTTCAAACAAGCAGCACTAACCGTCATATGCTTGATTTTGGGTATTGTTATCGCAATGCAGTATAGAAGTGTTATCGTGAACAATTCTCTGGCAGTGTACGAGCAGCAAAGGTCCAGCGACTTAATTACCGATCTGCTGCGGGAAAAGGAGAATAATGAACAACTTAGCAAAAGAATTGAAGAACTGCAAAGGGAATTGGAAAATCTTCGTACCGGCAGCGAAAACGAAACCGATCGTATTGCCAAGCTAAAAAAAGAGGTTTTGGAATACCAAATACTGGCAGGGTTAAAGACTGTAAAAGGGAAGGGTGTTATCGTTACAATCGACAGTCTCGGGAACACTCCAGTGGATGACAGCAATATCCTGGCTGTTTTAAATGAGCTGAGGGCTGCTGACGTTCAGGCACTGGCGGTGAACGATGAAAGAATCATCGCAACCAGTGAGGTGCGCAGAGCAGGCAGCTATATGACGGTAAATGGAAGAAAACTGCTCCCACCATATATTATCAAAGCGATAGCGGATCCTGTAAAGCTGGAAAATTCACTGAAGATCATGTACGGTGTTGTAGACATGATGAAATACTACGATTTGAAGGTAGAGGTGAAACAGGAGGACAATATTATCATCCCCGGTGTTCGGGATGATGGCACCGTTCTACGACATGACCTGTTAACGCCTGTAGAATAATATTGTTCTTTTCTTTCAAACCCACAACCAAGCTTGGAATTTTTTTATTTGAAAATGATATATATAGTAATAGGAATATGTAGAGCCTATGAACAGAATTCAAATATTTTGCATTCGTTCATCATTCCTGAATGTTGTAGATATAGCCTTCAGGAGGGCTCTTTTTTTATTGGTGTTGTTATGATCAATCCCAAATTTTTTGTTTTCCTTGCTTGTGTTCTTATCGTTTTGCTGGGGGCCATTATCGTTGCTGAACAAATGAATGTGGGCAAAGAGGAGGCTCTCACACTGTTTCAGCTTAGCTTTTCTGATATCGATTTCACAGAAGAAATTACCGGCAGCTTCGACGCAAGCGCTCGTGAGGCAGCGTATACGGTTGAGACTGCTGGGAGCACAAATCGCATCCGGAGTTGGGGAATTGTACGTGTGAAAGACAACAAAACACCACAGGCCGATCCGGGTACGCCTGAATTGCTGCAGAAGTATCAGGGGCTTTATATTGCCGATACCGAGCAACCAGTCATCTATCTAACGTTTGATGAAGGGTATGAGAATGGTTATACCGATGACATTCTGGATGTACTGCAACGACAGAAAGTGAATGCCATCTTCTTTATTACGGGACCATACTTGAACCAACATGAGAACCTGGTACGCAGAATGGTAGAGGAAGGGCACGCTGTAGGAAATCATACCGTGAGCCACCCCAGCCTTCCAACCTTGGATGATGAAAAGCTGAGGAAGGAGGTAGCTGATCTTGACAGCCTTTTTTTCGAGAAATTTAACAAGCATATGGTATTTCTCAGGCCGCCAAAGGGAGAGTACAGTGAGCGATCCCTTTCAGTAACCTCTGAGATGGGTTATATCAATGTTTTCTGGAGTTTTGCCTATGATGACTGGAACCGTAATAACCAGAAAGGTTGGGAGAATGCCTATAATAAGGTCATGCCAAACCTGCACAATGGGGCCATTCTTCTGCTCCATGCTGTATCCAGTGATAATGCACAAGCCCTGGAAAGGATCATTATCGACACAAAGAAAAAGGGTTATGTGTTTGGAGATGTCTTCGATCTGATTCCTTTCGCAAGAGGTGAGAAGCAATGATAAGAAAGAAGACCCCGCCTGCTTCAAAGAAGAAAAAGGAGTCCCGCACCGTCAGAGAGAAGCTGGCGAGGATACTGGAAATTCCGGAGGAAATTGTTTCAGATCATCCCAAAATCACAAGCATTGGCAGGAAAGAAGTTTTTGTTGAGAACTACAAAGGAATTATCGAGTTCAGCAATGAGATCATCAGAATTAATTCCAATTACGGCATCATTGCAATTACCGGGAAGAATATGAAGATTAGGGAGATTACCAGTGAAGGTATCATCATATACGGGGATATCGACAACATCGACTATGTTGTATAGATGTGTCATGACCCAAAAAACAGCGGTGTGTCCCCCGCCTATGGAGGTAATATGTTCCTGATTCGCTTATGGCATTATTTAAAAGGTTATGTTATTATTATTGTTAGTGGATTTGGCGCCGAAAAGTTTGTAAATATTTGCACAAAAAGGCAAATATTGATCTGGGATATGGAAAGGCTGGATTCCAACCGGATCCAGATGAAAATCAGTATGCGTGGGTTTAAAAGTGCCCGCACAGCAGCCAGAAAATCCAGATGTCGCGTCCGAATCAAGGCCAAAAAAGGGCTTCCCTGGCTATTGGGAAGATACAGAAAGCGAAGAGGCTTTCTGGCAGGAATCATCGCGTTTGCTATTCTGATATACTTCATGACTTCAATCATCTGGTCCATAGAAATTACCGGGAATACAAAGGCAGAAACCAAAAAACTAGTGGAGCAGATGAATGGCCTGGGCATATACAGAGGTGTTTCCAAACGCTTCATCGATCCGAAAAGGCTGGCCGACACACTGATGATAAACAACCAGGAGCTATCCTGGGTTGGTGTGGAGATCAAGGGAACAAGGCTTCATATATCGGTTCAGGAAAGAACTGAGCCTCCGAAGGTGGTTGATGCTGACAGGCCCTGTCATATCGTTTCAGCCCGGGATGGTATCATATTGACCATTCGGGCTAAAAATGGTTTGGCCATGGCCAAAGAAGGGGATACTGTCGTTAAGGGACAAATTTTAGTTTCGGGAAATATTGAGAGTATTTATCCGGAGTTTGGAACGACACAGGTTCATGCTATGGGAGAGGTGATTGCCCGAACATGGTATGAGGTAAAAATAGAGGTTCCCAAAAAGCGGGTTTACCGTAAGCGCACCGGCAGGGAATGGAACCAATACAGTGTTTATTTCTTGGATCTTGTCATCCGTTTGCCATCCGGTAAAAACCCGTACACCGTTGTAGACACCAGCATATTTGACAAGACATTGGTGATTGCGGACAGGTTCAGGCTTCCTCTCGGTCTTACCATCCAACGGTTTCATGAAGTTGAAGAGGAAGAGGTCCCCTTAAGCCTGGATGAGGCAAGAGAACTGGCACGGGAAACCGCATGGCAGGATATCAACAGAAAAATACCCGACGGAGCAGATATTGTCGATCAGCAATCGCAGCTTGTCACTGAAGATGACAAGGAGTATATTATATATACTGTGGAGTGTACCGAAGACATCGCCATTGAGCAGGAAATTGGAGGGGATTGATTGGAGACTGTTATTGAAAAAAATATTGAGATACCCAATATGGAAACTGCGATGAATCTATTTGGTCATTGCGACCAGAATATTCGGATACTGGAAGATACATTGGATGTAAAAATAACAAACAGAGAAAATGAGATCAAAATATTGGGGTTTGAGTCCAGGGTGGATCAGGCTCTTGAGATTATTCACAAGCTTTTAAGCATCATAAAGCAAGGAGATATGATTACTACACAGAATGTTCATTATCTCATAGAAGTAAGAAAGGAAGAACTGGATGTATCAGATGAGCTGCCACTGGATCTGGTATGTTTAACAGCCAGGGGAAAGCCCATTAAACCCCGAACATACGGTCAAAAGAAATATATAGAAGCTATCCGGAAGAATACAATTGTTTTTTGTATTGGTCCTGCGGGAACCGGAAAGACTTTCCTTTCGGTAGCAATGGCGGTGAAAGCCTTCCGTGAGAAGCAGGTTGCGAGGATTATTCTGACCCGTCCTGCGGTAGAAGCCGGCGAAAGGCTGGGTTTTCTTCCCGGTGATTTGCAGAATAAAGTGGATCCCTATTTAAGACCACTATATGACGCATTATATCAGATTATGGGCCCTGAAACCTACATGACCAATCTGGAAAAGGGAATTATTGAGGTTGCTCCGCTGGCATATATGCGCGGGAGGACATTGGACGATTCCTTCATCATTCTGGATGAGGCGCAGAATA
>LSQX01183754.1_pt1 | contig 10746 bp, 14 predicted proteins | sample 654561 | NCBI WGS metagenome assembly LSQX01 (sample SAMN04489861, study PRJNA283612) | anaerobic digester metagenome | isolation source: 4 biogas reactors fed with cattle manure at either 37C or 55C with and... | place: Denmark: Kongens Lyngby | collected 2014 | reverse complement strand
GCATACGCGGGGGTGATCCTTCTCTATCGCTCTTGCTACTCGTTTCCAGTATCTGCTCCCCGCATACGCGGGGGTGTGCTTCGCATCCGATGAATCAATCGGGTGCAAGCTGCCGAATTTGCCGATTCTGTTCATATGTTAAAATAATGCCCAAAACGCATTGATTGTTCGGCAGGCATTATAAGGCCTGATCACGGCAGAATGATCCGGGGCGAAACAGGGCGGCCGGGCTGCGGGTTATACGCAGAGTTTTGAGCGCGATGTATCTTCAAGGGCTTTGGGAAGCAATTGAGCGCCGGAGTTTGGATAAAGAGATTAAAAAATGAACAGAGCAGAAGTATTTGAGACCATTCGGGCGAATTACAGACATTTTCCGCTATGCTGTATGACGGTAGGCAGTTTTACCGGTCGTGGACATATTCGATTGCATCGGTTGTCAAAATAGGCGGCGGGGACGCGTTTTGTGCGGGGCTCATTTATGCCCTTTTACATAAAAAAAGCCTGCCGGACGCCTTAGAATTCGCGGCGGCGGCCTGCGCAAAGCATACGGTTGAGGGTGATATCCTGTGCGCCTCCGTTTCGGACATCGAATGGATTATGGGTTCCGACGGCACAGGCAGAATGACAAGATAAGCCGGAGGATAAAAAGTTTCTCGGCGAAACGGTCAAAAACATCTGTTACCGGAATATCGCCGAGTTTTTTGGACTGCCGTGATCACAGGATCTAGCATCTATAACAAAATAATCCATTTATCTGTTGCTTTTTCAGCAAACCTGTATTATTATGAACCCATGTAGAAAACCCTGGGAATAATGGGCAAATCCGGCGAAAGCCGGAGACGCAAAGCTAAAGGGCCTGAACCGCGAGGATGGCAGCCAGCTGCGGAAACGTTCGTTTCATAACGGCGGCTGAAAAGCCGCTTTATTTTTTTCCAAAACAGGTGGACAAAAGTGGAAATCTGATGTAAGATGAAACACAACGAATCGAACAAATGTTCTATAGAAAGGAGAGCGCATGAGAAAGGCAATCGGAATTACATATGTCGGCGGGAAAAAACGAACGGAAAAAACGGCAGTCAAAACTACCGGAGGATGAGGTATGAGCGATCATATTGAATCGGAAATAGTGTCCCTTGATCAAAAAGCGTTAAGGGATTTTACGTATTCTCTTTTGATTGCTGCTGCAAAAGAAATTCAAGATAAGCCCGAGCCTGATTCTGCCTCTCCGGAGAAAGCTCGTTGAACAGCTTTGTCGCCGATTTCTGCATCTCGCTTAAAGACTCTGTGAGAACAGGGTCTTTTTTTATCCGGTACGCATTTTCTATCCCGTATATCTCGTCGAGTGAAATCTGAAAAAAACCGCTGATGCGAACCAGCGTATCCGGGCTGGGCGCGTATTCGCCGTTTTCCCATCCGGAAACCGTACTGGGCGCAACGCCCAAAACCTGACTGAGTTCTTTTTTTGTTAAGCCGGCTTGTTTTCTGTATTTCGTGATTTGACCGGCGATTAGCGCCACCACATCCTTCAAACTTATCAGCCCCCTGGTGGCATATTATTACATGGTTAACCGATTGTCAATATAATCATTCAGAAAAACTGAACTACAGTATTGACAATTCAGGAAATCCGTTGTATCATCACAATGAATTCAGAAAATCTGTTGTATTGCGGCGCAAAAGCGCAGCTCATCAAATGACACAACAAGGCGGGAAAGGAAGGGTTAGTATGCAGGTGTTTCCGAGGGAAGTGACCGGGCGGATTGCCAATCAATTTTACGCGTATTATGAACGGAAAACTCGAAAACGGATGACCTTGCGCGATGCCGCGCTGCTGATTGATTTTGTCGCGGGGCCGGCTCCGGGTCAGGGGAGCGGCAGGCTGTCAGACATCACTGCGCCCCGCGTTTCCGGCGGCGGGCGCGTGCGGCCCGGCGAAGTGCGTATAGAGCGCATGCTGCGCAAATATATGTGTCAGGCGGAAAATGATGATGCATGGGATCAGGTTTTCGACGATCTGATCGGGCGATATAATGAGGAGCCGGACATGCGGCGGTTTATTCAGCTGACCTTCAGGGACAGACTGAGCGATTTGGATATATGCGAAAAGCTGCATATCGGCCGCACGACATTTTATAAGTACCGGTTATCTGTTCTGTCTCAGGCGGGTATCCTCGCGGTACAAAAATCACTTCTTGTACCCTGAAAAAAGTTCGGTACTGACAAGCGCGGTTTTCGGGTTTATACTGCTACCATGCACGAATATACACGGAGGGGCAGATGCGAAATGTAAAAATACATTTCGCATCTGCCCCTCCGGACAAAAAACAGTAAGGAGGCAAGGGTTATGACGGAGAGGCAAAGGTTATTTATTGAGGAGTATATGGTCGATCTAAACGCCACTCAGGCGGCGATCAGGGCAGGATATAAACCGAGTTCGGCGGTTAGTATGGGTTATAAATGCCTTGTAAACCCTTCTGTGCGGGAGAGCATTGACAAGAGGCTTGCCGAGATAGCAAAACGCTGCGGCGGGAGCCGGGAGCGGGTTTTGCGCGAGCTGGGGAAAATAGCATTCTATAACCCGGGCGGCGGAGCGGATATCGTGGATGCGGTCACAGGCAAAAACGCTTCGGCGGAGGATACGGCGGTAATAGCTTACCTGAAGGTCAAATCCCATACGAGAGGCGATGAGGAAGTGGTGGAAAAAGAGGTCAAATTTGCGGACAAGCTGAAGGCTCTGGAGCTGTTGGGCAAGCATTATGCGATGTTCCAGGAGAATGTAAACGTATCCGGGGACGTGGGGGTGCAGATTATTGACGACATCCCAAGAGGTAAGACTGACTGACGTCATCGGGCCGTCTTTTTTTGATTTGCACCAAAACGTCAAGGACGGGACTTATACGCATTACCGACTAGCCGGAGGAAGGGGTTCGCTGAAATCCACCTTCGCGGGCGTTGAAATCGTTTTAGGGATGATGGCCGACGCTCAGAGGGGGGAGCACACAAACGCGATCTGCTTCCGAAGGTACGCCGCGAACCTGCATGACAGCGTTTATGAACAATTGGTTTGGGCGGTTGAAATGCTGGGTGTGTCGCATCTGTGGAAATGCACGGTCAGTCCGATGCGTCTGACGTACATCAAAACCGGTCAGGTCATTTTGTTTCGCGGCGCGGACAAGGTTACAAAGGCGAAGTCGATAAAAGTTTCAAAGGGCTACATCAAGTATCTGTGGTTTGAAGAGCTGGACGAATTTGAAGGTCCGGCGAAGATACGAAGCATTAGGCAGTCGGTAGTCAGAGGCGGAGAGAAATTCACGGTATTTTACACCTACAACCCGCCGCAGTCGGTATCCAGCTGGGTAAACGATCCGCAGCACTGGAACCGGCCGGACACGATCAGCCACCATACGACGTATCTGACCGTGTCTCGCGAATGGCTGGGGGAGCAGTTCCTTCTCGAAGCGGAGCATTTGAAGATTACAAACGAAGAATCCTACCGGCATGAGTATCTGGGCGAGGTCACGGGTACCGGCGGCGAGGTCTTTAAAAACGTCAAGCTCCGGGAGATCACGGAGGACGAGATCAAGACATTCTCCGTTAAGCGTCACGGGCTGGACGAAGGCTACGCGATAGATCCGCTGGCTTATGCGGATGTCGGTTACGACAGGAAGCACCGGAGATTATTTATTTACGGCGAAGTCTACGGGGCCGGGATATCGAACAAAAAGGCGTATGACGCCATTTCAAAGCGCAATCCGAATAACGAGCCGGTCAGCTGCGATTCGGCGGCCCCGCGGTTCATCGGTGAGCTGAGACAGTACGGGCTTAGAGTTCTGGCGGTAAAGAAGGGCCCGGACAGCGTCGAGTACGGCATTAAGTTTTTGCAGGATCTTGAAGAAATCATCATAGACGACGCAAGATGCCCGAACGCGGCAAGAGAATTCATGAACTACGAATTGGAGCGGGACGCAAACGGAAACTTTAAAGCGGCATTCCCGGACAAAGACAATCACACGATTGACGCGGTACGGTACGCGATGAACGCAGAGTGCTTAAAGCACCGGGACGAAATGAAGAAGAAAACGCCTCCGAGGGTGAACTTCCCCTCGGAGCGGCCAAAGGCGCCGATGCTCGGAACCGTGACGGAGGATTTTTTCAAAGGGGGATATTAGTGATTAGTTTAATCATGGCGGCGGTCATCGGGGCGCTGCTGTTTTTTTGCGCGTTCCTCGGATTCCGGCAGGGGTTAAGGCTCGGGATGCAGGCCGGCAAGGGGCAGCTGCCGCCGAAGCCGGTTAGGTCATCAAAGGCCAAGACCTCAAAAACGCCGGAGGCTCAGCTGATGGACGGATATCATAACATGATGGCATTTACCGGCGAGCCGAAGAAGAACTGACAGGGGTGAGGAAATGGATTTTACGGAAGACTGGGGCCTTTATCAGCAGGGAATCGATTACAAGATGAAGCTCAACCTGTTTAATACGGTGAACCGGAACGAGGGGTATTATGCGGGCCATCAGTGGGACGGGGTGGACACCGGGGGCCTGCCGAAGGTCAGTTTAAACGTGACAAAAAGAATCATCAATTTCAAGGTTTCGCAGGTGATGTCGGACATGCTGACGATGCAGTTTTCGGCCGACGGGAGCGGGGATGAGCGTCTTTCTCAGGTCGCGTCCTTGCTGACGGACTACGCAAAGACAACCTGGGAGCGGCTGAAGGAGGACACGCTGAACGAACAGGGCTTGCTCGACGCCTGTTTAACCGGGGACGCGGTATCGTATTTTTACTGGGACGAGACGATTGACGCGGGAAGCGGCGTAATGGGCGACATGGCGGAGGAGCTGCTTGACAATGTCTGCTATTTTCCGGGCAACACGTCGGACCCTCGTCCGAATGACAGACTAAAGCCCCTGCAGCCCTATATCATCCTTGCCTTTCGTAAACAGGTGGCGGACGTCAAAGAAGAAGCCGAAAAATACGGCGCGTCGGAGCAGGCGCTGCAGGAAATAACCTCGGACGCCGATGTATCGTATCAGGCCGGGGACATGGCGCGAAAGGAAAACGACGACGGGCTGAAGTGTACGGTGATTTTAAAGCTCTGGCCGGAGGACGGCATCATTCACGCCAGAAAATCCACACGCAGCGTGGTGATTCGCCCGGACTGGTCAACAGGCCTGCACCGGTACCCGGTGGCGGTGATGAACTGGCTGCCGAGGAAAAACAGCTGTCACGGGGAATCGGAAGCCAATGAGCTGATTCCGAACAATGTCGCGATCAACAAACTGATGGCGACAATGATTTTATGGACAATGCTGAACGCCTATCCGAAGGTCATCTATGACGCCCAGCGGATAGACGAATGGAACAACGATATCACCCAGGCAATCAAGGTCGAGGGTGACGTTTCGGGCGTAGCCCAGTACCTTCAGCCGAACGGGCTGCCGGCAAGCGTGATGCAGTTATTCCGGGTTTTAGTCGAGGTCACAAAGGACATGGCCGGGGCAAATGAGACGGCATTGGGTGATGATTCCGTCACAAAGACGGCCTCGGGCATTATCGCATTGCAGAAGGCGTCCGCATTGCCGTTGATGACAAATAAAAGGCGCTTTTCCCAGTGGATTGAGGACAAGGGTCTCATCTGGCTGGATTTCTGGCTGACGCATTACAACACGGAGAGAACGCTGAGCATAACCGGCAAAAACGGGGATGTCATGCAGGTGCCGTTTGACGGTTCTTTGTACAATCCGGCGGCGTTCAACCTGAGAATCGATGTCGGAGCGTCCACGCAGTATTCGGATATCCAGGCCATCCAGACGCTGGACAACTGGCTGGCGGGCAAGTTTGTGACCTTTAGGCAGTATCTTGAACGCATCCGGAATTTTCACATTGTACCGGACGTGGATGGCCTTCTTGACGAGCAGGAGCAACAGGAAACGATGGCGCAGAACACGGAAATTCTGTACCGGCTGATGGAAATGTTCGTGCTGTCACTGCCGCCGGACATGCAGTCGCAGCTTGAAGCCTTAAGGGAACTTGACCCGAAGCAGTACGAGCTCCAGGTCAAACAAATGATAATGGGAGGTGGCATGAATGGAATGCCCGGAGTGCAAGCAACCGCTGATGGTGGCGCGCAGCAGGTTCCGATCTGAGGAAAAGAGCACGGAGGTTTATAACGAGCTGACGCTGGTATGCGTCAATCCGAAGTGCAAACTGTACGGCGGCCCGGACCTGAGCAGTCCTGTCGTTGTTGCGAAGGTTGTGAAAAACAAGGTCGGATGATGAAGATTTTAATTGAAATTCCGAACACGGGTTTATTGCCGGTGGAGACGGCGGCGGCGCTGATGCGGATGGAGAAATACGCGAACCTATGGGGGATTGAGACGGAATGCGTATTTCGCAGAGGCTGTTTAATCTACGATTCCAGGGAGGCTGCGGGAAATAACCTTCTGGAATCCGATTGTGACGCGCTTTTATTTCTGGATTCGGACATGTACCCGACGGAAGAAATGCTGGTCAGGCTGCTTGAGGCGAAAAAAGACATCATCTCCGCTTTGGCGTTTCGGAGAGTGCCGAATTATGAACCGTGCATCTTTGATGAGAACGGTTTCTATCACGATTACCCGGAGGGGGTTATCGAGGTTGAGGCGACCGGCATGGCCTGCACGCTGATTAAGCGTGAGGTATTTGAGAAAACCCCTCAGCCGTGGTTCTTCCCGGAGCCGGTGATCGGAGAGGACAAGGCGTTCTGCCAAAGAGCAAAAAGCGCGGGCTTTAAAATTTACTGCGACACGACGCTGGAGTGCGGACACATCGGGGAGTGCGTATTTCACAGCGGACACTACAGACAATGGAGGGAACAATGCTGACCGTTATCATACCCTACTGCCCGGACGGGGGCAGACGGGACATAAACCTGAGCTTTGTCCACAAAAGACTAAAGGCGATCTTACCGGAGGCGGAAGTAATTACGCCGATACAGGAACAAGCGCCGTTCAGCCGGTCTTTCACCTGCAACTACGGGGCGAAACACGCTTCGGGGGACGTTCTTTTAATCTGCGACGCGGACATGGTCTTTGATTATGACCTGATCGAGAACGGTTTAAAAATCGTGCATACTGTGCCGTGGATTGCGCCGATGAACCAGAAATGGGATTATACCTGGCAGGCCTCGAACAGGCTTTTGGGCATGGCGCCGGATGTAGAACTAAAGTCCCTTGATCTGGAGCTATCCCGCAAATGGGGTGCGGAACGGTGCCGGGGCGGGGCGATGCTGATGATCACGAAGGAAAACTACTTCAAGATCGGCGGCTTTGACGAGCGCTTTAACGGCTGGGGCTTTGAGGACAATGCCTTCTTTCTCTTGGCTAACGCGATGCTGGGGGAATTCGTTGAAACGGATAATATCGCCTATCACTTGTGGCATCCGTCCTCAATCAACCAGTACCCAAGATTGACGACAGCCAACCGGGACTTGTACGCGGAATACTTTAAGCACTTTGAGGAAGGGGACCTGATCGAATGGGTGAAAGAAACCGGCCGCATGTTGAGATAACGACGCAGATCGGGTGTCCGATACGATGTAAATACTGTCCGCAGGCGCTTCTGCTTTCACGGTACAAAGGTCCTTCACGATTGAGTATGACGGATTTCGTAAAAATCTGCGACAGGATCCCGGATCATGTGGATATCCACTTTTCGGGTATGTGCGAGCCTTTTGTCAATCCCGAAGCGGTTGAGATGGCCGAGTATGCGGCGAAGAAAAACAGACTTTCGATTTTCACGACATTGACGGGGCTGGACAAAGATAAATATGACCGGCTGCGGAAAATACCTTACCGGTGGTTTTGTGTGCACGTCCCGGATGGCCAGCTGAACACAAAGATGAAATGCACGCCGGCGTATTTAGACCTTTTGCGATACGTAACCGAGAACCGGCCGGACTGTGAAAAATTCTGGTTTTCGATACACGGGGACTATCACCCGGCGACAATTCCGATTATCGTGCATTTTGAATCTGAAAACAATCTGATTGACCGGGCGGGGAACCTTGATCTTGCCTGGGTAAAGAAGACGGAGAAGGAGAGCGCAAGATGCTCCTGCTCAGACTACGATCAGAACGTCGTGCTGCCGGACGGCACGGTGCTGTTGTGCTGTATGGACTACGGCATGACTGAAATCATAGGCAATCTGCTAAAGCAGGATTACGAAAGCCTGGCACGGAAGGCGGGGTATGAACTCTGCCGGAAATGCAACAGGGCGATTTAGCGCAAGATGGCGCATATAACGGGCGTTGAAAGGCCTTGCGAAGCAAGGCTTTATTATCGTCGCCGGATAATGGAGGATTGTTATGGATCAAGCAAATCTAACGGGCGTAGAAAAAGCCTTGCACGGCTCTGCCGAGCAAGGCTTTGCTGCCGCCGCCGGGCAGGAACAGGGTAACTTGAATACGGGCGTCAACGGTGCTGCCGCCGCCGGGCAGGAAGGTCAAACGGGCGTTGATGCTTCTCAGGGAGCGACTGCCGCCGCCGGGCAAACGGGAACGATTCCAACGGGAGCAGCGGCTCCAACAGGAACAACAGTTCCTGCGGTTGACGAAAAAGCATTCGCTGCTCGTCTGACTAAGGAGCGGGAGAGGATCGCGCAGGAAACAAGGGATTCTCTTATCGCCGAGCTTTACGGACAGTCTCACGGCATCAAAACCTATGAGGACTACCAAAAAGCGGCGGAGGAATACCGGAAGCAGACGGAGATCGACAGGCTTGTGCAGCAAAATGTACCGAATGTCCGCCATAGGCGGCCATTGGAATACGCTGAGAAGCTGATGAAGGTTGACGAGCTGGAGAAATGGCAGCGGGACCAATGGCCGCCCCTGGCGGACATTGAGGCCGAGCGGGCAAGGATCCAAAACGAGCAGGCCCAACGGGACCGGAACACGCAAATGTTCGCTGAGTTTCTCAGCGACTTCCCGGAATACGAATCAGAAGAAAAATGGCAGACGATTCCGAAGGAAGTATTTGCGGAGGCAAGGAAATGGATTGATACAAATGGCGTAGAGGGCAGACGGCTGACGGACGCCTTTTCGCGGCATGTGTACAACCAGACCATGAAGCAGCAGCAAAAGGATCAGGCGAACCAGATAAACGCCGGCAGCTCCACAGGCAGCGCAAAGGGCCAAGGCACGCCGGATGTGGGCTTCATCTCCAAAGAGGTCTTTTTGCAAAACAAGAATAACCAAAACTGGATGATGAAGAACTACGACATTCTGCGAAAATCCATGAGCAGATGGAAAGCCTGAATGGGCAACGAAAGATAATGTGGCAGAAAAGCTTCGCGTCCAAACCCCCTCGGAGAGCAGGGGGATATTCAAAGGGGGACTGGTCCCCCTTTGAAGGCACATAAAATGAGCGAAGCGAAAGCATTTCCGCAGAAATGCGATGTGCCAAAGAAAGGATGATATTAAATGGCTGTAACGAATTTTTTCCCGGAGATATGGGCAACGGGAATACTTAAAGAACGCGACAAGGTCATGGTCGCGGCAAAGCACTGCAACACGGACTATGAGGGCCAGATTCGCCAGAAGGGCGACAGGGTAAAGATTTTGACCGTCGGGGATGTGGCGTCCTATCCGTACACCAGGAACGCTGACATTCAGGCTCCGGATCAGCTGGCGGACGAGGCGCAATGGCTTGATATCGATCAGGCCAAGTATTGCCATGTCGCGCTGGACGACGTAGACAAGGCCCAGTCCAACGCGAACCTGATGAGCGAAGCGCAAAGAAAGCTCGGGATCAAAATGGCCGACGATGTGGACAGCTACATATTCGGCCTGCACACAAAGATATCAGCGGCGCAGAAGATTGATGGCACGTCGGGCATCACGTCAAAAACGGTTTTCAACACGCTGGCTCAGATTCGCCAGAAGTTCAAAGAGGCCAATGTGCCGAACTCCGAGACAATCTATCTGGAGGTATCGCCGGCGGTCTATGCCAAGTTCGTGATCGCGAGAATTGCCCAGGACACGGACAACTCAAAGGTCATTGACAACGGCGAGGTCGCAAAGCGTCTGTACGGCATCGAGGTTCACGAATCCAACAACATCGTGAAGGTCGGGGACAATTACAAATGCTTTGCCCGGACGAAGGCGGCGATTTCCTACGCTTCGCAGCTGACGGAGACGGTGGCATACCGGCCGGAAAGACGGTTCGGGGACGCGATCAAGAGCCTGCAGGTATGGGGCGCGAAGATCATCCGTCCGAAAGAGCTGTTTTTGTTTGACGCGAAGATCGGCGCCGAGCAGTAAGGCAACAGGATAAATGGCCGCCTATGGCGGACAAACGAAAGGATGGTTTAGATGGCGGATATAACGAAAAGCACCTGCGTAACCAATGGCAGCGTTGAGCTGGTTGAGACAGGCGCGGCCGACACGCAGACCTTTGACATTTTAAAGGATGAGCGCACCTGCCTTGTGCTGATAAACGACGGGGCTTCAACCCTGTCGGCGACGGTATCAAAAGGCACGGGCATCTCGTCTGTGAACGGGGATCTCGGCGTGGAGGTGGCCGCCGGCAAGACAACAATTGTCGGGCCTCTGGAATCGGCAAGGTTCAAAAATATGTCCACCGGCAAGGTGACGGTGGTGCTCGGCGCGACGGCATCAATCAGCGTCGCGGCAATCGAGCTGTAGGGAACTGAACAAATGATGACGAGAGGCCGCCGCAATGCGGCGGCCCCTGTTATTTCAGATGGAGG
>LSQX01038941.1_pt1 | contig 10746 bp, 8 predicted proteins | sample 654561 | NCBI WGS metagenome assembly LSQX01 (sample SAMN04489861, study PRJNA283612) | anaerobic digester metagenome | isolation source: 4 biogas reactors fed with cattle manure at either 37C or 55C with and... | place: Denmark: Kongens Lyngby | collected 2014 | reverse complement strand
ACTGTGGGAAAGTTGAGTTATTAACTCAACTTTTATCTTGCATTATAAAAAATAATAAAAAGAATATAGCCACTCTACATAATGTCACATTTTCATTGATTATGTATACTATATAATATACACCTTAATTAAGAAAGGAGATATAGTATGGATAACTCAGTATTTGGAACCTGCAAATGTGATAACCAGAACCCAATTGACAAGAAACATAAGAAATGTCCCCCAAGTCCGGTAGGAGATATAACAGTACAGGTACCGGTGGTTATAAACCGTGAAGACACCCAAATACTTGTTCAGGTGACCGTACCTTTTCCTCAGCAGTTTCCTGCAACAGAGATAGTACAGGTAATTAAGAGAGTAAAGAACTTACAGATATTCATCTGCAGAGACAAAGCCCTGATAAGCGGTACACTCGATGTCAATGTTATCTACAAAACTTTCGAAGGTAATTACAACTACCGTCATTGCGACAAAGACCCTGAAGCAACCTTCGGTGATGTAAAACAGATAGGCTTTGATGTACCTTTTAGCGGCTTTGTAGATGTTCCAGGTGCAAGACCGAACGATGATTTTATCGTTAATTTTGCTGGAGTCGAAGAAGACTGCGAACAGGATATACTCGAAGATCCGATTCGCGATTGTCCTGTTACAGCTTTCTGTAAAATCAGGATAAACACTATAGTAAAAGTCGACTTATCAATCGTAAGAAATGTCCTGGTTCCGATAAGAAATATCGACCAAGATGTCACATTCGAAGCTATAAATAATAATTAATATCAGACCCCCGTCCTGTATGGGTGGGGGACATTTTTTTAGGCCTCTTGGAGTGAAATGAAAAAGGTAAAATTGAGTACCCTTGATGGGTACAAAATTTTGTTAGCTCCATTTCCTGAAAGGAAATCTGGCAAAAAGCTTTAGGACTCGATGTCCCGAAGCTTTTTTTCGTCAGGGTTCAACGCCCCACACAAGATTGCCGGATATATATGCTGTAGCCTTCTTCCAGTCAATAAACTGTTGTGCAGTATTGAATGAATAGTCGTTTGACTGGTTATACACCGACATGTCTTCTTTAAACCATCTTGAAGTCATCTCAACAAATTCCCCCGGTTCAAGCATTCCCGCATTTGCGGTAAAGCCTATTTCCAAATAAGTATCTGCATATTGTTTGATATCTTCTATTTTCACAAAACTTCCTGTCATATTCGAAGCCCCTGCTGATGACCAGTCGACTACAAATTTCTGCTCCTTATGTCCATCAACAGTGTAATAATACCTGACTTTTACATCAGAAAGATCCACAATCTCTGCCCCGTCGTTAATAATTCTCATTCTGAGGAATGTTATAACAGACTGTGCCACAGCATTATAATTATATTGCTGTATCTTTATCTTTTTCTTTTGAGGCAAATTCGCGCCGCTCTCAGCTTGTTGCACTCTACCTGTTACATTGTTTGGTTTTTTAGTCTCTGAAACCACTGATTTAGGCGTTGAAACTGGTGCAAAAGTATTCTGTGTAAAATCTGCAACTTCAACCGCCTTATGTTCAGGCACTGGTGTACTGGTTACCACAAATGTATTTATCACATCTGTGCTGGTTTGGGGAGACATCGGTACCAAAACCTCTTCATGCTCATTTCTGCTTTCCACATGAACAGGTTCAATACAATTCTTAATCATTAAGTCATACAATTTTCCCGTCTTTAGCTCTTCGATTGTGATTTCTTCGCCATTTTCGAGTGCCTTTTGGTAGATAAAATATCTTCCCATTGATATATTATTCTCCGATGCTTTCTGCCTATATTCCGCTGGAACTGTTACAAACTGCATATCAACATCAACATCAGAATAAGCAATCCCTTCTTTAATGTTGTCAAGTATCTGTGTCAACTGGCTTTCTTTTTTATCATTATCATTTTTTTTGCTTTTTTCACTATCTAAAGCAGCTGAAATAAGAATAAATCCTTCACTACTTCCGTTATCAATAAAACCGCCATCCATGGACATGTATACCAAGCTCAACATAACATTATCTAAAGGTAAGCCCTTATATTTAAAGTTCTTAATAAGCTTACCGGCATCTTCATTAATCGGTATCATTCCTTGTACTTTTCCGTTTTTATCAACCGCAAGTTCAATACTTGGATTTATATCCACATTAACATACGCGTATATACTCTCTGCATAATAAAACTTATAGAATGTGTACACGAATATAAACAAGGCTACTATACCTGCCAACATCGGATAATAACTCCTTGCGGTATTTCTTATCCTCCCGGTTGTACTCTCTTGACTGTATAATATCTTCTGACCAATAAACATTCCTGCTCTGTTTCTGATAATTTCAAATGTCCCCTGCTCTGTGACAACAACAGCTTTTTTCCCTTTAATCTTAATCACTATTGCCAGATTATCCAACTTATTCCCCCCTTTCCCCTCTATCTCTAAAGAATTCCTTAATTTCTTCAAGACCGCTTTGCAATACCAGACTCACAGCTATTATATATTTTCTGTTTCTCTCAACGGTCTTTCTATTTACATCAACCAAACTCATCAGCTCAGTTAATGGTATCCGCTTCTTTCTTAACATTTTCTCATACAAATTCTTTTTTCCCGCCAAAACTCTGGCTATGCCTATGCACATATCCCTTGAATCCTGATGCTTTGGAGCATTTAGCACCAAATCATTAAGCGTTATATTAAACTTTTTTAATTTTTTTTCAAGGAGCAACAGCTCTTCCTTAACCTCAATTTTGTCATACTGGTAATGAGAATCTGATACCAAATATTTCTCTTCAAACCCATCAGTATTTTCAAGATATGAAAATGGTATTGCATTATTCGTTCTTCTATCCTTTCTTATGTAGTCAATTATCCTATGGTTTATAACAATATTGCTGTATTTAAAAAAATTACTGTTCTTCTTAGAATCAAAATTATCTATCGCCTCATTAAAAGCAATTAACCCTACACTATATTCTTCACTTCCTTCTGAATCTATATATTTCCCCAGTGTACTTGATATCGTCTTTTTAATAAACGGTTTATATTTATTGATAAATCGCTCTTTAAGCACACTATCACCATTCTTTATTTTCTCAATAGTGTGGTTTATAGAATCCCCTGGAGGCTTATTTTCCCACTTTTTCAGTTTGATATCAAACAAGCATACCACCTCAAAAATATTAATGCGTTTTTTGTTCGACTTTTAAGTCGGCCAAAAGAAAAATATATATATTTCTACTCTTATTCTATCCATAAGGCCGGATTATTTCCAGTACCTCGCCAAATATTATAGGCTTATATGATATTTTTAAATTTTATTATAAACATACCCTCTTAAATTTTATAGTGCTTTCGAATGTATAATCATTGTAGACTATATGGTAAGAGTTTTGGTCATCTACATTGCTGAAGGAATGTACAACGCTACTTTAAAGCAAGTTATATTCCTTCCTAAAAAAATTTAGCACCCTAGATGGGTGCGAATTTTTTTTAGGCTCATATTCATTTTTTTAAATAACTCAATTCTTAAATAACCCAATTTGTTTTTACTTGCACCTAAATTTTTGATATAATTGTTTTGATTAAACTTCTTAGAATGATATATTTAGTGGGGAATGTGATAAAGTATGGATATGTTCGGATTTAAGCCACAAAAAAAAAGCTCAGATGACAAATTGAACGAAGTTATAAAAAATATCAGGCAGGGAGACAGTTCGCTAAGGGAAAAATTTATTGAAAAAAGTAAAAATTTTGTTCTGAAAGTACTTTCGGATACACTTGGCAGACCATCAACACATCCAGGTAGCCCTGAATTTGACATCGCATTATCCGCTTTCAGTTATTCAATCGACCAATACGATTTTGAGAACCGTAAAGACTTCATACTATATTCCGAGCAAATTATAAAAGAATGGATAATCAGTTATATAAGGGATGCAAGTGAAGAATCCGCCCCAAACTACACAACTACTAAAAAGAATTATCTGTATTATAACTTTGAATCAAAAGAAGGAATTACGCTCTTAAAAAAGCGCTTATGGGAATTCGGAATAAAACTTACCGATGTAGCTCGTTCTATGCCTAAAAACAGCCAAGCCATACGCTTTTCATTAAAAATTGCCAAAATAATATCAGGTAGCAACACACTTTTTGAAAACTTAACAGAGAGAAAGAGTATTCCTATAAAAGATCTTGGTGACGCGGTTCAGTCGGAAAAGCTTCTTATTTATAAATACAGAAAATATATAATAGCTATAACATTGATTTTAAAAAGTGAGCTTAAAGTTCTGAAGAGTTACTTGAAAAATTTAGATACGAATGCCTCTGATTCAAACGAAAATATGGGTGTAATTCTTAAAATTGTTGAAGACGAAGCACTTATATTTACTATTGATGGAAAATTCATAACAATAAGGCATATAAAAGGCAAGCAAGTTGGAGAACAGATACAATTCGGCAAATACCGCATAAGAAAAAGCAAACAGCGTATCAATTATTATCTTGTTGCCGGTGTATCCGCTTTCATAATTCTATTAACCTCATTTATTATAGTATATGCTATACGCAACACTATGAATAAATCTTCTATCGCTGTGAAAGAACCGGAGATGACCAATATACCGGCAGTTTTGCCTACAAACACCACAGCTATACCCACTGCAACCGTTGGAACTTCTCCTTCACCGACAACCACAGTTGTTCCAACTTCGACACCCTCAGTTAAACCTACAAAAACTACTGCCTATACATCAGATAAAAGCACTCCGACCCCAAGACCTCCTATCACTTCAGCCTCAGATGTTCCCGATGAAGTAAGAATCAGTGCAAATATATACAATGTAAATGCAGGTGACAAGTATGAAGTGCATATGTTTATGAAATCTGGAAACAACGGTACAAAACTGATTCTCTATAAAAATGAAAAGGAGTTCAAAACATTTGATCTTATAGACAGAACCCCTTGGCCTCAAGCTAGAATTGTAGAGATTGTGGCAGATGAAACAGGAACATACACATATAGTTGGAATTTAATTAATGATTTCGGTCATACTAGCAGTAAAACAATAACAGTTAATGTACTGGAAAATTGACATGATTCGCGAAGGGAAAGAAGAATGAAAAAAGTAATATTCACAGCTTTTATGTTGCTTGTTGCGGCGCTTTTATTTTCACTTATTATAATTTTATATAAGCCATATATGAACTATAAAAGTTACTCAATAAACGGCAATACTCCCATACCCGACATAGTTTTCCTAACACCGTCACACACACAAACATACAGTTCTACCGATGTTACTCCCTTACCTTCTCAGTTTCCCTATTCAGGCAATTTATCTTATCTGAATACCGCTACACTTTATGACGATACAAAAACTCCTGCTCTGGCTGATGTCAGTAATAAAGTTATTGAATTAGCCACAGTTCCTTTGGATGACTCACAATTAAAAAGCAGTAAAAGTCTTACGGTAATCATGGAGGATGAAAAAAACCTGGGAATATACTCTTCATTTTCCGGTAACAAATTACTTATTACAAAATTCATCAAAAAGGATTGGGGTACTTGGAATATAGGCGGCTGGTATGTAGCCAGCGACAAAACAATACCCTCAAAGAAGCATTATCTTCTGGTTGGTGGAAGCTCCGACTGGGAGTATGTTTTCCGTGTTGCCAAGACACACGACTCACTGTATGAGTTTTCCGGCGGAAATCATGATAATGAGTATCTTAAAAGCTTCAAACTCTATGACAATGAAAGCGGTTGTGAAATCCCTCTTAAACAAGGTCAGTCAGTAGATGTGTCCAGCCTTGGAATAGTTGAAGAAACGTACCTTACATTGGGCGGCACGCCTTCAAACAGATATGCAGATGTCAAAAGAGAATACACTGTGACCCCTTCGAAGATATTACTGTCCACATATTTTGATTTTACCTCCGATGTATATATGGGTACTTCCTATGTTTGCATGATGCCGTCAAATAAATCCTTTGGAAGGTATATAAAATTTATTGATTCAGGCAATATTTATGAAACTCCGCAATCGGGAGCTACATTAACCACAAAGGATTTTGAAAACTTTATCGGAAAAGAGAAAACAATGTCTGTAGAGATTTGGGGGGATTCAAACCCATCTTACAGGTTTGTAGCAGGTATTCAAAGTGAAGAAATGACAGATTACTTCAAAAATGATCTTAAAGTTTTTTATTGGGACCTCAACAGCCAAGCCAATAAATTATACTTTTCCAAGTACAACAATGAAGATTATGAACTGGTTAAAAGCGGAACCAAATGGTCACATTCTGCATACTGGGAATTCATACTAATTGAATAGCCCATTATTCACTCCTAAAGTCTGAAAAAAACTCAATATATTGTTCAATAACGCCACTATAGTTATCATTAATGGATATCTGACTTTCCGCAATTATATCATAGTGCATCGCCATGTATGCTGCAGGAACAAACATCATAATAAAGATTACAAACCACCAGAGACCTGTCCGGTCTCTTTTTTTGGCTATGACACTACGCTTCTGAATTGATTTCATATAGCTTATCTGTTCACCGTAGGTTTTGATGTTTCCTTTGTTTAATTCCTCCATTACCAACTCTTTGCTGTAGTCTTTATCATAATTCGGTTGTTCCGATTCGTTCTTTATAACATATGTACCTGCCATAAAATCATGTAAAGTCCGTTTCTTTTTGTTGAAAAGCATTACTAAAAATTCTAATACAACTCCGACAATCGTCATTATTAAGAATATCTTTACAATTGTTCTTATTAAAACCTTAAAAAAGTTTCCGTTCCTGTAACTCACTACTTCCATTCTTAAGGCAAGCTTCCCAGGCGTTGCACCTAGAGGTGAGAAAACGAACAAAGTCTCATACAAAAGCCAAATAACACCTTTAACTATATAATCATACATGATAAATTGCATAGCCTGCTCAGTGCTAACATCAAGAGGCTTAAAATAATTCATTAAGACCAAATAAGTAAATGAATTCTCGCTCGGCACTTTAAGTATAAATTCTATCAACATAACAGTAAGGTATAGCAATCCGGTAATAATAATAGAATCAAAAAAGTACGCTACAAACCTTCTGAACCTGCCTGCATACATAAATGACACGCTCCATAGATAAATTAGTTTAATTTTGTTTATTTCCAGCACTCTATTTAGTTCAATGAAGGAACTTAGTAAAATAAAATAACAAAAGAGTTCTGGAAATTTATAACTCTTAGTACGTGTTTATGACTATAGAATCACTACACATTAATTATACCTTTTTTTTATTAATTTGCATAGTATAAAAACTTATAGCATATAAAAACCTATTATGTTATTTTTCCCAAAATATGTGACATTTGATTAATCACTGTAAAATTCCACCGTTCTGCGCATTATGATTATATACTCAAACCTATTGCCTCATCTAACCCAAGAATAATATTCATATTCTGTATGGCTGCACCTGAAGCCCCTTTTCCTAAATTATCAAGCCTTGCAGTAAGCAAAATTTGTTTTTCATTTCCGAAAACAAAAATATCCAAACGGTTTGTATCATTGCACTCTTCCGCATCAAGGTATCCATCTTCAAGGTAATTATCCGTGTTTAAAGGTATAACTCTAATGAAGCGTTCCTGGCAATAGTGTTCTGACAAAAAACTATGAACACTTTCCGGTGTCATATTCTTATTTAGCAGTCTGGTGAGTAATGGTACAGACACAGTCATTCCTTTATAAAAGTTGGCAATGCTCGGCATAAATACAGGAGTGTTCTCTAAACCTGTTATTTTCTGCATCTCAGGTAAATGCTTGTGGTTTAGCGTCAGCGCATAATGTTTCGGACTGTTTATGTGGGCAAAATTCCCTTGAGCAAATCTACCAATCAGCTTTTTACCCCCGCCGCTGTATCCCGATACTGAATAACATGTAATAGGATAATCCTTAGGAACCAAACCTTCTTTAACCAAAGGATATAAAAGCGATGCAAACCCTGTGGCATAGCATCCTGGCACCGAAATTCTTTTTGAGTTCTTTATTTTTTCTCTTTGAGATTTATTTAATTCCGGCAGTCCATATACCCAACTATTATCTGTCCTATGTGCAGTACTAGCATCAATAATACATGTTTTACTGTTTTCAACAAGTGAAACTGATTCTTTGGCAGCCGCATCGGGAAGGCATAAAAAAACAATGTCTGCTTCGTTCAATAACATGCGTCGTGATTCAACATCTTTCCTATTTTCCTTCTCAATAGATAAAACTTCAATGTCTGCTCTGACCGACAGGTAGTCATGTATTTGCAAACCTGTAGTTCCCTCTTGTCCATCAACAAATACTTTATACTTCATAACGCATCCTCCAATTAATGATTTTCATAATTAATGTTTTTCATATGTGCATAATTATACACGGATACGCATTATTATGCAATCCCTTTTTCTCTTACATTTTTAACTCAACATTAAAAAACCCTGCAATGTTTAAGTTGCAGGGTTTTTAGCTACACTATTTATGGAAAAGCTGAGTTAAAAAATTAATTTTATCATCCCTCTGCTGGGAACTTACCAATTACACCCAAAAGGTAGCGCTTCATCACAGAATAATCGGTAGAATTCACAGAACCATCGCCGTTCACATCCGCAACCCTTTGATCTATATCAAACGATAGCGGAATGCCAAGCAAATATCTTTTCATATTTGCATAATCGGTAGAATTTACAGCACCATCCGAATTCAAGTCTCCGTATTTTATTGAAGGATTAAACGGTGTTTCTTGCGCATTGACAGGCCTGAAATCAATCCAATTTATATTCCATAGTGAATTATTGGCACTAATTCTTAATGTCTGGGAACCTGCCTGCAAGTTAACCCTTGAAGTTACTGTTACCCAGTTCTGCCAATCTCCTGTTGCAGGAGCGTCAATCGTACAGAGTGAATTAAAGCCCTGCTGCAACACAAAGGCACCTGATGCTCCATCCATGCTTGCGATTCTGAAGTCAACATCATAAGTTCCTGCTTGATTTACATAAACATTGTAATCCATCCAGTCTCCGCTATCAATATAGCCTACATTATTTCCACCCTCGCTACACACTTCATTCTCTACGCCGCTCATTGCAGAAAAGCTCTCTGCTTCAATCCTTCCGGGAATATCCTGAACAGCTGGAACAGGCGTAGATGTGAAAATCGGCTGGTACGGTGTAGGTGTCGGAGTATTAATTGGCTGATACGGTGTATTAGTTGGATCTGGAGGCACAGTTACCTGAACTTTTCTCCACTCTGCATTTTGTGCATGACTGGAAAAAATTTCTTTCAAGAAAGTACCTGCTGCCGTAAGGCTTCCACCCGGATTAAATATACTGGATGTTTCTGCCTTGTCGTTTACTGCCCAGTTACAAGAGGATATTTTATTCTGATCCATCCAACTCTGCCATTGGTTTGTTGAATCACGGCTGATTGAACCGTCTCCATCTGCATCACATGTTCCCCATTCTGTTACAAAAAGAGCAATCCCTCTGCTCATTGCATCATTGGCTTTATCTCTCAAGTATTGTGTATGTGTTCCTGCATAAAAATGAAGTGTATAAGCTATGTTGCTTGCATTAATAGGGTTATTTGCTGCTTGCTCAACATCCTGTGACCATGTAGGTGTTCCTACTACTATAAGATTATCCGAATGTTGCCTTATAACTGGAATCACTTGTTCTGCATAGCTTTTTATTGTCGTCCAGGGTATTTGCAACGGTTCGTTATAAATTTCAAATATAACGTTATCATAGCTTCCAAATTCACTGGCCATTCTTCCAAAGAAATCTTTTGCAGCCTGTGTATTATTCTGTGCACCGTGGCTGTGCCAGTCAATTATGACATAGACTCCCCTGTTTATTGCCGCATTTACCAATTCGCGGACTTTTGCTTCGTCAGAACTGCTATAAGGCGCTCCCTTATCATCAACTGCGTACGCAGCCCTTACAATTTCACATTGGAATTCATCTACCATTCTGTCAACTGTTGATGCATTATAGTATGGCCCAGACCAGTTTGTCCAAAAAAAGCTCATACCCTTTACCTGCATTGGAGCATTTGTCTTTGAACCGTTAATTTTATTGCCGTTTACCACCATCTGACCATAGTAACCTACCGGCGTAACCCCGTTTCCTGCAGCATTACTTACTAATGTTGTAAAAAAAGTGACACTGCATAAAGAAGTTATAATAAGAATAGCTAAAGCTGAAAAAATAATTTTATTATTTTTCCTTTTTGACATACTTTTTCCTCCCCTCAATTATAGCAGCTGGTATTTCCACACCGCCGCAAATCCATCTTTATGCATATAAATCACATAAAAATGTTTTTGAAAATAAATTATGATGATGCATGATATAAAAGAGTACAGAGTCATAAGTATATCGATATTCCGGTTAATTGACTGACAAAATATATAACGATTAAACACATCTTAAACTTCATAAATTACTACTTTTAAATATTTTTTATAAAATGCAAAATCCCTCAAGGGAATTATACAATAATGCAAGCTTTATGTCAAATCATGTTAATGTCCTTAAACTTATTTAGCACACTATCACAGACTTTAATTAAAAATTTTCGTATAAAATCCGTATAAATCCTCCCTAAAACGTTTTTTTACATAGTGGAGCTTTTTTTTAATTTTTTAAAAATAATTAATTGTACCCTATATAAAAAAATGCTATTGGCGAATATATATAT
>LSQX01359997.1_pt3 | contig 10747 bp, 10 predicted proteins | sample 654561 | NCBI WGS metagenome assembly LSQX01 (sample SAMN04489861, study PRJNA283612) | anaerobic digester metagenome | isolation source: 4 biogas reactors fed with cattle manure at either 37C or 55C with and... | place: Denmark: Kongens Lyngby | collected 2014 | reverse complement strand
CTCTCAATAATCCTTCTAACCTCTAGATCTCATCATTCGTGAGATGTTGGCCTGTTGCAGACAGCTTGAAGGATAGCGCGCCTGCCATATAGAACACTTTTAAGTGATTTGATGTTTACTACAGATTATTTGGGTGCGCTGATGCCTTTTCTCAGCCTTTTGGCAAAACTAACCACAATTGTCGCTGCTCTTCTCATAGTTATCGACCCTTTGGGAGTGATGCCGATCATCATCGGCCTTAACGCCTCTGCGGGCGTGCGGGTTACCCGCAGGATAATTCTGCGGGTCATCGGCGGGTCGATCATTCTGCTGTTATTTTTTACCGTCACGGGAACCTGGGTTTTGCGACTGTTCCAGATGCACATCAGCGACATGCAGATCGGCGGGGGGCTGCTGCTGCTGATTATTGCCCTTAAACTCGTTACTGAGGGCAGGTTTGGCCCGGATGGCGAGGAGCACCATAGCTCGGCCACTATCCCGCTCATATCGCCGATGATAGTAGGGCCGGGCGCGATCACCGCCACGGTTGTCCTTGCGGCACAGCACGGCGTCTGGATGACTTCCGCCGCCGTGCTGCTGGCGTTATTGATATGCCTGATCATATTTTTATCGGCCCGCTTAATCCACCGAATCATAGGGGACGGAGCGGCCAACCTGCTCAGCCGATTGATGGGCGTATTTGTCGCCGCAATCGCAATCGCCTACATACGCGCCGGGGTGCTCGCATTCATCAAATTGGCAAGCTCCGGATAGCGCCGACGGCTACGGCAGATCCGCAAGCAGCACGCAAATCTTATCCTGCAGCCGGGTCGCATCCGATTTCGGACACAAATGGTGGTTCATTATTATCGAAAACACCAGCGGCTCACCGGATTTCGTGTTGACATACCCGGATAGACTGCTGACCCGCCCGATATAACCGGTCTTTGCGTGAACATTGCCTTTGGCCGATGTATTGCGCATCCGTGAATACAGGCTGCCATCTACTCCGGCGATAGGAAGCGACTCGATATAGACCTTGCTGTGCTCGGAGGAATGCATATACGAAAGCAGCACGATGAGGTTGTTTGCCGATATATAATCAAACCGCGACAAACCCGATCCATCGGATATCGAAATCCCATCCAGATCCATGCCGATCCTCTTGAAAAACTCTCTTTCCACATCTGCTCCATTGCCAAAGGAGCCAAGCCCCTTAGCGTGCGCGCCGAGATATTTCAGCAACACATCTGCAATGAGGTTATCGCTGGGCTTGTTTAGCAGGGATAGAATTGTGGATAGCGACGGCGATTTGTGGATAGCCACCAGTTTTGCCTCTTCGGGCTGTTTGGCTGATACGATTTTGCCGGAAAATTTCACGTTCTGTTTCGCCAGTTCACCGGCAAATGCGTGCGCCGCGTAAAGCTGAGGTTCCATCACGGATCGCAGAGTCTCTCGACTCGTAACCTTTGTGCCCTTTGCAATAGAGCCGCTGACTCGAATGTGATTTTGTCCGAGCGTGCGGCTGACCCAGATGGTGTTACTGGAATCCGGCGCGCCTGTAGTAGCGGAGCTTTCAATCGTGAAATATGAGGTTTCGGGAGCCAGCTTAACCTCCGCCTCATCCCCGACCTCTTTGCCGGGATACACAAACACATCCACCGTGTTCCTGTTCAAATTAAGGGCGCTCACCTCTGCCGAATAATAATACTGCAGGCTGTCCCACGACCACCCTGAAGCGAGCCTTTGCCTGTCGAAGAGAGTGTCATCGGCGATGATGTCACCCTTAATTACGTTGATTCCGGTTGCTTTGACCTGTTTGGCAAGGTCGGTCAAGTTAGAGGTTCGCAAAACCGGGTCCCCGCCGCCCTTGATTATCAGGTCCCCGTCCAGTATCCCGTTTATCAGTTTTCCGGTAGTGAAAACCCGGGTTTCAAAGGTGAAATCAGGGCCGAGCAACTCCAGAATCGTGGCTGATACGAGCAGTTTGAAGTTAGACGCGGGGATCATCAAGGCATCCGCGTTGCGTTGATACAGCGTCTGTCCCGTTTTTATCGAACGCACCGCAACTCCCTGTGCTCCATATTTAAGCGCCGGGTCGTTCAGGATCGCGTCTATGCTTTCGGTAAGGCTTGCTGCCTGAGAACAGGTTGCCAGAATTGCACAGAGAATGAGAAACGTCAGGAATCGTCGTAGTTTGAGCATGAAGAATTTCCGTCCCCTGTAAATATCTGCTATAATTGTCTTATGCTGCGAATAGACAAAATCCTTGCTTATCCCATAGAAGTTCCGCTTGTGGAGCCTTTCGAGACCTCTTACAGGCGGGCAACCACGTCCGCTACCGTAATTGTCGAGCTGCACGCGGGAGAATACGTCGGATATGGGGAGGCGACGCCTGTACGTCAGGTGACAGGCGAAGACGTGCATACTGTTATGCATGACCTTATGACTGCCTCCGAAGCTCTTGTGGGCGCGGATTTGTCACAGTTCCGGTTGTCTGCCAGAAAGCTCTCAGAAACCCTGCCGCAGGGGAAGTCCGCCTGCACCGGCGTTGAAATTGCCATGCTCGATGCCTACGGCAAAAGTCTGAATACTCCCATATATTCTCTGTTTGGCGGAGCGCCGATACGCATAGAAACCGACGTCACCATAGCGATCTGCCCGCCGGATCACGCTCGCGAAAGGGCGGTCGAGCTGCGAGCGCAGGGCTTCAACATTTTTAAGGTCAAAGTCGGCAAAGACCAGGAAGAGGACCTGGCCCGCGTCATCGCAATCAGCGAGGGCGCTCCCGGCTGCACCTTTGTTATTGATGCGAACCAGGGCTATACTCCGCCTCAGGCCGTCAAGTTTATTCAAAGCCTGTTGGAAAGAAACCTCACCATAAGGCTTCTCGAACAACCCGTCGATGCCGCCGACCTAAACGGTTTGCGCTACGTCACCGAGAACGTCAGCGTGCCGGTGTTCGCAGATGAGGCCGCGCAGACCCCTGCCGAGGTGTTGGAGGTAGTGCGATATAAGGCAGCCGACGGAGTCAACGTCAAGCTGATGAAGGCCGGTATGATCGGCGCTCTGACCATAAGCTCGATATGCCGGGCAGCTAAAATTGACCTCATGTTCGGGTGTATGCTCGAAACCCACATAGGCCAGGCCGCTTCCGTTCAAGTCGCATGCGGCACCAATACGTTCAGCGTGTTCGACCTGGATTCCGACCTGTTGATCGACGAACAGCCCATCGAAGGCGGAGTCATACGAAAAGGGCCTTACATCAGGCTAGCTGGAGGTCCCGGCCTTGGATGTGAAGTGGACAAAGGTGCGCTTGAGGCCTTCCTCAAACGAGACTAGCGGGCTATATCCCAGCATCTCGCGCGCTTTGGTGATGTCACTTGTGGAATATTTTATGTCACCTGTCACCGGCGGGTCGTAGACTACCTCTATTTCCTTGCCTGCCAGTTGGCTGAGTTGGCGCACAAGCTCGTTTAGGTCTATCGAAACCTCGCTGGCGACGTTAAAGACCCCTCCGGCCGCTTTTGGAGCCGTGCAGGCAAGATAGTTTGCCCGTGCGACATTTTCCACATATACAAAATCCCTGGTTTGCGTCCCGTCTCCATATATGTGCAGTTCGCGGCCTGCCATTATACGATCTATAAACTTCGGGATCACCGCCGCATATTGCGATGCGGGGTTCTGTCGCGGGCCAAAGACGTTAAAATATCGCAGGCGCACGGTCTCCAGGCCATAAATCTGATAAAACACCGAAAGATAGTGCTCCCCGCATATCTTCGAGGCTCCGTAAGGGGACAGCGGGTGGGGGAGAAAATCCTCGCGCTGAGCCTGGCTTCCAGTGTCCCCATAAATTGCGCACGAAGAGGCCATAGTCAGCCTTTTTACCCCTGCGTCACGAGCGCTGATGAGCACGTTCAGCGTTCCGTCCACATTAACCGCATTCACCCACGCCGGGTCCTCAACCGATCTGGTATTGGATATCTCAGCGGCCTGGTGTATCACATATTCGACTCCGCGAATAGCCACCCTCAATGCGTCGATGTCGCGGATATCTGCCTTTACAACTTCGATCTTATCCGCTACCGCTGTGAGGTTGTCTATATTGCCGGTGGAAAAGTCGTCAAATACCACCACTTCGTGGCCTTCGGAAACCAGCAACTCGGTTATATGACCGCCGATGAATCCGGCCCCGCCGGTCACCATAAATTTACTCATATCGATATACCTCTCAGGATGTCGGTTGTCAGCGGATCAGTGACGATATCAGGCTATCCGCACTTGCATATTACTGCTCGGTTTTTGGAGCCTGCTCAAAGTAGGCCTTCTGTTCCTGTCGAGACAGATGACGCTTATCGCCAAATGAAAATACGCGAATTGCCGAAAGAGGCTGAATTGGGCATACATTCTCACAAATCCCGCATCCCACGCATTTGTGTTCTTCCACAAACGGACGCCGCACGCCATCTATTGTCTGCCACACAACCGCCCGATATGAGCAGCACTCATCACACACCAGACATTGCTTATCCGAGTTCCACGCTATGCACTGCGATCTGTCTATGACGGCCGTCCCAATGAACACGTGTTCCTTTTCAGATACCTCCAGCGGCCCAATTGCCTGGCTGGAGCACACCTGCGAACAAAGGTTGCAATGGCGCGTGCATTCACCTATCCTCGGCACAAGCACCGGCGTCCATATCCCTTCAAAACCCGCCTCGCCAAGCGCAGGCTGAAGCCCGTTTGTAGGACACACCTTCATACACTCGCTGCATCGCACGCACCTGTCCACGAACTCATCTTCCGGCAAAGCTCCCGGCGGGCGGATCAGCACAGGGCTGGATGTTTTCACCCGGCCCGTGCGACTCGTCTTTGCCGCCACGTTGGTTTTGCCTAGAACGGCAATCGCCAAACCGACCCCTGATGCCTGCAGCACACGTCTCTTGCTAAGGTCCAATCCCGAATTGTATCCGTCAGAGGCTAATGTCGGCGCGATTCGAGTGCTCAGGGCAGGGCAGATCGGCGTGCACGAATAGCAGTAGATGCACTCCGGAGCTTGATATTGCACGGGATCGTCGCAAATTGCGCCCATCTTGCATCCGGGTATGCATTTCCTGCAATTTATACAGTTGGATTTAACCACACGTCGCACGATGGAGAATTTCGACAGCGCCCCGAGCAGCGCGCCCAGCGGACAGAGGTTTCTGCACCAGAACCTGCGTGAGATCGCATTCAGGGCTATGATGCCGATCAATACAGCCGCCGCCAGAAAGTTCAGCCTGAAGAAATACTGCACATCGGCAGGAACCAACGGTATGTTCACGCCGCCAGCCGAGATCGCCGCCGCCAAAGGGAAAACGGAGAAGGTAAACGCCCTGGTGATGATCGTTATCGGATCGAGAAAATATGCGATCTGTGCGCCGAATAACGCCGCAATCACTATGCCTGCCAGCAGATAATACTTGATATTTCGCAGGCCAGCGCTATGCGAAGTCGCGGTTTTTTGACGTCTTCTGAAAAACAATACATCCGCAGCGTCCAGCGTCGTGCCCAGCGGGCATATCCACCCGCAAAAAAACCTCCCAGCCAGCACGCTTAAAATCACGACCGGCAGCCCATACGCCAGCATCACCATTATAATGCGGCGGGTTGCCACCATCGTCGTCAGTCCAAGCAGCGGGTCCATCCTGAAAAACGTGTCAATCGGAGCTTTCGAGGTGAGGATATTGGCCTGCGCATCCGCGCTGTAGCGTCCGATTGTCAGCGCAAACAGATACAAAAACACGCCGAACGCGACAACTTGAACGACACGGCGTAAGTTCTCCATGCGAATCAATCCGGTTTTTCGCGCTGCATTTCGTTGGGTCACGAGGTCTATACGTTTTTGATAGTCACTTTAGCCAGATCCATCTCCCCGACTCCCATTTCGTGAGCGAGGCGGATATGGCTGATGTCGTCAGCGGACATTTCGAATAAACCGGCTCCGTATGAGTCCACTGCCACCGGGTCAACTCCGGCGATCACTTTTCCCACGGCTTTGGTTTTCCCCGGTCCTTTCGGCCCGCCGGTGAGCAATATGCGGTTTGCGTCGAGAATGGTAAGGTCCGGCCGTATGATAGTGGCATAATCGGCGATGCACTGATCCAGCTTGCTTCTGTGCCAGGACTGCCTGTCCCAAATACAACCCATCAGGTTTTTCATCCCCAAAGTCAGCGTGGTCGCGCCGTGTGTCTTTGCTATGGGCGCGTTGATAAATACATCCGCCTTAAGTATTTCCTTGAGGCACGTATCAGATTTTATCGCCCGTCCTTGAGCTATCTCTACTCTGCTGAAATCCGATTCATTCTGAGCCGCGACCACTTCGGCCCCTGCATTTTTTCCCGCCGCCATAATTCCCGTCAATCCGAGAACCATCTCCGCGGGTCGATCGATAACGTGGTCTATGACAAGTATCCTGCCTGCGCCACACTCTTTGCACATTCGGACAATTTCGCCGACCACCTCAGGATTGGTGGTCGCCCCGACTTCAGGTGGTTGATTCCACGCGATATTCGGCTTCACTACCACGAAATCTCCGCTTTTAACCAGCTTGTCCATACCGCCGAGCGCATCAACCGCCTTGCGCGTCAGTGCAGAGGCATCTGAGCCGGACGCCACCGCCAGCGTATTATCAGCATACTTCGTGGTGCGTGTTGCGGGTAGTTCCGCAGATTGCGTTTCCCTGGATCCGCATCCGCCAAGAAACAATGCGCCTCCAAGCCCGGCAATCGCACCTAAAAACTCACGCCTGTCCAGTTTTATCACTTCTTTCCTTCAAAGCTCCGGCGCATCGCACGCACAGGCCATCTTTTCGCCGCATCGGCCCGATCCGATCCCCATAATAATGCTCAACGCATAAAACTCTCTTGCAGCACGGGCAAGCATTTGCCGTACTCAACGGGCGCTTACACTCGTCACAAAAGAATGCCGATCTGCGATCCAACTACGCCTTTATCCTCTTTTTGACCGCAGTCGCAAATGCAGCGGTTTCCTTAACCGACTTCTCCGCAGGATAATAGGCAGAGACCGTCACGAAGTATTTACCCATCGCATAATACGACATCACACTCGGTTTAGTCACCGAAAACCCTGTTCCAATTCCGGCAATCGCGGCAGATTTCGTCTCCCTCTGCTTTGCCCAATAGTTGACAAAATCTAGGGCGGCCTTTGTCGATTTCATTGTATGGACAGTGACCTCAGCGTATTCCGATTCGCGCTGATACATCTGTTTCACAACGTCGACAACTCCATTTTTCGTGTAAAGCTCATAGCCGCCGTTGTAGACTTTCGAGACGTCCACGCCCTTGCCATAGGTCAATGTTTTGGCCACTATTTTGAATCCCGCCACGTCGTTGTTGCCGGGCAGCAACTTTTGCACTGCCGGCGCGGGAGCCGCCATCGACGCTGCACCAAGCCCTGTTAATGCTGCAACAATCAGCATCCCCAGCGCAATCATACGGCATTTCATGTTCAATTCTACGCCCTCAACAATTCGATTTTACTCGCATCGCAGGTTCCCACTCCGCGTTCCTGTGCGGACGCCATCCACCTGAGTTTCTTGTCCGAGATTGGCTCTAGGTTCATCTGTCTGAGTTTATCCTGAATGATTTTCAGCCCCACGCAGTCCACCGCGACCGGGTCTGTGCCGAGCATAATCGAATAGTGATTAAACTGATCCCTGACCTGAAGCCCCGGTCCGCCGGAGTGCTGCGGGCGAATCACATCCATCACCACAAGCCGAGTTTTGTTCTTCACAACGGGAATCGCGTTGAAGTCCGCCAACTGCGGGTTGCAGTTATTTGCATGGTGGTTGCCGGGATTATCAAAAGAGCCATAGTGATTCTTCAGACATCCCGAAATGCCCGTTATGCCGTGAGTTTTCAAGATAGGCATATTGACAATCGCGGTGACTTTTTCGTTGATCACCGTGCTTATGCGACCCTTGAACGCGCCTCGCTCAATCAACGGCCCCCAACTGTCGTCATCTGCGAAGTATTTGACGCCTGCTCCGTCCTTATTCGGAGTATACCCGCATTTGATTAGGTCAACCGAGCTTCGATCCCATACGATTATGTTGTCCTCTTTAACCCCGGCGGTCAGCAAGCCCGCAATAACCGCATTTACCACCTCCGGGCGGGTAGATACTCCTATGCCGAAGAGGCAATTGATCTTGATCCCAACGACATCCTTCGACGAGAAGAGCTTCTTCCATGCGTCGGCGCCGCTGCCGGAGCCTGTCAGCTTTGCAAGGCTTCGATCAAGCATCTTTTCGACTGCGGCCTGGACGACTTCATTGTCCTTGTCAAGGCAGGAGGTATCGGTCGAAATAACGACGCGTGTTTTATCTGCCGGCTTCGTGATTTTGTCCGCGGCCTCGACAACGCCAGGCAAACTCGTCAATGCAGCCCCGGTCAAGGCCATGTTCTTCAAAAATTCTCTGCGGGTCGTCTTGTGTCCCATTGCATCCCCTTTCAATTCTTCCCGTCAATCAGCGCCTGCTCATCTGCCGGACGCGGTTATTCCCAACGATAGCTTATCACATCTTTGCTGCTTGCCAAATCACCGGCAAGAGCTATTTCGTCGAACTCTCCCGGCACACGCAACTTAAGCCGAATAACCTGGTGTCTCTCGTCTTCGCTGTCGCGAGTGTCGAGGGAGCGCACCTTCACGTTATGGCTTTCCAGCGTATGCATTATAGCGCACAGGCTATCATATCCATCCAATATTACCATCGTCAAGCTTCTTTCGCTGGGAGCTATCGTAAAAAACTTGTCCACTCGATCCATAACGTGCAGCGTCGCCAATATCAGGATCGTCCCGACAAGCCCGACATACATCATCGAGCCTCCCATCGCGACCGCAAGCCCAATCGCTGCCGCCGACCATATACTGGCCGCAGTTGTAAGCCCTCGAATCGAGCTTCCCTGCTGGATGATAGTGCCTGCTCCGAGAAAACCCACTCCGCTGACGATCTGCGCCGCGATTCGACTCTGATCATTGTTCGCCTTCCAGGGGCCGCAATAAAAAGAGGTCATCGCAAATACAGCCGAGCCCATACATACCAGCGCATGCGTTCGCAAGCCGGCCGGACGGCCGTGAATCTCGCGCTCCATACCGATCAAGCTGCCGAGGATAAGGGAAACCACCAACCTGAACAGCATGTCAGATAGAGAGGGTACCATTGTTTTAATCTACCTTTCCTATAGATGAAACCATTGCTGCTCTATCGCTCAAAATCGAATACAGGCCGCTTCTCAGCTCAAGAACCCGCGATGTCGCATTATCGATGTCGACTTCTTGCTTGTCTTTCTCCGTGCGAGTGCGAACCTCGACCTTGCCTTCGCCTGCCAGCCGTCCCGCCACCACCTGGATAGGGCAGCCGATCAGGTCGGCATCCTTGAATTTGACCCCGGGACGCTCATCGCGCTCATCGAGCAGCACATCCACCCCTGCCTGCTGCAACTCCTCATAGAGCCGAATCGCCGCGCTGCACTGGGCGTCGTCATCGGAATTGAGAAGAATAACCACCACCTCGAACGGCGCGACGCTGACAGGCCAGATCATACCGTCCTTATCGGAGTTGACTTCCGGAATAGCCGCCAGCATCCTGCTGACACCCATGCCGTAGCATCCCATCAAAAACGGTTTTTCCCTGCCGTCATCATCGAGAAACTTTGCGTCCATTCCCTCCGAGTAGATATCGCCGAGCTTAAATATATGGCCGACCTCCATTCCGCGCTCCACTCCCAGGTCACGATTGCACTTAGGACAGGCATCCCCTTTTGACGCCACTCTTAGATCGGCATATTCACTTATTTCCAAATCACGCCCTATGTTCGCGTTGATATAGTGGGCGTCGGTCTTGTTGGCGCCGACCACGAAGTTCATCATTGCCTCCACTTCCCGGTCGGCTATGATTCTCGCGCCATTCAATCCAACCGGCCCGGCAAATCCAACCTCGGCCCCGGTCAGTTTTTCAATGGTGTCCGCATCTGCCATCTCAATATTTTTGACGCCCAGCGCGCGCATCAGTTTCGGCTCGTTTATTTCCCTGTCGCCGCGCACAAGAGCCGCGACAACTTCATCACCAGCCTTATATATTAGCGTTTTAACGAGCTTTTTTGGGGACTTTTTAAGAAATGACGTCACCTGTTCAATGGTGCGTGCTCCCGGCGTATCCACGAGTTCGAGGCTCTGGAGTTCCTCTTCGCTCTTCTTAATTGGCCTTTCCCCTATCTCGCACTTTTCCGAGTTCGCCGCATAGCCGCAGCTTCCGCACACCAGAATCATATCTTCCCCGGAATCGGCGATGACCATATATTCCTGGCTGTCTTTGCCTCCGATCGCGCCCGAATCCGCCTCCACCACCAGTGTATCCAGCCCGCATCGAGCAAACGTCCGAGAAAAAGCAACATACATTTTGTCGTAGGCCCGGTCGAGGTCCTCCCAGTTCCTGTCGAATGTATATGAGTCCAGCATTATGAACTCTCGCCCTCGAACCACGCCACCGCGCGGCCTCGGCTCATCACGCCCTTTTGTCTGTATCTGATAGAGATTGAGCGGCAATTCGCGATATGACCGAACATCGCGCCGAACAATGTCTGTAACGACTTCCTCATGTGTGAAGCCAATCGAATAGTCCCGGTCGTTTCTATCTTTAAGCCGGAAGAGCACGTCGAGTCCCCATCGCCCGGTCTCCTGATACAGCTCCGCAGGCACGATAGCCGGC
>LSQX01339890.1_pt1 | contig 10749 bp, 9 predicted proteins | sample 654561 | NCBI WGS metagenome assembly LSQX01 (sample SAMN04489861, study PRJNA283612) | anaerobic digester metagenome | isolation source: 4 biogas reactors fed with cattle manure at either 37C or 55C with and... | place: Denmark: Kongens Lyngby | collected 2014 | reverse complement strand
TTAACTCCATTTGGTCAAGGTTTGGGGATTCAGGTATTCACCATCGTAACCGTAATATAATAATCTGTTGAGGGATTATCCTGGCCTTAGAGTCCCGACCGGTGGCTTCATTGGCAAGCCAGCAAAGCTACAAACGTCAAAAAATGTACCTTTTAATGGTGAACTTTTTTACCCACTAGCTCCTAAATATCGCCTTTTCTCTCTTAAAAATTGAAGCAGCAAACCAGAGCGTTAACACAACAAACAATATTGACGTCACTAAGGCAATAATCAGATTGCTGTATATAATATTACCTCCCAATATCATCTTAAAGGCAGCAATAGTATTCAAAACAGGAAATGCAAACATAGCTGGCGACATATCACTAGCTTGAATCAACATAGTGGCATATGCCGGCACCATTGCACTTAGCATAAGGAATGAAAGATATGTCTGAGCCTCCTTGTATGATTTCGCAATTGTGCTCAGAGCAATTTGAATGCCTGAAAACGTCATGCCAAGAGCAATTGTAATCATTAAAGCAAGCAACGCCGCAAGTGGATCAATGCTAAAGCCATATACCTGTGAATCGATCCCTATCATAATGGAATCTGGGTTGACAAGATAACCCAAAACCAACCCAATGAGAATTGCGATTACACTCATAAATGAAAACAGCGTTACTGCAAAATACTTACCTAACAACAGCGAGCCTCTGTTTGGCATTGTTGTTAGCAATGGTTCAAATGTATTATGCTCCTTCTCCCCTGCAACCAGGTCAGTAGCCGCAGGTATGCCTCCAACAGATACCAGCATTGTAATTAAAAGCGGCAACATCATTTCGAGCATCATATTGTTTCCTTTATTAGGAACTACATTAGTGTGTTTAATTTCAAAAGGATGCAAGACTTCCAAATCTATTCCTTTGGCTAGTAGTCTCTCGTTTACAATTTCAGCTTCGAATTCACTAATTGCCCCTGCAACAATATCTGCAGCTGTCCGGGACTTGGTTTTGGATTCATCATATTCCAATGTGATGGTAGCAGTTTTGCCGTCTTGCAGCTTCTCGGCGTATCCACTTTCAAAATCCAAAACGCACCGAACCTCACTGTTTAAAAGCGCCAACATAGGATCATCAGTTTCTACTAGCGTAATATTATTATTTTTACTAAGTATCCTTTTGTTAACCAGCTCACTAATTTCCGGGGTGTTTGAAGCCTGGGACAAGGTAATGATAACATTTTCACTAATATCCTTCTCTAACTTCTGCACACTTCCACCCATAACTACGTTAATTAACGGCATTATAATCATCGGTAACAATATACTTGACAAAATAGTCCTACGGTCGCGTATCAGATCCTTTACCTCTTTTTTGAAAACTATCATAATATGCTTAAGTTTCACTGTGCACCCACCAATCTGATGAATATCTCTTCCATGTCATTGCTACCGTATTTCTCCCTTAGTTTTTCCAAAGTTCCACATTCCACAAGCAACCCCTTGTGAATTATTCCAATCCGGTCGCAAAGCTTTTCGACCTCCTTCATGGAATGGCTTGAAAAAATAATGGTTTTACCATCGGCTTTGCAGTTCAGGATGAACTCCTGAACATCCCTTGCGGCTGTGACATCCAGTCCTGAGGTTGGTTCATCAAATAGCATTATATCAGGATTATGTATAATTGATCGTGCAAATGCAACTCTTTGCTTCATCCCTTTCGAAAGCTTTGAAGCCCTTCTATCCATAAAATCTTGCATACTAAAAACCTCAGCAAGATATTTGGATCGTTCCTTAATCGCTGCTCTGCTCATTCCGTTTAGCTCTCCAAAATACTCTATGTTTTCAGCCGCAGTTAGTCTGTCATATAACCCGGTCTCTCCTCCAAAAAGTATACCAATATGCGCCCGTACCTTCTCAGGCTTACTTTGTGTATCATGCCCCTTTAGAATTGCTCTGCCGGAGGTAGGACGCAACATCGTTGAAAGCATCCTCAGCGTAGTAGTCTTCCCCGCCCCATTTTCACCAAGAAGACCAAATATCTCACCTTTGCCTACTGTGAAACTAATTTTATTAACCGCGGAGAATTGTTTGAATGTCTTTTCCAGTTCTATAATTTCTACCATAAGATTAATTACTCCTTGAACAATATAGCATGTCTCATAAGTTAAAACGTTGAGTGACAAGTACATCCGTAATCAATATAATTGAGCGCGAGACTTGCATATGGATTCGGCAAAAATCAAGTCTTCCCTAGTAGTAATCTTTATATTATTGTAATCACTCATAACAAGCTTAACCTTACCGCCCGCTCTCTCAACAAGCATCGCATCATCTGTAGCATCAATATCTTCGGACAACGCCCTCCGATGGGCATCCATTATTAGATTATAGTCAAAGGCCTGGGGCGTTTGTATCTGCCAAAGACCACTCCTATCTAGAGTTATCTCTACAAAGTCCTCTGAGTCAACTTGTTTTATAGTATCCTTCACAGGTACCGCTGCACAGGCGGCTCCATACTTACCAGCAGAATCTATGCATGCCATTATACTATCATTGGTTATAAAAGGTCTGGCTCCATCATGTATTAAAACTATAGAGCAATCCTTAGACAGCCGATTAAGTCCATTAAAAACCGACCCTTGCCTTGTTGCTCCTCCTGAAACGACAGCCTTAACTTTTTTAAAACAATATTTCTTTACAATAGTCTCGTTGCAATATTCAATTTCATTCACGTTGGTAACAATCACAATCTCATCAATAGGGGGACAGTTCTCGAAACTTTGTATAGTCATCGCTAGGATTGGTTTACCAAGCACCTCGACATACTGCTTATTCTTATCAAGGCCCATTCGCCTTCCCCTACCTGCTGCAGCAATGACAACGCAATTTTTTCTTCTCGTGCGATTTTCTTTTATAGTAAGATTATCCACAGTAACAGCACTCCTATTTAATCTTGTCCTATTCCCCAGCATAACACCAAGTATGTTATGTGATGATATTTTATCACAAGACGTTCAACTGCGGTAGTAGAAATGTCCCCCTCAGACAGAAACGTCCCTCTCAATATAGCACAGTACTAAAAAAGCGAGGTTGCAACCTCGCTTTTTTAGTACTGTGCTATATTGTGCTCATCATAAATTACACTGCCTTTGCCAATCAAATTGCTCTTTCAATGGAATACTTAGGTTTAGCAAATATCATCCGTCCGGCTGCAGTCTGAAGGATACTAGTTACTGTCACGTTTAGGCTTTCGCCAATGTGTCTACGGCCGCCGTCTATTACAATCATAGTACCGTCATCCAAATAAGCAACGCCTTGGCCTGATTCTTTTCCATCCTTGATGACCTGAACTGTCATATCCTCACCTGGCAATGCAATTGGCTTGAGAGCATTTGCTAGCTCATTTATATTCAATACCGGCACTCCTTGAAAACTCGCTACCTTGTTAAGGTTATAGTCTATGGTTAAAACCTTGCCCCCTAGCTTCTTGGCCAATTTCAGCAAAGCTCCGTCCACCTCGGCATCAGAACTAACTTCCTCGTTTTCAATCCTTGTAGGGAACTTAATATCCTTTTGAATCATATTTAAAACATCAAGACCACGCCTTCCTCTATTACGCTTCAACGAGTCCGGAGAGTCAGCAATATGCCTAAGCTCATCTAAGACAAAGCTTGGTACTATTAATTCGCCTTCTATAAATCCGCTCCTACAAATATCTATTATCCTGCCATCTATTATAACGCTGGTATCCAATATTTTTGGTTCTGCCTTACTATTGCCTGAATTGGCGACTTCTGAAGTTTTTCCTCTAATTGCTCCAAAAAGGTTTTCGTTTTTCTTACCGGCTGTCACGCCTATGCCCAAACAACCAAAAAGAATGTTTAGAGCAATTGAAACTGGCGTTCCAATAATTTCAATGTCTTTGATGGGTATTGTAACGAGATTTGCTATGACTAGCCCTGCAATCAGGCCTATGGAACTGATAATTAGTTCATAGAGTGTGAGCCTCTGAAGGAGTGATTCCATCCTACCTAGAGCCTCCATTACCATTTCAATTAATTTATTACTGGTCGTATAAAATATAACCGCAAGCATAATAGCCACTATTATGTAAATTAGTGCCTTTAGCTCAAGATTCATTGCTGTAAGCTGATACGTAAAAAATGTCCTTGTAAGCGTAATCCCTGTGACACATCCTACTGTCGCAAAAGAGAATTTAATAATATTGTTCAACACATTATCTAACTCCCTTATTAATAATATTTATGTGGTCCTGTATTTCCATTGGTATGGGTCGCTTTATGTTCTCAAAAAATCATTTATTGTTGTTTCAACTTCTACTTGCTCAGAATCCTCTACCAACACCAATTCACTTACAAGTATCTGCTTGGCGCTGTTTAGCATTTTCTTCTCTCCGGTGGAAAGACCCTTTTCCCTATCTCTTTTCATAAGTATTCTAACAACATCAGCAACTTCGTATATGTCGCCACTTTTTATTTTTATCATATTCTCACGATAGCGTCTATTCCAATTGTTTGTAACATTTATACTTTGATCCTGAAGGATTTCGTAAACCTTGTCCACATCAGAGCTTTCTATTACCTCCCTAATGCCTATACCATCTACATTGTGAGTAGGTATCATAACCTTCATGTCACCTACAGGCATCTTAAGCACATAATAGTCTTGTTTGCAGCCTAGTATCTCTTTTTCCTCTATCGATTCGATAACCCCTGCACCGTGCATCGGGTAAACAATCTTATCGCCAATACTATACATGACAAATCCTCCAAATGAATATTAGTCAGCTTCTCATCCGTGATTTGTCTTTTGTTAGATATCGTTCGGCGAATTTTATAGCAATCCTTTTCGTCTGAAGCGATTGAATAATTTTCCATAAATACATCTGCAAGCTGGGAAGTACTTTTATTCGTCGGTCTTGACCTACATTATTCAGTATACTATATTACGAAATTATTGTCAAAGCGAACCCATTTCGCGATTACGGTAAACACATGATTGACATCTCCAATTGGGAAAATCCTTAGGATTTTTTCAAATACACCATTGCAGTGTAATATTTGGTAGGATTACATCAATTCGCTTCGCTCAGGGAATCAGGTAGAAACTGTACTCCATCTGACCAAGGAAGTTAATTAATTTGTCTTCATTTATCACCGACCTTTAGAGGTTGGCGTCTTCTGAATGCATAGATAAACAAATAACTGCCATTATCTTACAGAGTATGGACATGAAAAAAATGTGGCGCAGAAATTGACCGGGATATAAACGTAGCACTCAATGTAAGGCGGGAGGGCTGTCGTATGCTTGAAATAACATAAATATATTCAAGAACCATTGGGTAAATGGGGATAGCTTGGTAATTATATCGGCGTTAGCAGGTACGTCCCAAGAAGCCCTAGCCTCTATAGGCGGCTGGGGCACGTCACCAATACATTATTACAGCATTGACAAGGAGTTGTCCGAACTACTATAATTAAAGCATGCTGATACATTTTTAAGTATTCTATTCCAATATGTAGCGTACCTAAGTTCATAAATATTACCTATTTATGTATTAGGTTTCTGATATATTGGAAAATGAGCGCATCAGGAGAGTGAACACAATGAAAGATATGTTAGTGGATGAATTCCAGTATACTGTACAGGAGTTGCTTTTTAGAAATAAAAGCATTATCGATTCCATGACAAAGTATCAAGATTCAAATGCTAGGGTAAACCGAGCAATAGTCAAAGCCGTCACTCAGTGCGGATGCATAAGGATAGACGCGAGTAAGCAAAAAGTGCCTGAAGATACAAGCTTTGAAGAGATACGTAAAGCAATGAATACTCACATTGATGGACATTTATGTGAAAACTGCAGAGATCAGATTGAAAAGGAACTGGGCAAAAACCTCTACTACATTGCATCAATATGCAATACCCTTAACCTTAACCTGTATGATATCATGATTAAGGAGCAGGCAAAGGTCAAAATGCTTGGGAATTACAGCCTAGAATAGCTTGCCGGTGAATTGTAAAACGGCCAGCTCAATGGTCAGCCATTTCACCGTATAAGCCACAGTAAGCGTTGGGACGCTCCCCAGCGTAGCCGTGTTTATGCTACGTTAATTTGGTTCACAATGATTTGGGTGATTATACCATTTACACTAAATAATATTCACCCCCATATATTTATCACACATAAACCTATGTCCTATGTGAGTAATGTTTCAGAAACAGCAAAATAATTATAAGCAATTGTGAAATTGATGAAATTAATTACAGAAGTAAAATCGATTTTTCAATAAACCGCTAACTCAAGCGGTTTATTATTTTCCAATGTAGTCATCTCTCCTGAAATATTACATCCAACGCTTCTTGCACATTATGAACAGGTATGATCATAAATCCCTCGTCCACCTTCACCTGTGTTGCAAGCTTCATGTTTCTTTCGGGTATAACAATGCTTTTAAATCCAAGCCTCATTGCCTCTGATATCCTTTTATCTATCTGACTGACTGCTCGCACTTCACCTGTTAAGCCTATTTCCCCAACAAGCACGCAATCGGCGACTACAGGTGTATTCTTAAAGCTGGATGCAACAGCAGCAGCAACCCCAAGATCACAAGCTGTCTCATCCAATCTAATGCCCCCAACTACGTTCAAATAAGCATCAACATTGTAAAGCTGAAGCCCTACTCTCTTTTCTAGTACTGCCATCAGCATTGTAAGCCTGTTGTAATCTATTCCTGTGGACATTCTTCTTGGAATGCCGAAATTAGTATTACAGACAAGGGATTGTATTTCTATGAGCATAGGCCTTGTACCCTCCAAGCTTGATACTACTACAGAACCGGGCACATTACCCGATCTGCCCGAAAGCATCATTTCAGAGGGATTTGATATTTCAACAAGGCCTGCATCCCTCATTTCAAATACACCTATCTCATTTGTCGATCCAAATCTATTTTTGACCGCCCTCAATATTCTGAAGCTCATATGCCTGTCGCCTTCAAAATAAAGAACTGTGTCCACCATGTGCTCCAGCACTCTAGGACCAGCAATCGCACCTTCTTTAGTCACATGTCCCACAATCATCACAGTTGTTCCGCTTCCCTTAGCAAACTTCATAAGAGCTGAGGTAACCTCCCTTACCTGGCTCACACTACCGGGAGCAGAGGTTATTGTGTCAGTATACATTGTCTGGATAGAATCAATAATTACAAGGCCGGGCTTCTCTTGTGCCACTAAGGCTGAAATCGTCTCATAGCTAGATGCAGATACAATATACAGACCGCTTCTTTTAACCTTGAGCCTGTCAGCTCTTAGCTTTATCTGTCCAACAGACTCCTCCCCGGAAACATAGAAAATTTTCATAGAAGAAGCTACCGTATTACATATCTGAAGCAACAGTGTTGATTTTCCAATTCCCGGATCTCCACCCACCAGAATGAGAGAGCCCTTGACAATTCCACCGCCTAAAACACGGTCAAGCTCCTTCATTCCTGTAAGGTTCCGCTCCTGATTGTCAATTACTATTTCATCAAGGCTTACTGGTCTAGCCATGCATTCTTGTCCTGAAACCGCCTTAGTTTGAATGGTCATGCGCTCCTCAACAAATGTGTTCCACTGCATACAAGCAGGACATTTCCCCAACCATCCTGAAGACTCATAACCACACTCCTGGCAAATAAAAACTGTTTTACTCTTGGCCATATACCCTCCTGCAGTAATCCTGCCACTGTATTGTATCTAGCAAATAGTCTATTCTATAGTTCACCTGCTTTTAGTAACCCATCAAGGACAAGCACAAACATAGCATGTGACCATGTCAAGGGTATCACCCACGCAGGCTGACCTGAAATTTTATCTATCTGTTCAGGTAACAGCCCCTGTTTTGTAGTCCCCTTGACCGCCCACCAAAAGTATTCCTTCGCCTTATCATAATTCTTTATCTCAATATTGTAGAGCGCAGCCCATAAGGTGGTTAGTATCCACGGATTTCCTCCAATATAATTATCATACTCATAACGCATTAGCCCGCCTGTTGCGTGTACCTTCAGCTGTTGTTCCACAGCCTTTGCAGTAGATATCATCCTCTCATCACAAGCATCATATACTTTAAAGGGGACAGTCATTCCCAATAAGCTAATATCCAGCGTCCCATCAATGAGAGAATAATCTCTAGTAATGCTCCGTTCATTCGTCTTAAGCCAAATCTTATGATTTGTATGCTCTTCGCCCCACCCGTTAAGCTTTACTCTAATACTTCTTATAAACCTACTCCAATCAGGCTTCCAGAAGTTTTGGTATATTGCATCCTTCAGACTATCCGCCTGCTCCCTCCAACAAACGATAAGGTCAGATGACTGGCCGATTATTTCTGCTATCTCGGCACCAGCCCTTATACCCGCACATACCGCTGCACTGGAATATGCGTGCTCTCCAATTCTTTCTTCCCAAAGGTCAAAGCTTAGCCACGGAAGGCCTGTTTCCTTGTCCCGGTATTTAATTAGAAACTCTACGCCCTTCCTCACACAAGGCCATAGTCTAATCAAGAAATCCTTGTCCTTAGTTATTCTATAATGCTCGAGTATTCCCCATATTACAGAGCCCCCCTCATCAACCTGTAAACCCCACGAAGGAGCCAGATTCCCATCCATATAAAACCGCTGTTGCCAACTCCCGTCATCATCCTGAACATTAGCCATCCAATCATAGAAGCCTTCGGTGGCATGGGTAAGCCCACATTTATCAAGAGCCACGGCGATAAAAGCAGCATCGCGACCCCAACAATAGGCATACCTACCGCATCTGGTAAATTCTTCGTCAACCTCGGGGGCAGCAAGAAGAGCTCCTGTCCTTTTATTGGTCATCAGAGCAAATACTAAGAGAGAGCGTTTATATAGCTGGTCAATCTCCGAATGCCCTGTATTCACCTGTCTCGCAGATTCAATGTATTTATGCCAAGAGGTGGCCGTGGCGTCCAGATCCTTCCATGAATCCGCTATTCTTTGTTCCCTCATCAGTTTTTTCAAAGCCTTCAACTCGTAAGCAAAGCATACCTCCAATGAAAATCTCAGCTTCTTTCCGCTACCCACCACTTTTTGATCCCAAAGCAAGCTTCCTTCTTTCATCATGCCTATTGTATCATTACCATAAAGCTGCCCAGCGCTGGCATTATTGTATGCTTCTGTGCCAAGCTGATACTGTTTGGCAGAAGTATCTGACATAACACCATAATAATACCCGTGTTTGTAGTGAATCAAGGCTGACAAATCCGTTTCAAATATAGTCCCAGACATATCAATTATTGAGGACACAGTTGAAGAATGCATAACAAAACCTATTTGCAGTTGGCTTTCACCGCAATTTTCCACCTCATAGCATCTTTTTAAAACATCGTTATCAAATAGAACAAAATCATATTGACGAACCTTAAGAGAATATTTGCCGTAAACAAACTCCGTAACTGCAATGTTAGTATCGTCAATGTAAAATTGATTAATCTGCCAATCTGAAGAATGAAGCCAAGATGTACCTTGCCACAATTCAGGGCATATAATCCCCGTCAAAAGGCTGTCGATATGCTGTGGGTAATCTATATCAGGCCAGCAAATTCTGGTCATTTCGCCTCTGTTGTCAATACAAGCAAGCATACTAGAATTACCTGTTACTAATATATTAAAATAAGATTTTGCCATATTATCTCTCCTCATGCTCCATAACATATTTTAGCACACCCTACATCATCAGCAAATATGGGATGTGAAATTTATTATAACACTTCGGCTCAAAGAAAATATTCCTTTTATCAATTCTTTATCTATACTTCCAAGTGAGAAATTCTAATTGTATTCTAAATTAAAATAATTAATATTTTCACCATAAAGGTACAAAATAATATAACGAAGGTGAATAGACGATTAGCAAGCGACGTGTTCAATCAATTCGCTATTAACCGCAGTTATGGAGGTTCTTCATGGATCATTTGCTTCAAAACCTGATATTGCGTATTACCCAGTTGATTCAGGTATTTGTTTTTGTGGCAGGATGCTATTTCTTTGGTGTCTCAATATACGGTTGGAAGAAAAAAAAGGATAAAGTAGAAGAAGCTATACCCTGCAAAAGGTTTGCAGCAGTAATAGCAGCACATAATGAGGAACTGGTAATCGCACATGTTATTGACAGCCTAAGGGATCAGAATTATCCCCGTAAATTATTTGATGTTTTTGTTGTTGCTGATAATTGCTCTGACAATACCGCTACTATTGCTAAAAATCATAGAGCTCTGGTCTATGAGCGCCAGGATTTAGCGAAAACGGGAAAAGGCCATGCATTAGAATGGATATTTCAAAAAATTTTTGAAATAGATGGCGAATATGATGCTCTATGTGTATTTGATGCAGATAATCTAGTATCACCAAATTTCCTATATGAAATGAACAAACAGCTATGTAAGGGTCACAGAGTTGTTCAGGGATACATTGACAGTAAAAATCCCTTTGACTCATGGATTACCTGCTCCTATTCTATTGCCTTCTGGCTAGCTAACAGAACCTTTCAATTGCCCAGGTATTATTTGGGTCTAAGCTGTAGTCTATGCGGAACTGGTTTCTGCGTCGATATTTCTGTCTTAAAGAAAATTGGTTGGGGTGCAACCTGCCTCACTGAAGACTTAGAGTTCACAATGAAGCTAGCCCTAAACAGCATGAAGGTAGCATGGGCTCATGAGGCAGTAGTATATGACGAAAAGCCAATCA
>LSQX01324422.1_pt1 | contig 10749 bp, 6 predicted proteins | sample 654561 | NCBI WGS metagenome assembly LSQX01 (sample SAMN04489861, study PRJNA283612) | anaerobic digester metagenome | isolation source: 4 biogas reactors fed with cattle manure at either 37C or 55C with and... | place: Denmark: Kongens Lyngby | collected 2014 | reverse complement strand
GTCTCCCCCGTTTAAAAATCCGCATATAGCAGCAGATGCTATTAAACTTAGTAGCACCATTAGAAAAGCTACCACTGCAGTTAATACTTTTGAAAAATAGATTTCCATTCTGCTAAGGTGAAGAGAATAAAGAAACTCTATGGTTTTACTCTTTTCTTCTTTAAATATTATTCCCGCACTAAAAGTTACGGTAAATATTGAAATAGCTATAAGAAGCAAATTATACATCATTCCAAAGTAGCCGTTATAGTCATTCATTATGCTAAAGCTCTTTATTCCCATAAACTCTAGTATTTCTACAGGCATACTATCCCACTCAGCTAAGGCCATTTCCTTCATAGATGAAAACAATATCATATAAAGAAATGTTATGGCAAAAACAGAAANNCTGAAAATTTATTCATGCACTTCCCCTCCTTTGTAGTATCTGATTAACTCTTCTTCAACGGATTTAGGCCTTATCTCTAAAAAGTTTAAATCAAGAGTAGAAAGTTTTTCGACTAATTTATTCAAATTTCCTTCGTAATCATAGCTTTCTGCCTTGCCATCAGCCGTCTTATAAGTTACGCTTTGTATCTTTGCAACATTTATCTCGTCCATGTTTAAATCATCAACTATTATTCCATCTTTAATAATTAATGCTCTAGTACAATTTCTTTCAATTTCGCTTAGGTTATGTGATGATAAAAATACTGTTACTCCTTTTTCTGTTTCTTCCTTTATTTTACTAAAAAACTTGTTTTGCATCAAAGGATCAAGACCTGAAGTAGGTTCGTCAAGGACGAGTACCTTACCCTTATTTAGGAACATAAGTACAATCGATACTTTTTTCCTATTCCCAACGCTTAGCTCAGATATTTTTTTATTGATATCAAGTTCAAAGTATTCAGCCAGCTTATTAGCTTGTTTCATTTCGCCTTTCCCAAAGGAAAGCGCAAACTTAAAGAGTTCTTTTGATGTAACTCTTTCATAGAGTTCGGTCTCAGACGGCATGTAGCTTATTTCACTTTTAATGGCTTTTGCATCTTTAATCGAATCCATGCCCAGTATCTTAATACTGCCTTCTGTTGGAAATAACATATTAGTCATGCACCTTATCATGGTGCTTTTGCCTGCACCATTTTTACCTACAAAACCAACAATTTCACCTTTTTTAACATTGAAACTTATATCTTTTACTGCGGTAAATTTGCCATATTTTTTTGTAAAGTTTTCTACTTGTATACAGTTTTCCATTATCTGCCCTCCATTTAACTAATATTACTCATTTTTTACCCATAAGTCAAGAACTGGTGAATTGAAAAAGTAAATTCCNNTAAAAAAATTGAGTATTCTTAAGTATATTTTGACTAAATCTGTTGTTTCTAAAATTACCTTGATATTCTTTAAGCTCTTTGCAACGGCTTTTATACTACTCCTCTACTAATTTACCATTATGAGTTCTCATGCTGAAAAGTTATTGTAATGTGATAAAGCTACAATTTGTGAATACGAACTGATATTTTTGGATATGAGTCAGTATAATTTGCTCAATTATTTTCTTTTTCTAGACATAAAATTACCCCTAAGTAGATTTGATTCTTTACCATTTCTACTTAAGGGGTATCATATCAATAATCATTAGAGGGACTTACTTTTTTACTAGCTTTTTCTAGGTGAATTAAAATCAAAATGTTATTATTTCAAGGTATTATTGAAGCCCTGTATCATTAATAATTTCAATTGAAATATTTTCGCATGTGTCAGATACAGTGTATCCACTTTGTCCGAATACTGTCTCGTGAAGGTCAACTACATTGCTTTTTAATGTGGTTGGTACAACATAAGATATTTGGTTAGGTAGGAGCCCGCTATAATATTTTTGGGGGAATCCATAGCTTTCTTGAAAATTATAAAATGGAAAACCTAATCCTAGTGTTAAAAGTTTAGGTTGGCTAATATTTGTTCTAATTTGAGGCATAATTGAAGTTAATTTGCCAAGTGCTAATGGGGAAGTTGCCGTTTTTTTCATTACTGCAGATATTACTTTCTTATATCTTTGGGCACGTCCACTGTCGCCACCACTTGTTTTACGAATACGGCAATATGTAGTAGCTTGTACGCCATCAATTGTTTGTTCACCTGTTGATGTAATCTTCTTATAATCTTTTCCTACATTTTCACCAGTCTCAGGACCCCATTTGTTTAAATCGGCTATTTCATTTTCCTTAACATCAACTTTAATTCCATCTAATGCGTCAACAATGTCAGAAACTGCTTTCCAGTCAAAAACAACGAATTCTTCAATGTTCAAATCAAGATTTCTATTTAGAGCTGAGCATGTGCCAACACCATCAGTAAAATGGTGAGCATGTGTTATTTTATCTAGTATTAGCTCGTCGTCAAAATAAGGAAGCTTTAAATAAGAATCTCGCATAACTGAAATCAGTTTCACGGCACCAGTAGATTTTTTTATACTCATAATTATTATTGCATCAGTCCTGCTTCCATCAAGACCTTCATTAGATCTTGCATCTGAACCAAGAATTGCAATATTTCTGTAACCACTTAAGTCTGAAGCAACCTGAGAGTTGATGCCAAAATCAGAATTTGAGGTATCGTATTTATCAAGATGACTAGCTAAATAAAAGAAAATCCCAATTAATGCAACCATTATTAATGCAATGATGATGATTGCATTACGAATGACTTTTTTCTTGTTCCATTTACAGTTTTTCTTCTTTTTATCGTTGAATCTGCTAGAGCTGTCTTTTGAACTTTCGTTATTTTGATGTCTTAGAGCTTGATACTCATATTTATCAGCTTCTTTTGCATATTCAGGATCTTCTAATTTACGGATGATTTCAGGGCTATATTCTGTTCCAGTGAAATCCTTTGTTTTTTCATGATCGTTTTTTCTCATCAGCTAAACCTCCTATAAATATATTGATATTTATATTTCTAATAATGATATACTAGAACCAAATAAATAGCAAACAATATAAAACTTATCAAATATTCTGGCAATTTAATTTGGTATCTATAGCTTCAAGCTTTTGTTCATTAGGTTATTTACTTTTTCTGGACATAAAAATGCACCTCCAAACATTAGATTTTCGTCTGATGCTTAGAGGTGCATTTCAAAGTTAAGTAATTTATTGGCGGAGGACACGGGACTCGAACCCGCGGGGCTGTTACGCCTTACTTGATTTCCAATCAAGCCCCTTAGCCACTCGGTCAATCCTCCAAGACGCTCACTTAGAATAACATATCCATGCTACCCATGCAAGCATTTTATTCAGCACCTATCATGATGTGCATACGCTTTATTTCTTCATTCTTGATGCCCTCAGTCACCGAATAAGCATGGTCTTCTAAATATACACTGGTTGAATTTGTTAAACTCTGCTTCTTTAGTTCTAAAACTATTTCCCAGCTGATTTCTTCAATTAATTTTCTCTTATCGCCATTTCCGTTGAGCACTTCAATTAAATCTTTTTCAAGATAATTAAGTTTAGGCAGCTCACTTAAAGCTCTAAACATCCACTTATAGTAAGGGCAATATTTATTATTTAACCAAAATATCAAATGGATGGTTTTGGTGACAAATTCATAAGCAGATAACTGCATAGCGCCTTGGTCTTTTCTTTTTAAGGCTCTATAATAGTTGTACTGACCTGCTTGACCTGAAAGCGCCAGATAAGAAGCTATCTTTTTTCTCTTTATATCTATACCTGGTCCTGCCATTAGTTTTAACCTTTTAATCAGCATTTCGCCTGAGTCATCACGAAATATCTCTCCATTTACGGCTTCAGCCAAAGCGTACTCAGATATATTAAGCCACTCTTTACATGTTTTAGGTATGTTAGAGGTTCCTATGGTATCTACGAAGAACTCGTCTATGGTATGAACTCCAAACTTATCCTTAACGTTTGGATTAGTTTGGCTATAAGCTTTGCAAGGTAGCTCATCGTATGCATTTTGTAAGCTATTTCCAATTTTAGTAAAGTCTTCCTTATTAAGCCATAGACACACACCAGTTTTAAAATCATGATCAGCTGAAATCTCATCATCAAAACCAAAACATTCAGAGCCGCGTCCCGCCACTCCAACTGCAATGCGTTTTTCATATTCTGAAAAATTTTTAGATATCATTTCTTTGCAGCAATCCTCGTAAAAAGCTCTGCCAAGTTCTATACCTTTCATTTTCTATAACCTCTCAGATAATTTTTCTTCTCTTCAGTTATTCTGTAACTTTCTACGCATTTTTGTATAGTCTTGTTATTTACCCATTTATCAAGATGGCCGTTTTCTATTATCTTTACTGCGTAATCATAGTTTTTTACGATAGCCTCGCATAAATACCATGCTATCGCAATGTTTATGTAGTATTCGTCACTTTTAATTTTAACTATGTCTTCAAACATCTCCTCAGAAAGATTGTCTCCTAGAAGCGTTTTTAAACTAATAACTATTCCAAATCTTACAGAGTAAGCATAATCTGATTTTATCCATTTTTTAGTCCAATTTGAAACTTTATCTGGATATTTTTTAATTATGTCAGCCTTGAAAGAATCGCATACACTCCAGTTATCAATATATGGTATAAAGTCATTTAGATAGGCTAGTATCTCATCGGGGTCCTTGCTTATGTTCTCTATTAGATACATATGTAGTAAGTTCTCTTCATGATATCTGTGAGGCAAATCTTTTAAAAACTCAAATTTCGAATCACTTTTGCTAAAAGCTTTGGCATAATCTCTAAGATTAGGCGTTCTAATACCTAATATCTTTTCAATGTCGATATTAGGTATTAGTTTAGCCTTAAATATTTTATATTGTTCATCTGTTAATTCTAACAGATCGCCTCTTACTTGTCCTGAAACGGAAGAAACGTTCTTATCCATCTATCGCAACAAGCCCAGCTACAAGCTCTCCACTTTTAACTTGGTCGCCTTCCTTAACATATATTCGATCTACTACTCCTTCAAATGTGCTAAGCACATTTGTTTCCATCTTCATAGCTTCGATAACTGCTATAGGCTGACCTTTTTTCACGGTTTCACCGACTTCAATAAATACTTTAATTACAGTGCCTGGTATGCTTGCACCTATTTCACTAGGATCCTCCGTATTAGCATATTGAATACTGCTACCCGAAACGGAAGTGGTAAGCGCGGATTTGTCTTTAATGGAAACAACTCTTTGGTTACCGTCAACGCTAAATACTAAGTCTCTGTTTCCAGATTCACCGGCTTTTCTTATTTCTACTAGCTTGATAACGTATACATTACCTTCTCGTACCTTGACATCTCCAGTCTCACCTTCTCTTAATCCATAGAAGAAGATATCACTGCCCATATCTCTAAGGTTACCCTTTTCTTCAATGTTTTTAACGTAATCTTCAAATACCTTTGGATACATAGCATAACTAAGTGCTTCCTGCTCCGTACCTTCTAGTCCTAAATTGTTTTTTATGTGTTCTTTAATTGAATCGAAGTCTTCCGGTTCTAATAGCTCGCCAGGTCTACATGTGATAGGCTTTTTATCCTTTAACACAATCTTTTGAAGTTCTTTAGGGAACCCACCTTCAGGCTGACCCATCATACCTTCAAAGTATGAAATAACTGAATCCGGATAATCCATATCCTTACCTTTTGTCAAGATGTTTTCATCTGTTAAATCATTTTGGACCATGAATATTGCCATGTCCCCTACCACTTTAGATGACGGCGTAACCTTAATTATATCTCCAAGCATTTTGTTAACTAAAACATACATTTCCTTAACTTCATTAAATTTATGACCTATACCAAAACTCTCTACCTGAGGTTTAAGGTTAGAGTATTGTCCTCCTGGAATTTCGAGCCTATAGATTTCGGCAGTTGAAGACGATAACCCGGACTCAAATCCAGTGTATACTGGCCTAACATCATCCCAATACTCCGAGATCTTCTGTAGTCCTTCTGTACCAATGTGAGTTTCTCTAGGACTGTTTTCCATTGCAGCTATTAATGAATTTAATCCAGGTTGGGATGTCAATCCCGCCATTGAATTAAATGCTCCATCTACAATGTCCACGCCTGCTTCTGCTGCCATGATAAGTGATGCCACGCCGTTTCCTGAAGTATCATGAGTATGCAGGTGAATTGGTATGGTTATTTCATTTTTAAGTGCAGTTACTAAAGTCTTAGCTGCGACAGGCTTAAGCAATCCTGACATATCTTTTATTCCTAAGATATGTGCGCCTCTTCTTTCCAGTTCCTTTGCATTTCTAACGTAGTATTCTAAATTATACTTTTCTCTTGATTTATCTAAAACATCTCCTGTATAGCATAAGCAAGCTTCTGCTAATTTGCCTTGGTTAAGTGTTTCATCTAGAGCTACAGACATACCTTCTATCCAGTTTAATGAGTCAAATATTCTAAATACGTCAATTCCTGAATCGGCAGATTCTTTTATAAACCTTCTTATAACGTTATCTGGATAATTCTTATATCCTACGGCATTCGCTCCTCGAATTAACATCTGGAACATTATGTTCGGAATCTTTGCTCTAAGCTTTTCTAGTCTTTCCCATGGATTCTCATTTAAGTATCTCATTGTAACGTCAAATGTAGCTCCGCCCCACATCTCTAAACTGAAAAAGTCTTTACAAAAATATGAAACTGCAGGAGCAATTTTTTCCATATCAATAGACCTCATCCTAGTCGCCATAAGTGACTGCTGAGCATCTCTATATGTCGTATCTGTAATCAGGAGTTTGTCTTGTTCGTGTACCCATTTGCTGACAGCTTCTGGTCCCTCTTCATCTAGTAACTGCTTTGTACCTCTAAGACCGAGGAGTTTTTCCGCTGGAATTTTAGGTACTTTGGGTACGTTAAAATCAGGTTTATGACCTTCGGTTCCGTTGACAATCCTCTCTCCTAGGAAATCTAACACCCTGAGTTCATTATCCACAACTTCCCTGATATTAACAAGTAACGGGTTGTTCTCTACGAATCCCGTGTCACACATACCTTCTTTAAAAGTTTCATGGTTTAGAACATTTAATAAAAACTCAATGTTTGTTTTAATCCCTTTAACAACCATTTCCGAAAGAGCTCTTTCAGCTTTTTTAATGGCATCTGGAAATCTTTTCGCTGTTGCTGTAACCTTAACTAATAAACTATCATAATATGGTGATATCACAGAACCTGTAAATCCAGATCCACCGTCTAATCTAATGCCAAATCCAGAAGCACTTCTGTACAGATTAATTGTTCCTGTGTCAGGAGCAAATCCATTAGCCGGATCTTCAGTAGTAACTCTGCACTGAATTGCATATCCAGTAGTAATAATATCGTCTTGACTTTTTATTCCTATCTCATCTGAATCAAGTGAATAACCTTCAGCAATTAATATCTGAGATTGAACAATATCGATACCAGTAACTACTTCTGTTACTGTATGTTCTACCTGAATTCTTGGGTTCATTTCTATGAAGTAATGGTTACCGTTTTTATCGAGTAAAAACTCCACCGTTCCTGCACTTCTATAGTGAACTGAACTCGCTATTTTTATAGCATCTTCGCATATGGTTTTTCTCTGTTCGTCAGTCAAGCATACTGCAGGTGTAAACTCAATTACCTTCTGATGTCTTCTCTGAACTGAGCAATCTCTTTCAAACAGATGCACTAAATTTCCATATTTATCGCCTAAAACTTGAACCTCTATGTGCTTTGGGTCTTCTAAGTATTTTTCAACAAATATATCGTCAATACCAAAAGCTTTTTTCGCTTCACTTTTAGCACTGTTATACTGAGTAATTAGATTTTCTTCCTTATGTACAATACGCATTCCTCTTCCCCCGCCGCCAGCTGCCGCTTTAAGCATTATTGGATATCCGCATTCTTTCGCAAAACGCAAAGCTTCCTCTTCTGATTCAATCGCTGCATCTACGCCAGGAATAGTAGGCACATTAACACTAGATGCAACTAGCTTAGACTGAATCTTATCGCCTAAACTGTTCATCATTTCATTATCTGGCCCTATAAACTCGATTTCTGCCTTCTGACATGCTTCAGCAAAGTCAGGGTTCTCTGATAAGAATCCATAGCCTGGGTGTATCGCATCTACACCTTTAGATTGAGCAAGACTGATTATCTCTTCTATATCAAGATAAGCATTGATTGGGCTTTTACCTTTGCCTATCTCATATGCTTCGTCTGCTTTGGTTCTAAACAATGTATTTTTATCCTCTTCAGAATAAATTGCAACTGTTCTTATATCTAATTCATGGCAAGCACGAAATATCCTAATCGCAATCTCGCCCCTATTTGCAACCATTACTCTTTTAAATTTTCTTACTTTCTTCATACTTAAGCCCCCTTTATTTTATCATTTATTTTTATTTTATTTTTGATGTATATCAATTTGTGGATATGGAATTTCGATTCCTTCTCTATCAAATGCAAGTTTCACATTCTCAATCAGATAGTAATGAACATCCCAGTAATCAGGAGTTTTACACCAAGCTCTTACCACTAGTTTTATAGCACTATCAGCATATTCAGTTACAACTACTATCGGTTCTACCATATTATCTACCAGCTCGCATCCACTTGCTACCTCGTATAGCACGCGTTTCGCTTTGGCAATATCTGTATTATAGCTTATTGTAAAGTTACCATCTACTCTTCTGTCTTCTTCTCTTGAATAATTAGTTAGAACAGATGATACTACTAATCCATTTGGAATGGTTACAGATTTATTATCAAATGTTTTTAAAGTGGTAGCAAAGATTCCTATTTCGTCTACTAGACCCGATGTGCCTGCCACATCTATGTACTCATCTTTTACAAACAATCTATTGTACATAATCATGATTCCACCAGCTACATTGCTTAAGCTTGCTTGCATTGCTAATGCAACACCAACTCCTGCAGCGCCGAGCACGGTTACTATAGGTGCTGTTGAAATATTAAAAGCTCCTAATATAGCTACTAATACTATTACCCAAAGAACTACTCTTATAACACTAATAAAAAAATTGTGTGCTGCTTCATCGATTCTGCTCTTTAACAATATCTTTTTAGTTGCTTTTAACAGCAAGGTGATCATTATTGCTCCTACAGTAAATATAATTATTACTTTAATAATAGATGCTATTGCAGCCTCTCCTGAGATATATTCAATGATACTTGCCATAAATTACTCCTTACCTTCCACTTCTTCTTCTTTCTAATTCTCTTAAATATTTTTTCCTTAGTCTAATATCTGCAGGTGTGATTTCAACTAGTTCATCGTCACTAATAAACTCCAATGCTTCTTCAAGGGTAAACGTTCTAGCAGGCGATAGCTTAACGTTCTCATCAGTACCTGATGCCCTCATGTTGCTTACTCTCTTTGCCCTGCAAGGGTTTACAACCATGTCTTCTCCTCTAGAGTTCATTCCGATAATCATTCCCTCGTAAACCGCTGTTCCCGGTTCTACGAACATTTGAACACGCTCTTGAATATTAGCTATAGCGTAAGGAGTACATGTTCCTTCTTCTTGCGCAATACCTACACCGTTAGTCCTTTGAGAGATCTCACCTTTATATTCTTCAAATCCATTAAAATGCCTTACCATAGTACCTTCGCCTCTGGTATCATTTATGAATTCAGTTCTGTAACCTAACAATCCTCTTGTAGGAACTAAATACTCCAACCTAGAATACCCATTTTCTCCTGCCATCTGAGTCATCATACCTTTTCTAAGATTTAACTTAGATATAACGGAACCCGTATATGCATCTGGTACTGATAGTACAACTTCTTCAATAGGTTCTAATTTTTTTCCGTCTTTATCTCTTTTTAATATTACTTCAGGTTTTGAAACTGCTAATTCATAACCCTCACGTCTCATATTCTCAATCAGTATAGAAAGATGTAGCTCACCTCTGCCTGACACTTTAAAACTATCAGTAGTTTCTGTGTCTTCAATAAGAAGTCCCACATTTACTTCTAGCTCTCTTTCTAGCCTTTCTTTAATATGTCTACTCGTTACAAATTTACCGACTCTACCTGCAAAAGGTGATTTATTTACCATGAAGGTCATAGACAATGTAGGTTCTTCGATGTTAATCATTTCCATTGGTCTTGGGTTTTTTGCATCGCATATAGTTTCACCAATTGAAATATCTGAAATTCCTGCCACAACAACGATATCACCGCATTCGGCCTTGTCTACAGGAACTCTATTAAGACCTATATAGACAAATATCTGATTTACTTTTCTCTTTACCAATTCACCTTTGCTGTTAGCAACCGTAACAGTTTCAGTTGAGCTAATTGTACCTTGAGTAATTCTTCCTATTCCAAGTCTTCCAATATAGTCATCATATCCTAATGAAGATACTTGCAATTGGAGCGGTTCTTCTCTCAAATCCTCATATGGTTTGCAGTGGCTTATAATCGTTTCAAATAGAGGTTCTAAGTTCAACCCTCCATAGCCTGCTGGACTTTTTTTAATTTTAGCTTCGCCATCTTCTACTTTAATAGCTTCTACGTCTTTAGGCTCTCTAACAGCTATGCCTTGTCTAGCAATTCCGTATAAGATAGGAAAATCAAGTTGTTCATCATTAGCTTCAAGATCCATAAACAATTCATAAACTTCGTCTACAACCTCATCTATTCTTGAATCCTTTTTATCGATTTTATTTATAAAAAGAATAGGATTAAGTCCTTGTTCCAGGGATTTTTTTAGAACAAATCTAGTCTGTGGCATAGGCCCTTCGCTAGAATCTA
>LSQX01408684.1_pt3 | contig 10750 bp, 8 predicted proteins | sample 654561 | NCBI WGS metagenome assembly LSQX01 (sample SAMN04489861, study PRJNA283612) | anaerobic digester metagenome | isolation source: 4 biogas reactors fed with cattle manure at either 37C or 55C with and... | place: Denmark: Kongens Lyngby | collected 2014 | reverse complement strand
CACCATTCTCCAATAGTGTCAGCAAAAGCCTGAACAAACCTTTCTGTTACGTGATCGTGATAACGGTATCTAACGAGAGAAGTTTTATTATCTGGTAACTCCCAGATCAGCTCTGGCAGGTGGTCTAACAAGCTTTGATTATATATCTCATAATAACTTTCTTCTAAATCATCTGTGAAAGGAAGAATCACTTCTCTTTCTTCTTCAGAAAAGCTCAAACAGTCTTTTCTCATAAATTGGGGCTCATCAGTGAAGATAGCCGGGATAGATTTGCCAAAGTCTTCACCCAACACTTCGTAATATCTCTGGTGAGTTACCTCGATGAATTTTTCAATTGCTTCCCGATTGAGTGTATCAACATAGGCTTGGTTATTGAACCAGGGGTCGTCTCCCGATATTTCTAAATAGGCATACCAGATTTTTCCCTGTTTTCCCGTTTCCTCTTCTTTTAACCTCTGGTAATAAACTAAATAACCATCTTCTAAAGTCACCTCATACCGGGCCAGCAATTTCCTATTTTTACCTTTAACTGTTCTTCCTCCCGGAAGTAAATGTGATATTTCTTCCTCCATATTTTCATATAGAAAAGGAGTGAAGACCAAAAAACGTTCTCTGTATCGGCTATCTTTCGTAACGTATCCACCGGCAAAGCCCGATGGCCACCTATCTTCGTCGTATAGCCAGCATAGCATCCCCTCTTCTTTGGCCTTTTCATTGCAGGATTTCACCAAATCCATGAATTCTTCACCTAAATAATCAATAGCCAGACCGGTACGGGAATGGATATGAAACCCTCCCATTCCCATAATCTTAAAATTATCAATTTGTTCCAGCAGTTCATCTTTAGTGAGCTTTGTATTCCAGGCCCAGAACGGCGCTCCTCGATATTCACTGGTGGGATTTCTGAAAAGCTCTTCTGATAGTTCACTTAATTTCCTCGGGTATAGCACTAATATGTCTCCTTTTTTCTGAAATATTTATTTACTTTTTAATTCAAAATAATACTGACCACTACCTGCGTTTAAAATTATGCTATCTTCTTCGATTCCCTCGAATTTTATTTTGCTCTCCTGGAAGTTATCCTGTTTTTTACCATTATCTATTAACAATGTACCAGATTCATTTAACACGTATTCTTTCCACAACCGGGGTATGAAAATATTGGCCTCACAACCAAAGGGAATAAATATCGATAACTTAAAAGCGGTTTCCGCCTTTTCCCAGGAAACCAGAAACTCCCCTTTTACCGTTTTTACTTTACCAGAAGCAAAACTTACATCGCCAATCAAATGGGGTTTTACCTTTACTTCTTCCCAGCCAGGCTTTGTCAAAGACAGTCCCACCAGGTATTTATAAAACCAGGTATCTACGCTACCCAACATTATATGATTTTGAGAATTCATGCCTCCCGCTTCTAACTTTTCCCACCTTTCCCATACCGTGGTAGCTCCTTCTTTAATCATATATCCCCAGCTCGGGTAACTTTCTTGAGTTATAATTTTGAAAGCAAGGTCTGCATGATCATTTTCACTTAAAACGTCAAAGAGATATCTGGTCCCGACTATACCTGTATCAACGTGAGAATCCTGATGCTCCACTATATTATCTATTAGTCTTTCTAAAACGAATTCTTTCTTGTCCCCGGGAACCATTTCATAATACAGAGGCAGAATTTGAGAAGTCTGAGAAATTAACCTATCAACCGGCCCAAACATCCTGGTTTCATAACCATATTTTTTCAGGAAATGCTTATTAAAACTATTCTTTATCTTTTCAGATAACTCTGAGTAATATCTTGCTTCATCTTCTTTGCCCAAAACTTCGCAAATTCTGGAAAACAGGTATACATCGTTATAATAGTACCAGCTCGAGGTAACCTCAACAGGGGTTTTTTTAGGAGATATGGCACCAGGAGGACACCAGTCACCAAATTTGCCCAGCTTTTTTATTAAATTGTCTTCACTGTTATTTTTCAGGAACTCAACGTATTTTTTCATGGAATCAAAATGGTCTTTCAGCACTTGCTCATTTTTATAGTACTCATATAAATACCAGGCTAAAGTTATGTATGCGCTTCCCCAGGCAGGATCTGCGGGATAAATTTTTATATAAGCGGGAACAACGTCCGGGATAGAGCCATCTTCTTTTTGAGACAATTTTATTTCCTGCAAATAATTTTCGTAAAAAAGATTCATATCAAAGTTATAAATGGCTTCTTCAGCAGAAAGTTGTGCATCTCCCATCCATCCAAATCTTTCATCTCTTTGGGGGCAATCCGTGGGAATACTATGAAGATTACTCAACTGACCCCACAATATATTGTTGTGAATCCTATTTATAAGCTCATTAGAGCAGTAAAAATCACCGGCCTTTTCAACGTCGGTGTGAACAAAACAGCCTTCTACGCTTTCAATTGTTGGAACCGTTGGGAACCCCGCTACCTCTATATATCTAAAACCATGATAAGTAAATCTAGGCTCATAAGCCTCAAGGCCCTCACCCTTGAGAATATAAGTGTCAGTGGCTTCTGCTTTTCGGATGGTAGCGGTGTTTAAAGTACCATCTTTGTTAACCAATTCGCTGTGTCTTATCCTTACCTCTGTCCCTCCGGGGCCTTTTACTGCTATTCTTACCCACCCGGTGAAGTTTTGCCCAAAATCGTATATATATACACCAGGTTCTATAGAATACATCTTTTGAGGCTTCAGGACCCTGGTAACTCTAATAGGAGGCATGTCTTGATACCTCAAATCAGGGCCGCTTACTATTTCTGTTTCTTCCCAGTTAGTGTCATCAAAATGGTAAGTATTCCAACCGGGCATCTCTAATCTCGCATCATATTTTTCCCCGTAATATATTCCATTTTCTTGTATAGGGCCATGAGAAGATTTCCAGGAGTTATCAGTAAATACAAATTCCTTATTCCCATCTTCATATTCAACTAAAATCTGCAATATCAATCTGGGTTTTGAATAGCCATAGCGCTCGATATATCTTCCATTTCCTAAAATCACGCCTACACAATTCTTTAAGCTAAGGTAATCGGTTATATCATATGCGCTATATAGTGCTTCTTTAGAATACTCAGTCTGCCCTGGATCAAGAACATTGTTCCCTATCTTCTTCCCGTTCAAATACAGTTCATAAAATCCTAATCCACTAATATAGGCTCTCGCGCTTTTTGCACCGTTTTGTAACTCAAAAGACTTTCTAAAAAAAGATGCGTAATATTGTTTATAACTTTCAGTGTCGTAATCACCGCCAGATTCAAATGTTTTTAAATCCTTTTTAGCGATCCACTGTGCTTTCCAATCTTTTTTCTCCAATGGTCCAGTTTCAAAACAGGAGGCATTGCTCCACTCGCTCGCATTTCCATCTTCGTCCCACACTCTGACTTTCCAGTAATATCGTTGGAAGCTTTCCAGTTCTTTCCCCTCGTAATAACAATAGTTTCCACCGCTTTCTACTTTTTGCGTATCCCACATATCTCCCCTGTTCTCTTCCATTAAATCTGGAGATGAAGAAACTATAAGCTGAAAAGCAGTTTGTTTACTTCTTCTTTTATCAGACTCAATAACCCATGAAAATTTTGGTCTCCCGTTTTTTAATGCCAGTGGAGTTGTAGAGTAGTTACAATACATATTTTTGAAACAAGTGGCCATTGCCTATCCTCCTTTTTAATTTAACATGAATTTTTATCTGAAATACTTTTTTAGGGTGAGGACTCTTCTCCTTCATAAAGAAAACACCTAACTGTTCTGCCTTCCACATAATATTCTTTTGGATTTTCTCTCCTGCATATATCCTCAGCAAAAGAACATCTCTCAGTAAATTTACAACCTGGCAAATTAAATTCCTCCACTTCAAAGGAAGCTTTTCTAGCTCTACCTTTTCTACGCTTATTCGGCACCGGTTGCAAAATAGATTCTTTTAGTAACTGAGAATATGGATGCAATGGTCTCATTAAAACATTTTCAACATCTCCTCTTTCAATTATTTGCCCTCTCAACATTATGGCGATATAGTCGCTAATATAATATGCAGTAGCTAAATCATGGGTAATGTATATAATGCTCACACCATATTTATCTTTTAAATCTTTAAATAAGTTAACTATGCTCATCCGGAGAGAGGCATCTACCATGGAAACCGGTTCGTCAGCAATCAATAGCTTCGGCGATGGAATCAGAGCCCGGGCGATAGAAAGCCTTTGTAGCTGTCCACCAGAAAACTCGTGGGGATATTTTCCTTCAACTTCCTGATAAGAAAGCCCAACCCTGTCTAAGTTTGTTTGCACAATTGCCTGAGCTTCCTCTTTTTTGCCGGGAGTGGAAATGTTACCACACTTAATAGCTGTGGTATACAAATAAGAAATCACAGTTCTTAAGGGGTTAAATGTCTCAAAAGGATTTTGAAATACAGGCTGAACATTTTTTAGATAGTTTTTTCTTTCCTGTTTTTCCATATTATCTATGTTTTTACTATTAAAAATTAATTCTCCAGACGTGACTTTTTCGATACCTAAAACGAGCTTGGCAAGGGTAGACTTACCGCTTCCACTTTCTCCAGCCAATGTAAAAATAAAAGGTGTGTTCATATCAAACTCTAAGTTGATATTTTTAACAGCTTCTACATAAGTTCTACTCAAGTAGCTTCCTACTTTATAAAGCTTAGATACATTAATTAACTTTAATTCATTCATATTGTATATTTTTTCACCCCCTATGCAGAAAACAAGCAACAGCATGGTCACTGGTTTTCCACTCTAAATCGGGTATTTCTCTCTCACATATATCCATAGCATACGGGCATCTTTCACGGAAAGAACATCCTTCTGGAAGATCTGATAAAGAAGGCGGTTTTCCAGGAACCGATTCCTTAAGGCTCTTATCTCCAATTCTTGGTAACGAACTAATCAAAAACTTAGTGTAAGGATGGAGAGGTTCTTCAAAAATTTCTTCCGTTTCTCCTATTTCCACAATCTTTCCTGCATACATTATGAAAATCCTGTCACTCATATTGCTGTGAATTGACAGATCATGACTAACTAAAACCATGGTGTTCTTTTCATTTTCATGTATTTCGCCCAAGAGGTCTATTATATCCCTCTGCATCACCACATCCAAAGCCGTAGTTGGCTCATCAGCAACTACAATTTTAGGCTTAAAAATCGTAGCTAATGCGATTGCAACTCTTTGCCTCATTCCTCCGGAAAGTTGGTGAGAATAAGAATCTTTAACTCTCAGGGGAAGCTTCAAGTCCTCTAATCGCTGATCTAAAAGAAGCTCAAATTCTTTTTTGTTTAGATTTTTTTTTGATTTTGCAAAATCAAAAAATATTTTTTTAATCTTACGTATAGGATTTAAAATATTCATAGATCCTTGAGGAATGTAAGAAACAACTTGCCACCTTAGTTGAAGCTTTTTTTCTTCGTCCAACCTTAAAATATCTATATCTCCATTTTTACCTAAACTATAAAGCACCTCCCCATCAAACACTCGCAAAGGTGGTTCAACTATTCCTAAAAGAACGTTGAGAAGAGTGGTTTTTCCGCAACCAGATTCTCCAGCAATACCGACTATTTCATCACTTAAAATATCAAATGTAACATCATTAACTGCCTTTACAGTAATTTTTTTACCGAAAATACTTGAAACATAATAAGACTTTAAGTTTTTTACACTAATTACGGAGTCCATATTCTTAACTCCTCTCACAAAACTTTAATTCGCTGAATTCTAGTAGTAGGATCCAAATAGTTCTGTAAACTTACCGATAGCAAGTATAGCCCAAAGATTGTTACAATCATCACAATAACCGGAAACCCCCACCACCACCATATCCCTCTATACATAGCGTTGTAGTAGTTTGCCCAGTAGAGTGTTGTTCCAATGGTGGGTATTTCTAAGTTAAATAGTCCCAGAATGGATAAAGTAGTTTCCATCCCTATCGCCCATATTATTCCGCTAATAATATCAACAATTATATAGGGAATTAAAAAAGGGGTGTGTTCTTTAAAAATGATTTCTACGTCCCCCATTCCCGAAAACTTGGAAGTTTGAGTAAACTCTCTTTCTTTCAAAGATAGAATTTGAGACCTATATCTTTTAGATGGCCACCCCCAATCAAGAATGGCTAAGATAAGACCCATGGTTAAAGGATCCAATTGTTGTTTAAAGCTAAATGCTATTAATATTAAAAGGGGAAGTCTGGGGACAACGATAAAACTTTCAGTAATAACAGAAATAATCCAATCAGTTTTTCCACCTCTATATCCACCAAAACAGCCAATGAATACAGCAATTATTCTGGAAATAAGAGCAGATAAGATACCTATTAACAGCGAATTTGAAAGGGCTTTCGTTAAAGTCAAAAAAACATCCTGGCCCAGAGAAGTAGTCCCCATTACATGAGACAGCGAAGGTGGACTATCCTTGGAAAAAATAAAATACGTTGATGGATTATAATCTGAAATGAAAGATATCACTATTAACAACAAAGATATCGAAAGCAATATTATTCCAAACAATAGATTCTTGTCATATTTTATAAAGTTTACTATAGATTTTAAACTCATAATCCCTCTAACCCCTCCTTATTCTTGGATCCAAGAGCGGATATATAAGATCTAAAATTAAGGCAGCAGTGGCAATGGCAATTATAGAAAAAGCTGTAATTCCCATTATGGTATTATAGTCTCCCTGTAGAATAGCGCTTTGAAGGACCTGACCAAGCCCTGGATAAGAAAACACGACTTCTACTATCAAGGAACCACTGAAAATAGTTCCTAAAGAAAGAGCAAGATCTGTTACCTGAGGAAGAGCACTGTTGCTTATTAAATAGAAAAACCTGGTTTGCTTTGGCACTCCTCCAATTTTTGCGTATTTCATGAAATCTGAAGAAAGTAAGTTGGAAACCAATGCTTTCTGGCTGAGAGCTGTCCAACCGAGTGAGACTAAGATAATTGAGAGAGCCGGAAGAAAAGAATGTTTAATAGTTTCTCTTATGAAACGCAGATTAAACTCAGGTATTGAGCCGATCCCATATGCTCCTGTTAAAGGAAAAACAGGAAATAAGTAAGCAAACAAGAATAAAAGCGCCAAAGCCAAAATATAATGAGGAATTGGATACAAAAAAGTCACTAGCCCTTCTAACAATTTTGCCCATTTCTTTTTAGAATTTACAGTAATCATCGTACCCAAAAAAATCCCCAATAACCAAGCAATGATAGTAGAAGACAATAGCAGGAAAACCGACCAAGGAAGTGACGTTTTGATGATATCAATTACCGGTACTGGAAACATTGATAAAGAGGGCCCTAAATCTCCTTTTAGCAATCTACCCCAGAATTCGGTATACTGAACAAAAATATTTTTATCAGTTCCAAACAGCGCTTCTAGGGTTTCTCTAAGCTCACTCACCGCTTGGGGATTCATTATAGAATATCCTGCCATTTTGTTTAAAACAGCTTCCACAGGATCAACCGGCGAAAGTCGTGGTATTATGAAAGCAACGGTTATCCCAACAAATATAACTATAAACCATTGAATGATCCTGGGTAGAAGATAATTTATAAACCCTTTCATGATATTCTTCACCCCTCGTCGTAAATTACGACTACCAAAAACTCGGAATAGTTCAACAAAAATATCAGGAGCTTTCAAAAATTAATTTTTGAAAGCTCCTGATAAGATTTAGATTTTCAATAGATTATTTTTTCTCGATATAAGGGAAAACAAATTTACCACCTGTAAACCAATAAAGGGGTTGTCCATAAGGATTTTCAGCTGTGGGAAAATTTGTCCAATACGTTTCGTTGAAAGTGATGAATTTTTTAAAACTTGTTGTAGTTATGGTAAATTGATTTTCCGCCCACGTCTTCAAATATTCTGTTGATAATTCCAAAACTTCTGGATCATCAGGAGGAGTTGCCTCGAGTTGGTCTATTATAGAATCTAACTCTTCTGATTTTACTCTTATCAGATTGCTCATTATAGCTCCTGTAGCCCTCTCACCAGTAGGTGCATAGTATATTGAATGGTAGGATTGTATAAAGGGCCATTTATCAATAAAAGCGCTAGCAGCACCTCCTAAGCTCCATTGAGTCGTAATTTCGAAATCGCCTATTGTGTTTCTAACGTTAAACGGCTCTCTTTCTAAGGATTCTATTTGAACGTCTATGCCAAATTTTCTCCAATTATCTGCCGCCCACAGAGCTTGTCTATAAGCATCAACCTCATCTGGTGGAGCAATGATTGTCATTTTCCATGCTTCTCCATTGGGAAGCAACCATTTGCCTTGCTCGTTTTTTGTAAACCCTTCGTTTATAAGTAGTTTTTCTGCAATTTCTGGTGCATATTTCCACCAGCCAACTCCCCAGAGCTGTATAATATCATCCGGTTCTTCTGGTACGTCATAGCCTTCTTCTCTTGCCCACTCAGCAATTTCAAAAGGAACATTACTATCAAAAGGTTTAAATGTCTCACCATTTCCTATCTCTATTTCTAACTCTTCAAGCCATGGTAACATTGGTTTATGAAAGTGCTCCATGTGATAAGAAGTGGCAGGCTGAGCTATAGGATTGACTCTGGCAACTCCTTGCATATAGTTTGTTTCTAATTCCACAATGTCAAGCGAGAGAGTAAGTGCCCATCTTACATTTTTCAGATTATAAGGATATTTCTCTAGGTTAAAACCAATGGACCTTTGATCAATTTCGTCAGGAAAAGCCCAAGGGAAATCTTTATACCAGGATCTGACACTTGGGTTTTTATTGGTTATCTCGATAAAAGTTTCCGTATCTAAATCCATGAGTAAATCTAATTCGTTTCTCTCCATTGCCATCGCTTTAGCAGTAGACGTATTGTAAAAAACGCTCATTATATATTCGGGACCTGGCTTACTTGTAGCTATTCCAGCAGAAGTTCTTTGCCAATCCTCTCTTCTCTCATATAGCGTCCAATAGCCCGAGGGATCAGCATTCTTCAAAACATAAGCTCCTAAGGAAATTGGTGGATAGAAATTATCTGTAAGAGGATCGGCAACATTCTCCCAATAATGCTTTGGCATCATGTATAACCCATCAAATCTAACTGTAAAGATATAATGGAATCTGGGATTCGGTTTTTTAAGCTCGAAGTTAACGGTGTAATCATCTACTTTATAAACTTTTTCTACATATTGACCAAGTTCGGCACTCCACCTCATTCCCGCATTTTTCAGTAAATATTCCACCGTAAATACCAAGTCGTCTGCTGTTAATTCAATACCGTCGCTCCAGAATATTCCTTCCCTTAATTTTACAGTCATTTGGGAACAGTCTTCATTGTAAATTGGTTTATCTTCCGCTAATGAATTTATCCATTCTCCAGTTAGTTGATCTACGTACCATAAAGTATCGAACATGAAAGTTTGCCTAATATGGTTGGGAACAGTCGCAACCCATAAGTTATAGTTGTTTGGATATGAATATCGAGTTATTTGGTCTATTATTAATGTTTCTTCTCGTGGAACATCTGCAGCAATCGTTTGACCTATAGCGATAGCCTGAGGGAAAAACATCAAACTACAAAAAACAACTAACAACAATGTTGTTATTTTTTTCATTCCCGCTTTCTCCTTTTTTGATTTAATTTCTAAAAATCCTCTCCAACACCGATTTCAAGACTCAAACTACTACCAACATCAGCTAAACGACTCTTAGCAACTATGACTCAAATCTTTTTAATCACCTCCTTTTTTCTAGCAACCTCTATCCGGTTCTTCCAAGAAAATAGCTTTCAAGAAACGGGAGTGAGGATTAACTAATAATCTCATCTCCGAAAACTCTGATCAAAAATTAAATCGTAAAAAGTCCTTACCAGTTAACCATTACCTATCAAAACTTCAACTCCCAAATCTCTTAAAGCCATTAACGTTTCTTCGTTTATATTTCCATCGGTAACTATCTTAGAAATACAATCTAACTTACATACTCTAAAAAAAGCTACTTCTTCAAACTTCCTGCTCTCTGCTACCAGTATAACCTCCTGGGCTGATTCGATCATAACTTTTTTCAAGTGAGCCTCCAGCTCAAAAGCATCAGCAATATATCCTTTGTCTACTGAAATAGCCTTGGTTCCTATAAAAAGTTTATCAGCGTGGTAGTTACGAACTGCATTTTCTGCCTGAGGACCTACAAAAGAGAAAGAGGGGGGATGTAAAGTTCCGCCAGTAGAAATAATATTGAAATTTCGGTTTTGAGCTAAATTTATGCAGATATCAAGAGAGCTGGTAAGAATGGTGATTTGCAGTCCGGGGCTAATATTCCTTGCCACCTGTAAAGCAGTAGTGCTGGCATCAAAAACCACTGAGTCTCCATCTTCTATGAGTTTAGCTGCTTTCTTGCCAATTAATTCTTTAGTTTCTCGGTTGGTTATCTCTCTAAGAGTAAAAGGAAGTTCTACTACTCCCCTTTTTATTCTGGTAGCTCCACCATAAATTCTGCGTAATAATCTCTGTTCTTCTAAAGTTTTTAAGTCCTGACGAATAGTATCTTCGCTTACTCCAAAAATACCACTTAGCTCTTTAACCGTTACGGTCCTTTTTTCATCCAGGACTTCTAATATTTTTAGCCTTCTTTCTTCTGAAATCATACCCGATTTACCAGGCTTTTTCCTCACTTTATTCTCAAATTGCTCCGGATTTTCCTAAGAGTACTATAGAATTTAATCAATGTCAATATCACTGAGGCTGGTTGAAAAATACCCCT
>LSQX01249615.1_pt1 | contig 10750 bp, 5 predicted proteins | sample 654561 | NCBI WGS metagenome assembly LSQX01 (sample SAMN04489861, study PRJNA283612) | anaerobic digester metagenome | isolation source: 4 biogas reactors fed with cattle manure at either 37C or 55C with and... | place: Denmark: Kongens Lyngby | collected 2014 | reverse complement strand
TGCTTCGCGTTTTTCCTGGAGTTCTTCATCGGAGATGAGGTCTGCTTTGTTAAGAGCCGTCACTATCAGTGCACCCTCTGTTCTCTTCCGAAAGATATCATGGCTGACCGTCAGTTTCTGCTGGATAATATCAAGCGGGTCACTCATATCCACCATAAGAAGAATGATGTCGGCCAAAAATATTTCATCAAGCGTTGACCGGAACGCATCTACCATCAGATGCGGGAGGTCTTCGATAAATCCTACCGTATCTGTCAAGAGCATTTTTCGGTTATTTGTCGTGAGAGAACGTGTTGTGGGGGATAATGTCGTAAAGAGCATGTCTTTTACGATGGTCTCTTCCTTGACGAGTGACTGGAATAGGGTACTTTTTCCTGCATTCGTGTACCCTCCCAGAGCTACGAGGGAAAATCCCTTTTCATGCCTGAATGCGCGAAGGGACTCACTCCCTTCTCCCTGCTGAAGTTCGGTTCGGATTCGTGCGATTCTCTTTTTGATATCCTGTTCAAAAGAATCCGCGTATCCTCCCAGGCTCATAAATCCTTGCTTTTCCTTTTTCTTGAGGTAAATAGCAGCCTTTGATTTCGGGAGTTCATATTGCAGTTCCGCAAGTTCCACCTGAAGTTTCGCACGCCGTGTCGTGGCTCTTTCTGCAAATATCTCAAGAATTACCTGGAACCGGTCTATTACGGTACATTTGCAGGCATCAGAGATGTTATAGATCTGCCCCATGGACAGCTGGTTCATGAAAATTACTTTTTTCGCCCCAAGAGTTGTCACAAGCTCTGCAAGTTCATCTATCTTACCTGGACCTATCTGGTAATTACTGTCAGCAAACCTTGATTGCTCAAATGTACCTACAACCAGATAACCCGCGGCATGTGCTAACTCCTTGAGCTCTGCCATCTTCCGGGAATTCGCAGCGGGATCAGAATTCAGATCATTTCTATGGACAAGAATTACTTTTTTCTTTGTGCTGTCCTGGAACTGATCATTTGGTACGAATTCTCTCTCGAATGTCATTTAAAATCTCCCTGAAGTATTGGTATTGATACACCATCGTTAACGCCGGGTTTAGGTTACCCAGAGTACGCCGAAATATATGGGTATAACATTCAATATAGTCTCCGATGAGTACAGTCTGAATTGATGGAGGAAATCTGACTTTTTTCACAGATTCAATAATTACAAGATAACCATATAAAAAATGAAAAATGCGAGCGGCAGGAGTTGAACCTGCGAACTCCTACGAGATCGGATCTTGAGTCCGGCTCCTTTGGCCACTCGGAAACGCTCGCACCAAAATGTGCACAATAATGTGGTCGCTCTTCTGATATAGATTTAGAGGTAATCGGTCGGCTACAACAGTATGTAAAACTAAGCTTTTCCGCTATTGGTATCGCGCTTTTACTCGCTTAAAATTCCGGTTAACCGAAATTAATGCTCTTTCCGGATGATATTAGGGATTGAAATGAGTGCGGTTTTAAAAATGGTCTGTATCTCTCAACAATATCTTGCAATAATCTATCCCAACAATCTCATTCCATCAGACTCAGGGTCACGCCATCTCTGTGCCGTGCAGACGGATCTACGTGCAGATACGTGAACCCGCGCGCATATAAGTGAACTTACGCGCACATATCCCTCGCAGATACTCTGGTAAATAATCCGTGCACACGATTGGTTCCGATAATAGAGGCTACCTCTTTCTGGGATCAGATCAGCCTTCTTATGTCAGGCAACCTATGTTCGGTGCCGCCAGATATTCTCAGGCGGAGCCTGTATGTATGAATATTCCCTCATTGTGCACGAAAATAGCGGTTTTACCCTTAATTACGTATGGTCGGAAGCACGTGGAATAAAAAGACGCAGAATAAGCAAATAAATAATCTAAAAATAACCAAATGAGGTTCAGGGCCCTGACCTACAAAGGGTTTGTGTTAGTGTGAACCAGTGAGGACAGGGTGCTAAACTATTACTTCCTAAGGGTAATAAGGGATTGCATTCAAATTTCAGGCGTTCATCACCCTTGTCCTTGCGAATCCTTCATAGCAGAGGTGGGGGAAAACCTGTGCACACGCCTCCCTGTTCGTGAGACTCTGATGAGATATACCGGTGGGGCATACCAATCAGATATATCCATAAGATATACCGGTAAATATACCCTAAGAGATGCCCTAAGACTTACTCGTAAGCACCTCTATCTCGCCTGATCAAAACCCCCAACCATCCCCATCATCCTTACCGCTCCCGACTCCCCATCACCTCCACCCTCTTCCCCCTCTCTCAAATCTCCATCCACGGTCTACCCATGCTCCTCATCGCAGCAATCACTATCATCCTCGCCTTTGCTTTCACGTTTACCAACGGGTTTCAGGATTCTGCGACAGTGGCGGCCACTTTCATCGCCTCCGGGTCCGCCACCCCTCAGCAGGGAATAACCCTCGTTGCGTGCATGAACTTTGTCGGGGCCCTCCTCGGCGGAAGTGCGGTTGCATTCACCCTTTCCGGACTGATTGTCATGCAGTCCGGAGAACTCCTTCTTCAGGTTCTTCTTGCCGCAATCCTTGCCGCAGCGGCGTGGAACATCGGTTCATGGTACTTCGGTTTCCCCGCCTCCTCGACTCATGCCATCATTGGTGGACTCATCGGGGCGGGCATCATGGCAGCAGGCACGGGAAGCATCTCATGGGGAATAACGGAACTCCTCGCCCCTCCGTATGAGATCACCGGATTAGTCCGGGTCATGCTCTTTTTAGTCCTGTCAATCCTACTGGGAGTCGTAGGAGGATACCTGATGCGCAAGTGCACACGGGTGGCCTTCCGGAATGCAAAACGTACGATAAACCGCAGCATTATCCGTATCAACTGGCTCGCAACAGCAGGGATGGCCTTTTTTAACGGTTCAAACAATGCACAGAAACAACTGGGCATCATCGCCCTCGTTCTGCTTGCTGCAGGAGAATCTGTCGCCATCGAGGTGCCCTTCTGGACACGGGCCGCATGTGCCCTTCTTCTCGCACTGGGAACGGTGAGCGGCGGATGGCGTGTCATGAAGACCATTGGAAGTAAGATATTCTCCATCAAACCGGTGCATGCCATGGACTCCCAGATATCCTCCGGTATTACCCTTGCTCTCTCCACGCTTGCCGGAGCGCCTGTTTCAACCACGCACATCATCACGATGTCGGTCATCGGTGTCGGGGCCGCAGAAAATTCCCGGGATGTGCGGTGGCAGGTTGGTAAAGAACTTCTCATCTCCATGGGCGTAACAATTCCTGCAACCATTATCCTCTCCGGGATACTGGTAGTGCTGATACAACTGTTCTAAATGGTGGAACAATGAACAAAAATACGAATGAACCCAAAATAACCGACGAAAAAAAGGAGAAATCCAAACGAATGAAACGTATGCGAGGCATGTTTGGATCGCTCTTTCCGCAGAAATATGACTTTGTAGGCATGCTTGTAGAACAGGCAGAGAACACGGTTACGGGGATGGAGGCATATATTGCGTGGGTCAATCAGGATATCCCCATTCCTCCTGATAATCTCATCAAGATTGGAGGTGAACTCGACGTTCTCCGGTATACCTTGGAGGCCAGACTCATGGAGGCATTCTCGACACCGTTTTCCCGGCAGGATATCTATACTCTCTCCCGAAATATCGATTATGTCATGGATTATGCCGTTGAAATTGCCCGGGAGATGTATGCCTTCGATGTCAACCCTGACGAACACATCAGGGCGATGTCTCTTTCGCTTCTCTACGGCACCCGGTATGTGGTGGAGGGAACCCGGTATCTGGGCATGGAAAAGGCAGGGGTCGAGGTCTCCATCCGAAATGGGCGCATGCACATTCACGCCATCGAAGACACCTACATTGCCTGCATGGCCGACCTGTTCAAGACCGATGATGTGATGGATGCCATGAAGAAACGGGAGATTTATTATCTTCTCCGCAATGCTGGCAAGGCCCTGAGCGTCACCCTTGATATCATCCACAAATCCGTTGTCGGGCAGGCCTGATCCTCCTCTTTTCATCGAGGTTCCATCCATCGATATACTACGGATTGACATCTGTCGGTTGCAGACGCACGAAATGAGTCGCACGGATGAAACAGGCATGAGGAGACCAAATCTAAGATGTTGTTCCACGTGAATAATGCGGGCATTTCGGTTATCGGGGCTCTCGCGTGTTTATTAAGATGTAACTCGGTGATGCAACCTAACAGTTTCCCCGACAAACATCAATCCGCACCTTTTTTCTCTCTGGCTAACCAGACATTCTCTTCAGATATGGCACAGGTATCATATGTCTGTCCGTCTCTCAGGCAGAAGACAAACGCATTCCGCGGGGGCCTTGCCGGTCGCTGGGAAAAGGATGCCCAACATGGGTGCACCTATTGTGAAATAAACGCGGGGTTTATTACCACGGTAGCAGAGGAAGAGGCAACTGGTCTACCAATGCATGCCATGCTCACGCCTGCCGCGGTCCACACGCTCTATGGTGAAGGCAAGCGTCTTCCCGACGGGGTGCGCTATCTTTTGAACACTGAATCCTCCTTTCCGCACACCGACCGGTTTGGGACACGGCATCCTGCCGCGGTCCTCCGATGGGACGACCGTGTCTGGCTGATTGAATTTGTGCAGATGCTTATTCTCATCTCAGCTCATCTTGGCAAACCCGCTGACGTGATCGTCATACATCCCGGAAAGGCTCATAATATGACATTTTCTGCGATTGCACGAGCGATGTGGTATATCCGGAATGCCTATGCAGACGCTTGCGGCACTGTCCCCGCTGTGCTGATTCAAAACGGCTATCCCTCCCTCATACAGTCCGGAGATGATATCCGTGAATTCTGGCAAACTATCCAGACACAGGCCCCGGAATGCTGTGATACCTGCGGAGTGCTTTTCGACCCCATGGCTCTCCAGTCCGCCGCCCATCATGCAAATGTATCCCTCTCCACTTATCTCTCGGCCCTTCCTGCAAATGCACTGAAAGGATTCTTTATGCGGCCGGATGGAGGGGATAAAAAAGGGGATGACGCCATTCCTTGGGACAGCATCTTCCGGGCCATACGGATGCTGCCTCATGATGCTATTGTTATACCGGATATTCGCCGCCCGGACGAGATTAAAGAGATATTAGCACGCTGTCGAATGGGTTGCACTCCGGTAGAAACCGTTGAAGAGGCGGATCAACCAACCATATCGTAGCCTTCTCTTGCCTTCTTGTTTCCAAGACACCGATGTGTCTTTCCCCTATTTTAGAAATAAACGGAAACTGCCACGTTTCTTATGCCTCACTGTTTCTTGTTAGGCGTGGCAATACCCATCCGATGACTGCCGCACCAAGAATGAGTGAGATGCCGATCACAATGATAGGCACATCAATCTGAAACAGGAAAAAGACGCAGGTCACAATACCAAGCACCGCAGGAAGTGGCACATTTCTTATTGCTCCAGGTACCCGGTATGGCCGGGGTGCATCAGGCATTGTTGTTCGGAGTCGTATCACAGCAGCATTGATCACGATAAACGTGATAAAAAGCGTGAAGTTGGCAATCAGGGCCACATCCCGGATATTCCCCGGCAAAAGGAATAGTATGGAAACAATTGTTACGCCCAAGATCGCCACAACCGGCGTCCGTCTTCCCGGATGGACATATGCAATCCGAACGGGCAATGTCTTGTTTTTGGCAATGCCATAAAGAATCCGTGAAGAGGCAAGCATCATCAAAAGAGCGGTGTTCGCCGTTGCAAAGAGGGCGATAATGGTAAAGACAAGATAACCGCCGGAGAACGCCTGGCCTGCAATCTCGGCAAAGGGATTCGGGGACCCGGCAATCAACTCATACCCCCCGATACTTACCACCGATATAGAGACGGCGATGTAGAGAAGAATGCTGATAACAATTGCGGTCAAAAGGGCAGCAGGAATGGTCTTTTCCGGCTGGATGGTCTCATCCGAGAGTTTGACCATCTCCTCAAATCCCTGATACGCAAAGAAGATGAGAGCCGCCGCAGCAAAGATGCCGGGAAACCCATCGGGTGTGGCAAAATAATTCACTGACCCGATATACGGCAGACCGATGATGATAATTCCAATGATACCTCCTGCCTCAATTATGGTGAAGATGATGGCAAAGATAATCGACTGCCGGACGCCGACAAGAAGGATGATACCGAGGGCGATTAAGAGCCCAACTGCCACCGGGAGGGTTGGTGCCCCTGTCCACGCGGAAAAATACCCCGCAAACCCGAGGGCAACGGTTGCGGCTCCCACAACCCCCGAGAGGATTACCATGATACCGATGATAAACGCAATCGTATCTCCAAAGGGACGGCGGGAGTATTCATATTCTGCACTGGCCGTGGGGAACATGGAGGAGAGTTCCATATAGGAAAGGCCGGTAAAAGAGGCAATGAGTGCTGCAAAAATAAAGGACATCCAGAGGGCATTGCCTGCGATGGCCGCTGCCTCGCCAATGAGTGCATAGATGCCTGCACCTAAAATTACCCCTACCCCGGAGAGAACAACCTGCGGGAATGTCAGCGTGCGCCTGAGGGATGTGTCCTTACCCTGTGTCATGGAACTACGGGAAATGCATTGGCGCCGGGGGTAATATGTCCATCGATGCGTCTGTCAGCGGTCTCTATCACGAGTAAAGGGGTTTATCTGATTTTAAAATGGATGAATGAGTAACTGTGTCCCTTTCGGTGGCATATCGAAGTACACCCGGGGTGCGCCGGTAGTGCATGGATGTTTACTATTATATGCAAAAAGTGATGGCGTTTAAAACTATTTTGGCATTTCATTCAAAGGTATATAACCGTTTAATTCGTGGTTTAAACATTTTATGGCGGTAATTATACCTGCATCAATATATCCTTTTATTATTTCCGGGGGGGACTGTACTCTACGGTTATTTTTATACCGGGGGTGAAAGAGAGAATAGTGCCAGATGTGAAGTGCATCCAACACCGTATACATACCTAAACTGGATGAGAATTCACCTTCTCTGTTGTCTGGTCACGAAAACGGCGGCAGCATGAAATCCGATTAAGGGGCGGGTTTCACAAAATATGCCGCCTGTCACGGGACCGGCAAATAATTGCTATAATATCCACATCTCTTCTCTCTTCTGCCCCATGTGGTGAGTATGCCCGTCCCCGCATGAACGCCGGTACTGTATGTGAGTTTCATAGAATCGGCAGGCAGGCACCTCTCTCACATAAATTTAAGGAGACCCGTGAAATATTTTTTGTATTATATGCCCGTCCCCGCATGAAAGTCGAACTTCTTACTCTCTCACATAAAATCCGCAAGACCCAACTGAATCTCTTTTTCCTCACCAAAGGTTGAGAGCAGATACATATCCAGCATCTCGATACGCTGGCGGGTATACTCCGATATAGTGTAGTCTCTGCAGATATTGCGTGACATCTCTACATATTTCTTGACCGACCCCTCATGGACCGTCTGGATGATCTTTCCGCCACAGCGGCATTTCCCGGCCATCGGCATCCTGCGGTATTTCGCATTGCACGTCGGGCAGCGGAGTTTCTGGCGTGAAAACGCGTTGAGATTGCCCTGCATGTCCGGGATGAAATGGGTCTTGAGCACCCGTTCTGCGACGTCATGCTCGTCCACTGCCCGGATGATTCTCCCCAGTTCAAGCTCCGCCTCCAGCTTTTCGGTCATAGTGGTAAGGATGGTATAGGTCGAAAGAAGCGGTCCTGCCGAGATATTACTCGTATCATGGGTGAAACCCACTCCTTCATACTGTGCCGGTGTGCCCAGACGGTTCTCGAGATGGTCGATTATCTTTGAGAGCTCTTTTGGGTGCTGGTATCGTAGTGCCCCTTCATACAGCTCAATCGGATACGACCGACCGGCATCGACATTATGGGATTCACCGTCCACTTCAGCAGGATCGAGTTTTGAGGTTAATACCAGCGGTGCATCCATCGAACCGCCCCGGGTCTGCGGCAGAAACGACCGTGAAAAGTTGATCAATCCGTCCATTAAAAGCATCACACAGTCTTCATCACCATCACACTGGCCGGTAAAAATGCCGTTTGCCGCGAGCGTGTGGTCCTCTGCAACCGTGAGACAGTAGACATACTCGTCTAAATTCTGAACGTATTCCTTTGTCTGGATGGTGTCGGTGATCATCATCTGTCCCTCAAAGACCGGGACAGAGTCACCTTCTTTTAACTCAACAGCACGGATTTTGCGCTGATACGCAAAGTCCGAGACAAGCATAGCATGATCTGACGTCACGGTCACCTGCTTGCCTCGTGATGTCGTGAACCGGATCAGATGTTCGGGTGCCCGGTGAACCGAGACTGATGTTACCTTTCGCAGGTGGATCATTCCGTTGGTGTTCAGGGCATGCACCCAGAAGGTGGCCTTTGGGTCAGAATAGTAGGTGCCTACCTGATCCAACCCCGGCCTGCTCAGATCAAAGTTCTCGACCACAAAGTGGCCGATGGGAATATGGCGCCATTCCCTCCCGTCATACACATCGATCATGGTATCTGCCGCAAAACAGTTGCGCCGTTTTGCCGCATGGAAATAGGGGTGGGCATATCCTACCGGCGCCTTTGAAATACCAATCACCCGGGCAAGCACGCCCGCACTCGTATGCGGTGCAAGACCCATCACCAGTTGTCCAACGATGTCATCCCGTGTCGTTGCGTTATAATACGGGGCCATGCCGTAGAGCTTCTCCAGCATCTCATCGATGAATTTAGACACGCGAAGGAGCCATCCGGCGCAGTCCTCTGAGACAAGGATGTCCTGTGCCCGGAGCTCCAGCACCTGATCGTCACTCGTGAGGGGCACTCCATCGATATCCAGCGGGTAGCCCAGTTCAATGAGCCTTTCGACACTGACACCGATCTCATTTGGCCGGATATGGGTGAGGGGCAAGTCTATCATATCATAGCGGAGTGTGCCATCCTTGAAGACATATAATTCGTTCTTGGCCCGGAGAATCCCCTTTTCAAGTGGTTCAACGGCCCGTTCCTTGGAAATAAGTCCGCGAACGCCTTTCAGGAGTATGATCTCATTCGGACGCATCCCGAGGGCAGTGAGGGCGTTTGCAAACTCTACCTTGACATCTATGGTTTCCTTTCTCAAACAGACGCCTTCTGCGCCACAGGCCGGGCAGACCGTCTCACTCCCAAGGTCAAGGGCACAGCGAGGGCAGGTGAATATCGCCTCGGTGTGCGTGTGGCACTCAGCACAGATACATTTGTAGGTCTCCTGTCCGCATGCGGGGCAGCGTCGCCTCCCGACATCGGCATCGATGGTGCCGTCACGGTTCCCTTTCCCTTTTGAGGCCTCCTGAAATGAACGGCGTGTTCCGCCTTCATCCCCGACGGGGAAGATGGCATGGGGCGGTGGGCGCATCTCGCGAGCCTTTGACTTCCCGGGACGCCCCATCCTGCCGCCGATGCGGATACCCGCACGAGACCGCATCTGCAGTCCCGAGAGGTGCATGGCAAGCGATAGGCCATCGCCATGCGGTGCATTCTCCCACTCACTCCGCATCTTTAAATCTGCGGTGAGACCGAGGCATGCACAGAGCACCTTGGGGAGAGCAATGAGAATCGTTCCGTTTGTCACCGTGTGGGGCACGAGGAGAATCTCCAGATGCCGCTTCTCGGGTGCATCTGCGGGGAGAATGAGACCCTCAGCGGTGATTTTTCCTGCCGCTGACACCCAGTCTGCGAGAGCCCGCACCTCTGCTGCACTGAGATCGTCCCAGATGTAGGTATACGCCGGGTGCAGGTAACCTCCCATACATGCCATCTCAAGTGCCTCTGTCTCGTCTGCCGGAGTATGGGTGCCGCCCTCAAGCATCCACCATTCCTCACAGTAGCTTGGCGGAATAAGGGGGTGATTATTTTCCAAAAATTCACCGTAGGAAACGAGCATCTCGCCGACATCAAGAATCTCCTTTACCTTACCCATCAGTTTGACGGCTGTTTCTGCATCATCAATACGCAGAACACTGCCATCCATCAGTTTCACGGTCGGCCCTTCGATACTGTCTACAGGCGATACGCCGGCGGCCTTACCCGGTCGTTCCACCTTCATCTGGGTGCCGACGGCAAGGAAATTACCGAGGATGTGCAGAGTCGCCGGGCTAAAACCCGCAGCTGCAAATCCGGTATTGCGTGATCGGCCGTAGCGGAGCCTAAATCCCCCCGGTCGCATCGGGTAGGAAAAGACCGGCCTGCCCGCAATCAGGTCACGGATGTATTTGTCTTTTGGTTTGACACCTGGTTTCTTATTTCCGTTCTCATCGAGTTCATCGTCGTCATCGTCACTGCTCTTCGATGCGCCTGAGATGATGATGTCAAGCCAGTCCCAGCCTTCCATGTGCACCTTATCGACGGTCTTTTTGATCTTTGGTGCCTTGAGAGCGAGTCCCTCTGCCACGACAAGTGCCATACCGCCGCGGACCGCATTGGTCTCAATCCGTTCTAAATTGCGGAATCCTGAGACCTCCACACGTTCGGTTGGCTCACCCTCGACACACACGGGACAGTTTCGGATAATCACCCGGAGTTCATCATCCGTCGGAAGATACTGCAGAGAGACCGAACTGTTATATTTTTTTATCTCTTCGACGTAGCGCTCAACCTCGTCGTTGCGGGGGATATACGCCGCCATTCCCAGACCACGGCGGACGTAATCACCCACCAGCACCGAGAGCGCCTGTGC
>LSQX01391631.1_pt3 | contig 10752 bp, 2 predicted proteins | sample 654561 | NCBI WGS metagenome assembly LSQX01 (sample SAMN04489861, study PRJNA283612) | anaerobic digester metagenome | isolation source: 4 biogas reactors fed with cattle manure at either 37C or 55C with and... | place: Denmark: Kongens Lyngby | collected 2014 | reverse complement strand
CTGCTCGAATACCTGCTCCGCTGTATATGAACTGCGGCGTACTCGGCGGCAGTGCATTTGGTCCTTATACCATAGGCACAGGAGGCTCCGGCCTCAACAACGTCGGTCTGCTCGTGAAGATCTGCGGCAGAGTTGAGAAGGTCAACGAATGGGATGTCGAGATAAGCGACGGCTCAGCTACGATAAGCGTCTTCTATGGAGGATTCGAGATTCCGAGTCTTGCAAAGGGCGATTTCGTATCGGCAGTCGGCATTTCATCTCTGGAACTGGATAACACTCTTCAGTCGATCATCCGGCTCGTTGATGGAAATGGCCTGGTAAAGCTGAACTAACCTGCCGTTAGAACGGCATCGTATGCACTAAGGCGCGGTCTTCGGATCGCGCCTTTTTTCTTGTCTTTCATTCTCATACTATTTACATCCAGGCAGGCGTTCTTATGACGCACACTCACATTGTGGCAGCAATATGGTGCGCAATGCAGCATTGCGTCATATAATGTGTATATATCTTATTGTATTATCAATTATATATTGACAAGGCTCATGAAGTAGCGTACACTCCAGACAAGTGAAGGTGTGTTTCAGCTATTGTAATTGGGGGTGCAAGATTATGAGGTTGTTGCGTTTCGTCTCTCTGGCGCTAATTCTGGCGCTTCTTTCGACCACTATTGTCTATGCCTTGCAAGAGGCCGGACTGCCCGCAGCCACTAACGCCATTGAATGGGATTATGGCCTTGGCCCTGTTTTTGAGGAGGCATCGGCAAAATATCAGGTTCCGCTGCCGCTTCTTTTGGCGTTGGGATTTTATGGCAGCACCTTTGAGAACCGGGGGAATGCTCCGACTATCGAAGGCGGCTATGGCGTGATGGCTCTTCGGCAAAATGACTATGGCGGAAACTCTCTGGCAGAGGCCGCCGCGCTCACCGGCGTATCCGAAGAGGACTTGAAGGTCGATGCCGCGCTCAATATTATGGGAGCCGCGGCGGTGCTGGATGCCTACGCCACGCAGTTTCAGGTTGATCGCAGCGCGGGTCTTGATGCGTGGCTGGATGTCATTGTCAAGTATGCAGCCATAGACAAGATCGACGCTGATAATCCCGTGCCCATCTTCAGCCGTATGTTTGCCATGCAGGTCTATGAACTGCTGCAAGATGGGGTCAACACAGTCAACTCTACCGGCGAAACGTTCTATGCGGATCCTCAGAGCATAGGATCAATAGACCTTGCCTCTCTGGAGCCGCCCGGGATGAAGGCGCAACCAAATGCCGGTTATTCAGGAGCCACCTGGTATCCGGCTGCTACGTGCAACTATTCGACCGCCAGCTACACTAAGACTTGTGTTGCAATCCACACCATCGAAGGTTCTGCGTCCGGTTGTCTAAGTTGGTTTAGAAACTGCGCTGCGCGAACTTCCGCTCACTATGTTATCTCCTATGCCGGCACTATCTGGCAGATGGTGGACGAGTGGCATACGGCGTGGCACGTGGGCAGCGCCAACACCTGGTGCGTCGGGCTGGAGCACGAAGGTTATATGAAGACAACGAGCTTCCCGACGATTATGTATGACAAGTCGGCTCTTTGCGTTCGCGATATCTGCAACAGGTGGGGTATCGCCAAAAAACGAAACCCCTGTCAAAAAGGGATTTTGGGACACAACGACATCAACAACTGTTTCGTTGGCGGAGACCATATGGATCCGGGTCCTGGATGGAACTGGAGCTACTATATAAATGCGGTCAATGGCACGCCTGCTGCTCCTACGTGGGCTGCTACCTATGTGAACCAGTCTTATCCGTCTACTATGACTGCTGGAGACACGGCGGTTGTTTGGGTGGAGTTTAAAAACACGGGAACCGGAAGCTGGACACATACCGCTTCCTGCCTCGGCACGTCAAGCCCAGCCAACCGAGCCAGCCCTTTCTATGTTTCTACAAACTGGATCAGTAGCTCAAGACCATCGGACGTTGACCAGTGGCAGGTTACTACAAACCAGGTCGGACGATACTCGTTTGTCATTAAAGCTCCGGCCACACCGGGCACATATACGGAAAAGTATAAACTGGTACAGAACAACTCGACCTGGTTCGGGCCTGAAGTCACCTGGACGATTACCGTCAAGGCGGCGACCGGTAATATCACCGGAACCATTAGCAACTCTTACAATAATCAACCTATCTCAGGCGCATCCGTAGTGGTCACAGGCGGGCCGACCGTCACGACCAATGCTTCCGGCGTATATACGATTTCGGGACTTGCTCCCGGAGCCAAGACCTTGACCGTGACCAAGGCCGGATTTGCAGATCAGACTGCAAGTGTGACAGTAACGGCTGGAGCGACGGCAACTAAAAACTTCTCTCTTGTCTCAACAGACAAGACCGCGCCGACTGTTCCTGCCAACCTGACTGCGGCTGCGATCTCGCCGAGTCAGATCAATTTGACCTGGTCTGCATCGACCGACTCCGGCGGAGCAGGATTGGCGGGTTATATCGTATATCGCGGCGGCTCTGAGATAGGGCGAGTAACGACCACATCCTATAGCGATAATGGTCTGAACGCGAATACTGCTTATAGCTACACCGTTAAGGCGTATGATAATGCCGGTAATATATCCGGCGCGTCTAACGCGGCTTCTGCTACGACACACATCGCCGCTGTCCCTATCTTCCAGGACGGATTTGCGAATCTTAACTATTGGAATGCGCTGGTCGAATACCCGATGCCTGCTGCCAATCCTGCAGTGCTGGCCAACGACAATCACAACCACGCCCAGTTCCCCGGCGTGAATGCGCTGAAGACAGTGGACTCTTCAAATGGCTTGCAGGGCTGTCTGACTGGTCACACGTTTGACATTCCATTTGGCACGGCCAAGTTTGAAAGCTGGTTCTTCGATGGTTCGGGCCTTGGATATATAGGCCAGTTCGAGGAAAGCACCGAGAGTTGGACGGGCATGCCTAACTCCTGGGCGGAATTTGCCACAATTTCAGGCGGCACAAGCGGCAAGTGCTTGAGGGTCAAGGACGGCGGCTGGACAGGCGGCGCGTATAAGGAGTTCACCAGTGGTTTTGCGGTTGGCGAAGCCTATACGCTGAAACTCAGCATGAGATTGGCCAATGAGGGCACTTGGGCTACCGCTCCGTATGTGTTCGTACGATGTCTGAACAGTTCCGGAGCCATTATCGGCGCCGAGAACACCAAGGCAATCACGCTGGACAATGCCTGGCATACATATACTCTGACCGGCACGATCCCTTCAGGCACGGCCAAGATTTGGATCGGCCAGAATATGAATCTCAATGCCACCAAAGATTACTACTACTATATGGACGATGTCTCGTTTGTGACCTCGACCGATGTCAAGACACGCAGCAGCAGGCAGGGCTTGCAGGTGCGCTGTGTGGATGCCAATGGTTCTCCCAAGGCAATCTACTATCTGGGAACCTATAACGCCGATCCGGGTTCGCTGGGATCATACAGCGGCGGCTACTATAAGGTCTGCGGAGCTGGCTGCACCGGCTGGTATTGGACGCTTGCCAACTGCAAGGAGCGAACTGCCGGCTGGCATAAGTTCACCATCGACTTCACGCCATATACGGGCGCTAAAAACGAGGTCAAATACTACATTGACGGCGTTTCGGTAGGCTCCGTCGAGCGCACCGAGGACACGCAGAACATTGGCTTGAATATGGTAGCTTATGGCTTCCACTATCGAGTAAATAGCGTCGGCTGGTTCGACGACTGCGCGATGTATGCCGCTCCTCCTGTCGCTCCAGTTATGGGTGCGGCGCAGACTCTTTCTACCACTTCCATTCGCTGGAAGGTAACAGACAAGTCTAATAACGAGGTTGGATTTAAGGTTGTGGATGCCGCACAGAAGATAGTCGCTTCTGCTCCTGTATCAAATGGAACAGGCAGCGCGGTTTCTATGGACGAGACTGGCTTGACTCCGAACACTGCTTATACTCGAACGGCCAAGGCGTTCAACGGTTCTCTTGACAGTTCGCCGACGGCAGCAGCCACAAAGTGGACTCTGTCGGTTCCGCCGAGCAAGTCTAATGTGACTTGTGATAAGGCTGAGGGTGCGATTTCTTCGTCTGCGGACTTCACGTTTACTGCGGTGGGAGGCTTCACAAGCGGCACTCTCGCGCAGTATCGCTATGTCTGGAACACGAGTCCCACTCACACCTGGACTGAAGCCGAGCAGGTTTGGAATTCCGGGGACCTGATTCTCAGCGCACCTTCTGATGGCAGCTACTATCTGCACGTGAAGGGATATAATGGCGAGAACGTAGCTAACGGCACACTTGATCTTGGGCCGTATAAGTTCTTCAACGAGCCTCCGACTAACCCGACCTCTGTAACTGAGACTCACGGCGTCCAGACAGAGACATGGCAGTCAACGGTATCTGCTCCGTCCTTTACCTGGAGCGGCGCAACTGCCAGCGCGGGAATCGCAGGCTATCTGGTCTACTTCGGAACTGATCCGGACGGTACATCGACTGATTCCGTGGCATCTGCGGCGTACACATCGTCTGCAGTGAGCACCGGCACATATTATCTGAGGCTTCGCACTAAAGATAGCGCCGGTCAGACCGCCACCAAGTGGATGACCGCGTTCGAGTTCAACTATGACAGCACCGCACCTGACGCTCCCGAAGTGATGGATGACGGTGACTTCACCGGATCGACAACTCAACTGCACGCGAGCTGGTATGCCAGTGACGATGAATCCGACATAGCCGAGTATCAATATGCTGTCGGAACATCGCAGGGCGGCTCTAATGTGGTCGGATGGACTTCTGCCGGCGCGATGACGCAGGGGAAAATCAACATTCCTTCTCCTGGTTTGCAGCCTGGCCAGACCTACTTCATCTCTGTTAAGGCCAAAAACGGGGCCGGATTGTGGGGTGAGGTTGGCTCTTCTGACGGAATAGCTCTTGCTCCGTCTGTTCTGACTATTGCGGCTGCCAAGATGCTGCCGGATGCGACTCCTGTCGCGCTTTCTGACAAGATAGTCACCGCCAGCTTCAGGTCCAACTTCTATATCGAGGAAGCCAACAGGACATCGGGGATAATGGTTCTTTCCGACATACCTCCTGCTGCAGGCTCTTTGGTGACGGTCGGCGGTATGATGGGAATTAACGCCATTGGCGAACGGGCCATTCTCAACGCGGTCGTAAACGTTGAGGCTGCTGCGGATCCGGCTCGGATACCTGCTCCGTTGTATATGAACTGCGGCGTACTTGGCGGCAGTGCGTTTGGCCCTTATACCACAGGCGCTGACGGCGGAACCGGCCTTAACAACGTCGGTCTGCTCGTGAAGGTCTGTGGCAGAGTGGAGAATGTCAATGAATGGGATATCGAGATAAGCGACGGCTCGACCACGATAAGCGTGTTCGCCGGCGGCATCGATATTCCGGAGCTTGCAGTCGGTGACTTTATATCGGTTGTAGGTATCTCCTCAATGGAGCTTGACTACGAAGCAGAGCCTGGCGAAATGCTCAAGCCAATCCTGCGACTGCTTGATGAGAGCAGCATAATAAAGCTGAACTAACCTGCCGTTAGGGCAGCATCGTATGCATTAAGGCGCGGTCTACGGATCGCGCCTTTTTTTATTCGCTTTGGCTATCTTAACTAATATTCACCTGATATTTTACATTTTTTGGTGGGTGCAAACCGCATTCAGCGTTTAACCGATTAATCCGGTATTGACAAAGTCGGGAAAGTGGCGTACATTCCAAGTAGGTGCAGATGTGCCTGATTCGCTCATACTTGGGGGTAAGGAGTCATGCGTTTTTATCGTTTCGTTGCTTGTGCGCTATTTTTAGCGCTGCTCTCGACTGGCATTGCTTACGCCGAAATGGGAGACAGACCACCACCATTTTCCAACGTTCAGCAATGGGGATATGAATTAGGCCCCATTTTTGAGGAGGCATCCGCGAAATATCAAGTGCCTCTGCCACTACTTCTTGCATTGGGACATCTGGGAAGCGCGTTTGAGAACCGCGGGGATGCTCCGACTATTGAAGGCGGTTATGGCGTTATGTCACTTCGCCAGAACGTCTACGGAGGAACCTCTCTCGCAGAAGCCATCGCACTGACCGGCGTATCTGAAGACCAGGTCAAACGCGATGCGCGATCCAACATCATGGGCGCGGCCGCAGTGCTCGATGCTTATGCCAAACAATTCCAAGTCGACCGCAGTGCGGGACTTGACGCGTGGTTTGATGTCATTGTCAAGTACGCAGCGATTGACAAGATCGACGCCCAGAACCCGGAGCCGATATTCAGCCGACTCTTTGCATCGCAGGTATATGAAAAACTGCAGGCCGGCGTGAATACTACGAACTCTATGGGCGAACAATTTAACGCAGCCGCTCAGAACATCGGCTCAATCGATCTGGCCTCTTTGCAGTTGCCGGAGATGAAATCGAAGCCGAATGCCGGTTATTCCGGAGCAATCTGGTATCCGGCCGCTTCGTGCAACTATTCTGCAGTCAACACCAACAAGAGCGTTTTTGTTGTGCATACAATTGAAGGCACGGCCTCCGGCTGTTTGAGCTGGTTCAGAAACTGCGCCGCTCAGACTTCTGCTCACTATGTGTGTTCTCAAGCGGGAACGACCTGGCAGATGGTTGACGAGTGGTATCGAGCGTGGCACGTCGGATGCGCCAACAACTACTGCATTGGCATCGAGCACGAAGGTTACGCAAGCTCGTCGAGCCACCCGACCTCTATGTATAACGCCTCGGCTCTGCTGGCGCGCGATGTCTGCAACAGATGGGGCATTCCGAAGGTTCATAATCCATGCCAGCACTCGATTTTGGGACACATCGATGTCAACAACTGCTGGTGCGGACCCGGCCACTGGGATCCGGGACCGGGCTGGAACTGGAGCTACTATATTCAGCAAGTGCAGGGCGTGCCGGCTATTCCGACCTGGGCTGCTACCTATGTCAATCAGTCGTATCCATCGACGATGAACACCGGGGACACGGCTATTGTATGGGTGGAGTATAAGAACACCGGCTCAGGGTCGTGGACCCACTCCAACACGTATCTTGGCACTTCCAGCCCGCAAGATCGCTCCAGCCCGTTCTATAACCCGCCGAACTGGTCAGGGGCCAACAGGCCGTCTGACGTCGACCAGTGGCAAGTGAAAACCAACGAAGTTGGGCGATTCACGTTTATTTTGAAGGCTCCCTCCACACCGGGAACTTATACGGAAAAGTATAAACTGGTGCAGGAAGGGGCTGCGTGGTTTGGCACTGAGGTCACTTGGACTATCACCGTCAAAGCCGCTACCGGAAACATAACCGGCACCGTGCGCAACAGCGCTAACAACGCTGCAATGTCCGGAGTGGCGGTGACTGCAGGAAGCGCATCGGCTACTACAAACGCTTCCGGCGTTTATACATTCAGCGGACTTGCGCCGGGTGCGTATACGGTGAACGTATCGAAGGCCGGATTCACCGCGCAAAGCGCATCGGTGACTGTGACTGCAGGGGCTACGACGACCAAGGACTTCAGCCTTGTTTCGACTGACAACACACCGCCTACCAATCCATCCGGACTGACCGCGACGGGGATTTCTCCTTCGCAGATTAACCTGTCCTGGACAGCTTCGACTGACTCAGGCGGAGCAGGATTGGCGGGTTATATCGTCTATCGCAACGGCGCAGAAGTCGGCAGAACGGCCTCCACGACCTATTCTGACAATGGTCTGGCGCAGAACACGCAATACAACTACTTCGTCAAAGCCTATGACGGAGCCGCTAATGTCTCCGGGCAATCGAATACCGCGACAGCGGCGACCAAGCCGGGAACCGTGCCGATCTTCGAGGACGGATTTGCAAACGCCAACTACTGGCAGCCTCTGCAGCAGTCGCCGATGTCGAAGCCTAATGGACTGGTTATCAGCGGAGAACGCAACCACGGCACATTCGCCGGCGGCAACTCATTTAAGGCTGTCGATACCGGAGATCCTAACCTGGGCGCTCTGAGCGGTCATACATTCAGCCCTGCGTTTGCAGCGGCCAAATATGAGACGTGGTTCTATGACACCTCCGAACATGACAGCAGCAGACAGGGACTGCAAGTGAGGTGCCTGGATAATGCCGGCGGCCTCAAGACCATGTATTATATCGGAACCTATTCGACGGCGCCGGGAGCATACAATGCCTACAGCGTGGGATACTACAAAGCTTGCGGCGCGGGATGCACCGGATGGTATTGGCAGGGAGCCGTTAAGACCAGAAGTGTCGGTTGGCATAAGTTCACAATCGACATTCAGCCCTATACCGGCAATCTCAACGAGGTTACGTTCTACATTGACAACGTAAAGGTTGGTAACTCCGTCGAGCGCACCATTGACACTCAGATATATGGTCTGACGATGGTGGCTTATGGTTATCACTATCGCGTCAACCAGTCCGGTTGGTTCGACGACTGCGCGATGTATGCACAGCCGCCGGCTAGCCCGACTATGAACGCTCCTACGGCTCTGTCGACTAATGCTATTCGATGGAACATCAAAGACAACTCCAACAACGAGATGGGCTTCAAAGTGCAGACGGCTGCACAGGCGACGGTCGCAACTGCAACGGTTGCCAACGCTACGGGAAGCGTACTCGCGATGGACGAGAGCGGTTTGACGCCGAACACCTCCTATACCAGGTTTGCCAAAGCATTTAACGGCACCCTGGATAGTCTGCCTTCAGCCAACGTGACCAAGTGGACGTTGTCTGTTGCGCCGACAACATCGAACGTGACCTGCGACAAACCGACCGGCACATCGTCAAACGACACGTTCAAGTTCACTGCGGCAGGCGGGTTTGGCGAGGGGACGCTTGCCAAGTATCTCTATGTCTGGAACACCAGCCCGACCCATACATGGACGGGCGACGAAACGGCCTGGAGTTCAGGGGACTTGATCCTTAAAGCTCCTGCGCAGGGTAACTATTATCTGCACGTAAGGGGTTATAATGGCGAGAACGTTGCCAATGGAGAGCTTCATCTCGGGCCTTATGGCTTCTTCAATGAGCCTCCGACCAACCCGACTTCTGTTAGTGAGACTAATGGGTCTCAGTCCACGGTCTGGCAGTCAACGGTGTCTGCTCCAGAGTTTACCTGGAACGGCGCAACTGCGAGCGCGGGAATCGCCGGTTATCTGGTATACTTCGGAACCGATCCCGAGGGAACTTCGACCGAACTCGTGACCTCTGCCACTTACACGCCGTCGGCTGTGAGCGATGGCACTTACTACCTGAGACTGTGCACCAAGGACAACGTCGGCCAGACAGCCGCGAAGTGGATGTCTGCATTCGAGTTCAAGTATGACACCACCGCTCCTGACGCTCCTGTAGTGACCGATGATGGGGACTTCAACGGGTCGACTTCAAAGCTGCACGCAATGTGGATAGCCATCGACAACGAGTCCGGCATTGCCGAATATCAGTATGCGGTCGGCACATCCGCCGGGGCCACTGATGTGGTTGACTGGACATCGGCCGAAAATGACATGGAGGCTAACATCGCCATTCCTGAACCCGGCTTGCAGCTCGGCCAGACTTACTTTATCTCGGTTAAGGCCAAAAACAAAGCCGGCCTGTGGAGCGAAGTCGGCTCTTCGGATGGAATAGTTCTGGCTCCTGAGATTCTGACTATTTCGGCTGCCAAGATGCTGCCGGATGCGACTCCTGTCGCGCTTGAGAACAAAGTAGTCACCGCCAGCTTTATGTCCGGTTTCTATATCCAGGAAACCAACAGGACATCGGGCATAATGGTGCTCTCCGATATGCCTCCTGCCAGAGGTTCTCTGGTTACGATCGGCGGTATGATGGGAGTCAGCGCCGTTGGCGAGAGGGCGATTCTCAATGCCGTTGTGACTACTGAAGCAGGGCCGGATTCTGCTCGAATACCTGCTCCGCTGTATATGAACTGCGGCGTACTCGGCGGCAGTGCATTTGGTCCTTATACCATAGGCACAGGAGGCTCCGGCCTCAACAACGTCGGTCTGCTCGTGAAGGTCTGCGGCAGAGTATCTGAAATCAAAGACCTGGATATCGAGATAACCGACGGATCGGAGACCATCAGCATCTTCGCCGGAGGCTTCGTGACTCCGGAGCTTGCGAAGGGTGACTTCGTATCGGCAGTCGGCATTTCATCTCTGGAGTTGGAAGAAACTCTTAAGCCGATTATCCGGCTCGTTGATGGAAACGGCCTGGTCAAGCTGAACTAACTTACAGTTAGTAATCAGCATAGCATGCACAAGGGCGCGGTCTGCGGATCGCGCCCTTATCTTTTGTATTGAATATAAATGTTATCGGGGATTCGTAACAGCTTACGAATGATGAGGTCTAGAGGTTAGAGGTTGGAAGTTAGAGGTTAGAATGATTATTGAGAGGATTTTGCATTTCACGGAAAAGCAGATTTCTCACTGCGTTCGAAATGACACAGTTTGTGTGGATGGGACATACGGCCGGTCGCTACACTTGAATGCGCCGGGCAAATTGTCATTCCGAGGCGAATGCGGAGGTTTAGAGGTTAGAGGTTGGAAGTTAGAGGTTAGAAAAGCAGAGTACGATGGGTGGTGATCTCCGAATCTCCACCCCAAGACCAATCCGGCGATCTCCGAATCGCCGTTTCCTTCTACGTGGCGCAACCCCTCGCGACCTTCGGTCACGGCTCCAGCTGCCTGCAACCCAAGCAACCAAGTGACGTTGCGGTACCGGCTCGAACTTCGGACATCTGACCT
>LSQX01109379.1_pt1 | contig 10752 bp, 7 predicted proteins | sample 654561 | NCBI WGS metagenome assembly LSQX01 (sample SAMN04489861, study PRJNA283612) | anaerobic digester metagenome | isolation source: 4 biogas reactors fed with cattle manure at either 37C or 55C with and... | place: Denmark: Kongens Lyngby | collected 2014 | reverse complement strand
AAAGAGAAATTCCGCTTTGAAAACTATTAACTTGAGTTGGGAATTTTAAATGAGATTTTTAAGTACAAGATATATTATTATTAAAACGCCTCTTTTCAAAATGATTTATATATCTTTGCAATCACCATTTGAACCTATTCACCCCACGTACACATGATAAAAGTCTTAGTATTGATAGATTACTCCACTGAATTCAGTCGCCTTTTAATCAATGGACTAATTCGATATGCCCAGGAATCAAGGCAGTGGACCTTCTATCGATTACCTCTATATTACAGGAATCTCTATGGAGAAGAGGGGATCATAGAGCGAGCAAAGGAATGGAACGTTGATTTTGTAATCGTTCAATGGGACTTCATTAGTTTGGGCTCTCTGGAAAGACTACAGGTTCCGGTTTTCCTGGAGGATTACAAGGAAGAAGGAAAGTCTTATTCTAACATTACCGGTGATTACCTTAGCATGGGAGGTATGGCCGCGAAATTCTTTATCCAAAGACGTTATAAAAACTATGCTTTTTACGGTAAAAAGGGGTTTATATGGTCGAACGAACGGGCAGAAGGTTTTAGGCGGGAAATTGAAAAAACAAAAGGAAACTATTATTTTTTCGAGAGCGAAGCACTGCATGAAGTAGAATGGAGGAGTAATCACGTACAGTTAGAGGACTGGCTGTTATCGTTACCCAAGCCGGTGGCTTTATTTGCATGCGATGACAGTTTCGCTCTTCAGGTTTCTGAACTATGCAAGATAAACAACATAAAAATTCCGGATGAAATAGCCCTTCTTGGAGTGGATAATGACAATTTGATATGTAACTTATCTGATCCCCAAATATCGTCCATCGTGTTGGATGCCGAAAAAGGAGGATACGAGCTAGGGAGAAAGATCGAGATGGTGGTGAAACGCAAGGATTATACCCCTTTCAATATCACCATTAACCCTTTACGTATCGAACTTAGAGGTTCCACTGATAAATATAACGTGGACGACATATATATTGGAAAAATCATCAAATATATTGAGTCCAATTTCCATTTAAACATCAGCATAAACCAGCTAACCGATTTGGTTCCTCTCTCTAGAAGGAGTCTGGAGATCAGATTTAAGAAAGCAATGGGAACCTCCCTTTACCAGTTTATTATCAACGTGAGAATGAACCATTTTATTAATTTGCTAACTACTACAAAAATACCGATGAGTGATTTGAGCATCCAATCGGGATTTAACGACTACTCAAATGCTTTCAGGATATTTAAAAGAATGAAAGGGTGCAGTCCCGTCGAATACCGAGAAAAGCTAGAAGAGAACAAGAACTCCGAGAATCAACAAACTGCTGCTGATCAATAATTTATCCGCATTCTCGAGAAATGCAAAACTCACCTTAAGAAGCACCCGGGATTTGTTTTGTTCTGATTTTACTTCCCCATAGTGCAAAATAGAGGATGTAGAAATAACAAACAAACCCTACGATGTACGCGAACTGGTAGCCCTGTTTTTCTGCTAAAAAGCCAAATATCAAAGGTATGATCCCTGCTCCAATAATACCCGTGACCAACAATGAAGAGCCGGTTTTCGTGAATTTACCCAAATCTTGGATAGCCAGTGGCCATACCGATGGCCACAACAGTGCGTTCGCCAATCCTAAAACGGGCACCAGGTAAATGGATACAGGCCCTCGGAGCAATAAGATCAAAAGCGTAACGGCAATGCCCAAGAGAGTAGATACCACAAGTGCCCGCGTCTGGCTTAAATACTTCGGGATAAATAATACACCGCAGGTATATCCCACTATCATGGAAAATGATACAAGCCAAACGTAATTCTGGGGATTGGGCAGCCCCAAGTTTTGAGCAAAATCATTGATCGTGCCCAGTGCCAAATACTCCGCCCCCACGGTAAAAAAAATAGCCACTACTCCCAGTATCAGATGGGGGAATTGCCATATGCTTGTCTTGGAACGCGCGTACGCGGATGAATGATCATCGTCAAGCGCATCCTCCGTTTCTTCGCCAATCGCCTTTATTTCAGGCAATGGGGAAAAGTAGTACACGATCCCCATCACAAACAGGATAGCCGCAATAATATAGAAAGGGGTAATGGTGTCCGTAATCCTGACATTGGAAAGATCGATGAAAAATGCAAGGATCAGCGACGCAATGGCATAAAACACCTTGGCGAAGATCCCCATCACGGAAATGCGGGCGGCGGCACTTTCGGGATTTCCTATGATAGAGACATACGTGCTATAAGACCCTGTTAGTAACGCTTGCCCGAGCCCATTCACGAACAAAGCCGCTAAAAATAGCGGAAAGCTAACCATCTTCGCGGAAGGCACGATCATGAGAAAACCAACGGCCATAAGGAGCAAGGCGAGAACCATCCCCCGTTTGTATCCCACCTTTTTTAATATGGGGCCGGTCGCTCCCCCGAACACCAAATAGGCCGAAAAGGTGGCCACCATTATAAGGTACGACATGGATGTTGTCACATTAAATGCCTGCTGAACAAAAGGAATAAAAAAGGCATTAATTCCAAGAGCAAAGCCTAAGACCGCGTTCATCGACCCTACAATCAACAAGGGGACGATGACGCTTTTTCTTGTTTTGTTTATGCTATCCATTTTTCCCAGTCAGTTTGAAATCCATGTTTACTCTTTTTATTGGTAAACTTCACATTCGGTTGTCACGTTTACAAAAAGTTCAATGCCGGGTTCCAACTTCTCCGGGCATCCCCCGCACGCTTCCAATTCTAAAAATCCACTCGGGTCGCAATAGATACTGAGGCTCACACCTCTTCCCGATGGCTCTTCCCAAGGGGGAGAATCGGCTATATCTATGTAATGCTGTCCGTCAGGCAACGGTTCGGAATATCTCTTTACGCGATAATTGTTGGCATTCACGTATTGAATCCAGGGGATCTTTTCACTTAACGCCAGTTGAAACCTTTCCGGGGTTTCTGTATTAACCGCGTATAAATCACCGCGTATGCCCCGTTGTTGATCACTCGGGTTATACATATCCCAAATATCTTCTTTGCCGGGTGGCACAGGCATATAAACGGTTCCGGAATCCGATGAGTCAAATTGGCATAACGACCAGGGAGCCAAAGAAAATTTCGTGCTGTCCAGCGTTCTTTCGCCTATATACCGGATCATCTCTTTTACTTTCTGGATGAGGACGCTTCCCTTTTTTTCTATAGAGACATGCCTCTCAAATTCGCATGGAATACCCTCCTGCGCGTTGTTGATCAAATCGATTTCCGCCCGCGTCACGCATTGGTTACCCGATCGCGAAACCACTTCCCATACAGCTCCGGTAATGGAGGGGGGGACACGCCAATTTCCGGTGCTATATTCATATCCCAAACGGGTGCCCTCCGGTGCCGGCCAAAGCGCATCTCCCCCGGGATTTTGGAAACTCTCCTTGTTAGAGCGGAGTTGTATTGCCCGGGGATTCACTTTGCTGATAACCCGGTTATTTACCACGATAAAAAGCCTGCCTTCCAAATCTAGGGCAATAATAATCCCATCCTCTTTCGTCCCTACCACATGTGTACGGCAATACGCCTGGTCGAACAAACGCAGCAGTTCCTCACCCGTCATATTTGCTCAATCTACGCTTCAAATCGGCCAATATAAATGCTTTCGCGTTGTTCGCGTATTCCATATTCGCTTTGGGCGCATGTTCCGCGTACCAATATTTATCATCATACCGTTTCATGTCGACCCCTTCGGGAGCAAAAGCCATCATCAGCGAGGTCTCCTGTTCCCCGGCATGGTCAATGGGCCATTGTGCTTGCGCCTCGGCGCTCATAAAGGGCTCCACTCGTATCCAGCTGAACGGATCCGTTCCTTCGTCGTGTTCGGCATAATAATTGGCGGAAGCCAAATCTTCTCCCCACCACCCTTCGCCTCTCTCCTTGTCGAGAAAAGCAAAAATCTCCTGCTTTGCAGCCAGCCTAAAAGCCAAATCATTTGGCATTCCGCTTGCAAAGTTCTCGCTTTGATGGTGGTAGAATAGATGAATATTGCGGAATCCAATTCGCAGGAGGTTATAAAATATTTGTCGGGCAAACGTGTTTAACACTCCCGCGTCGATATGCATCCCTCCCTTTCGTTCGGGACCCGCCACCGCGTAAGAACCTGCTCCATACCAAAAAGGAGGCAAGACGACCAGTTCCATCTCCTTTTCTAACATTTCCAATGCCCGTTGCACAACCAACGTATCCACACCGGTACAAAGATGTTCGGCGTGATATTCAATCACCCCTAACGCCATGACCACCGGGGTGTTTTTGTCAATAGATTCCCGGATTTGGTCGGGAAACATAAATTCGTATCTCATAACGCGTCCGATTTTTTTAATGCATTAAAGTTCAATATATTTCATGAATTTAGAGGACATCATTTCTATCCCGTCGCTTTTAATGATGGCTCCATTTTCCCATCTCAGCCCAAAATCCTTATCATAAAAGAAAGTATCTATTTGAAAAGTCATGTTTTCTTGCAATAAATACTCGGAGGTCGACTCCATCCAGGGGCGCTCCACCTCCATCATTCCTATCGAGTGGCATGGGCCATATAACATATACTGTCCAAAACCTTTTTCTTTTACCCAGTTTTCATAATCTGTAACGACCTTTCCTGCCGGTTTTCCGGCTGCAAGCAAGTCCATGGTCTTCTTATGCGCTTCCAAACCAAACTCCACTAAGTTTCTTTTTCGTTCGGGCAATGCCCCGATTGAAAATGGCAACCCCACGCTGGACGAGTACCCGCTTACCCTTGCTCCAATATTCAACTGGATCACTTCATTTTCCACGATCTTGTTATGGGTAGGCCTTGAGATAGCATTGTTGGTGGATTTTCCGCAGAAACAATAAAGAGAGTGTCCCTCGTACTCTCCCCCGTGCTTGTAAATCTCACGTTGGCCAATTCCTATTACCTGGAGTTCTGTCATCCCCGGCTTTATTTCGTTCAAAATAGCTTCTACGGCAAGCTCTGATATCTGGAATGCTTTTTTCATGCAAGCGATTTCGTTGTCACTCTTCACGAATCGAAGGGGCCACAGGGTCATATCGGCTTTTACAATTTCCACGTTGGGAAGTTGCTCTTTCAACGAAGTATACACGGGCAAAGATGTGATAGCCCATCCCACGATACCAATTTTTTTAACATGCCGAAGGTTATACTTCTCCAGCAAATCTTTATAGGTAATGAAAGACATTCCCGGGGCATCCGGTTCGGCGGACTCCCTGTACTCGATCAACTTCTCGATATTCTTGAAGAAACTCCTATGGGATGCATACAAATCACTTTCCGGGCCAACCAATAGAACCGGTTCCCCGTCTGCCGGGACAAATACGGCGGCAGTCTCGAATACCGGCCAGTACTCGCTTAGGTACCTTACAAATGCCATATCAGATTCCGTGGCATGTACCAGACAGGCATCCAACCCTTCTTTTTTAATGTTCGCCTGAAAATTTTTTATCCTCTCTTCAAATTCGTTTTTGGGGATTGTCGTAGTGGTCATAATACACTATTTTTTATGTTAATAAAATTATCTTTATCCGATGTCCTTTCTTATGATTTTCTTGCCCTGGGCAATAGCGAGGTTAATGTTTCATTTAAAACCCCGAGTTTCTCTTTTAATGAATAGGGAGTATAAACGTAATCTTGTTCGTATTGGAAACCCAAACGTGAGTCTCGCGTCGCGGCAAGCAGTGATTGTTCCGTGCGTTCAATTTCATCTTTTAAAATAGCTTCCATTTTATCCAGGGTAGCTTGGATCTCTTTTTTGCCTTCTGCTTTTACCAGCTTTAAACGTAGGTCTTCGAATTCAAGAATGGAATAATCGCTCTGCATCATACGTTGCAATTGTTCCGCGACGACCACTTCTTTTACAGCGACGGGGCGTTTTTCTTCCGGTGCATTCATGGCCGCGGCCCGGTATAGCGTCAACCCTTGCTCCATTTCCTCGATTGCCTTTTTCAGGTATTTAAGAAAAACGGGCAAAATCTGGATCCCCTCCCCCGCTACTATCCCGGTCGCACTTCTGGCATATTGTTCCGCCCGGTTGGTTTTGTTGGAGAAATCGGGAAAGAACACCATCCGCGAAACCGTAAACGGCCAATAAGGATTGAGGTTAGGCATATTTTTGGCCGGATCGGTCCAAGAATACATAAAGGTGGCTGTCCTCGCGGGAGGCATCTCGAAAAACAGGGGATTTCCCACGGCATTATTCGTCCCCATGTTGGGACCGGTATCAGGCACATACCGGATGGCATGGCTGAAATGATCCCAAGCTTTTACTACTTGCTCTTGTTGATTTTCACCAAAGATTACCGCGGCAGTTTGTTTTAGCAGCTCGTCGAACGGGAGGGAGTCTGTCCAGCACGTCCAAGCACGGAGATTGCTTATCACGTTTGGTTTATATCCGCTGGTCCAGCTTTCCAATGTTCCATTCACGCCATGGTTCTCCAGGGCACGGTAGCGATCGCGCCATTGTTGGGGGCAAGGCAGGTAGGGGATAGTTCCATATTGCCAACTCGCGAAAGTATCAACCTTGGAATAGACTTTCATGCTACGCTTTCTCGCTTCGTCCATTTGTGCTTCCGTTACTTCCGCCGGGCCGATCTGGTTCAGGGAATAATCCCGCAGATACCCTTGCATGCCGTCAATCTCGAAGCTCTTCCCATTCTCCCAAGTAAGCATGGGGATAGTGTTTTGGGGTAACTGTTGAATAAAATAGCGTTTAATCTCCGCGCTTTGAGGGCGAAAATCGATGTTGTATTCCCAAGGAAGTATCTCTAAACTCGGGTTTATTTTATGGCACTCTTCCTCAACAATCCCCACCGCGTCGGTCCAGTTATCGGCCCATTCCTGAATATACTCTTTGCTCGCGCCGCGGCCGCCTCCCCATCTTTGATACCAAAATCCTTCGGTGAGGAGAATATACCCTTGTATCTCGGGGAATTCATTCACGATATCACGTACTAATTCGCGCAATTTCATTTCACTCTCCGGGGTACCCAGGTATTGATAAATAATCTGGGTATATACTTTTAACCCGTACTTGGATGCTCTTTGGATTAAATCCTTAACTACCCGAGGATCTTGACTCCGATTCTTATACATTAACCGAGCGTAAAAATCGGTTGAATTCTCGGCGGTTGAACGGTCTCCATTGGGATTGGTATAGACGCCGACAAAGATACCGTCGAATCCGTCATGTGCGAGATGCGACAGAAGTGTATCCGGCCATTCCATCCATCCCAGCCACGATAGAGCCATGCGTGTATCGTATAAACTATGACGGACGGTCGTTAAATTCTTGGGTAAAAAGGGAGCTTCACGAAGATTCATCCTCGATTCTAAATTGTACAGCCCAAACATTGCCCCTCGTTCATCATACCCACAAATAACGATCCGACCCGGTGTCACCTGTATCTCGTAATCCTTGGGATTCTTGAGGGCTGTCCCACACCCGGGCAATTGTTCCCTTGTCCCTACTACAACACAACCGCTTAATCCCTTCCAATCATGTAAGGTGGACATTGCCTCGCGCTCGATTATCACCCCGTGTGAAACAGCCAGGTAATCCTGGAAATCTTGAGTAGCCGTCTGAATCACGATGTCCGCTCCAGATATGTTCACCAGCCTCCACCCTTGATTTGGAATGCTCATTTCATCTTCTCTCGCAACAGCGCCACTCCTCCTTTTCCACGTATGGATCGGAGCAGTAGAAAGGTGCTTATGATAGTCATACAACTCTTCCACGGGAAGACGCTCCACTTCTGAAGCAAAAGAAGACAGATGGTTTTCACGGGTACTTTTCACGGATGAGGTGTCTTTTTCACCGAGAGCCATAGCCGGGGAAACAGTCATTCCTACAAGACCGGTGGTACTAGTGATCAAAAAATTCCTACGAGTAAATTGTTTTCCCATTTGATAAAATTTGATATCCCGGTACTGAAACCAGAATAAAACAAAGAAATAGATTTTTCTATTCGTTAATGTTATAAATCACGTATAAATATTGCAATTCACGAATTAATTAGCCGATGCTATTAGCAATTTAAGCAAGTCAGCTTCATTCATTCAAAAATACGAGCGTTCTCGAATGCTTCAAAAATTTTCTCCTTCGAAACATTGGATATTTTCAAATATTTACGATCATTTGCTGGCACGACTATATCGCCATTTCGGGTGGAGAGTATCTCTTCTTCCCGATCGATGTTTTTATACAGTGCTACATTTTTACCGTCGAGCGGTAATTCCAGCTTCTTATTCCCCGAGATATGCCAATAAACCACGTGATATTCTCACTCTCTCTGGAATATAAAAGCCCTGATCTCCTCGTTGCTTCCTGCCACTGTGGTAATTTGTTCGTAAGGGTGCAACTCAAATTGATTTTGCTCGTTCAATAACAGTCATCATGTTTTTCAGCATCAACCCGGGCATGAATATCCGTTGCAAGCACGTTAATTGCTAAATCGGTATCCCAGCATACATTCAGCCATTCTCCAAAATATTCTCTGTCTCGCACGGGCAGTTGTATAAAATTCATTTTGTATACTGGCGGTAGAATCCCTTTGTTCACACCTAGTCCATAATCATTATCGTCGATAAAAAATTCCATTACCGTGAAATTGATGTAACTTGGTGTGATATCTACTTTTACTTTTGTTTTCTACTTCCACGCTATGGGCAAAGCAAAACATTGAAGATATTAATGCAAGTAAAACAAGAAAAGTTTTCATATTCATATTTATTACGCTTGATGTTTATTCGATAATTTGAGCACTCTTAAAGGTGTCAATAATTTCCTCCTTAGAAACATTAGACACTTTCAGGTATCTGCTATTACCCGCCGGCACAATTACACCTCCATCTTGGCTTGAGATAATGCTTTCTTCCTGATTAAAATTTTTAAACAGCGTTACATTATTACCATCGATGGCAAGTTCTAGGTTACTATTTCCTGATATATGCCAATAGATTACATAATACGCTCCGTCTCTCTGGAATAGGAAAGCTCTAATATCCCTACTATTCCCTGCTACCTCCGTGATTTGCTCGTAGGGAACCAGTTCAAATTGATCCTGTTCGTTCAATAAGAGATGATGCTCTTGCTCCACGTCTTGCAGCTGCTTTTTCTGCTCTTCGGTAAGCCAGTTTCTCGCCCTGACCTCTTCCCACCTACGCACCACTTCAAGGTTATCGGCTGTTCTCGGGTGTGTTGCAAATGCTTGAAGGTTCGAATGTATCGATATAGGGCAGTCCCACGCAGCTGCAACGCTAGTCACGTATTCCAACATATCCGGTTGGGTTCCAATCGTCGTTTCGCTAGGAATCCAATATCCAAGCCATCCGAAGTTTATGCGCGTAAAATCTTGTCTCATTCGGGGTGCTTCTTCAACCGGCCATTTCTTGGTTTCTTCTTTCAATACTTCAGGCCGGAACACATCAAACGCGTTCCCCCCGCTCAGCATGTGCCAGCTGAAATGTGTTTTCGCGGCACCCTCCGCGAAAAGAGGTTCAGGTTGCAGTTGCTTGTAAACACGATATTGTGCCAGTGCCACGTTGATTCCGAAAGGAGGATTTACCCCTTCGGAACCGTCGAAATAGATGAATTGAAACCCGGCATCGTAAATGTTTGCAATTTTTCCGGCAATTTCGTCTTGTAAACTCGTACGCTGATCAATATACACGCTTGTAGCACCGAATTCACTTACATCCAGTATCCCGATAGTTGAGCCTTTTGGAAGGCTATTGACTGTTGTTTGGTTCACTCCTCTTACACAACCGGCAAATTTATAAGGAGCCTCGGTGGTGAAACTCTCGTAAGAGATAAGTTCCGTACCTACTTTTAATACACGACAACCATCCGCCATCGTGGAGCCTGCCGGATTTTGCTCCACGTGAACTACAGAATCGCCCATTCCAAGATTTTTAGAAAGGTTAAACGTTCGAACAAGATTGAGTCGATAATCTGGTACCGGAGTTACGTATTGGCTATTTCTGCCAATGTGGGAGTGAAGAAAGTGCACGCCGGGGGTAATCCCCGCGGCTTTTATTTTATCCAACATCGCCCGCAAATCATCCTTCCCGTTTGGATATAATCTTTTATCAATTTCATACCTCCCGATAATGGAATAGCCACCGGGGCCCTCGAAGCTGGGATAGTAAATACTCATCGTTCTAAAACCACCCATCTTGGCGTATTTAATATGCTCATCTACATTAGAAGGATTCACGTTCGCGGTCCAATAGTAGGAGGCGTTAATTAAATCACTTCGACGGCTTTCCACGCCCCTGGGTAAATCAAAATCCTCTTCGAGTCGTTTGATATTGTCCAACAGTTTATCGCTTCCTGAAACGATTAATGCCGCACCGGTCCCCTCAAATTGGATCTCCTTGATAGCACTTGCCTTTAAAACCGTGAACCCGTTACGTTTCTCGAAATCGATATACGCGTACGGGTCCGTACCTAGCACGTTAATGGCTACGTTATCATCCCAGCTTACGTTTAACCATTCGCCAAAATTTTCGCGGTCACGAATCGCCAGTTGCAACAAACAGATTTCGGTGGCCGGGGGTGGCGTAATTTTGAGGTAATCGGGATAAGTACCAGGTTCTACCTTAAATCCCTCCAGTGAAAATCCCACGTAGCTTGGAGTCTCATTTATCTTTATCACAGCCTCGTAGGGAACCAATTCGAAGCCCACGATAAGCCGATCCCCCTCTTTGTAAATGGT
>LSQX01285873.1_pt1 | contig 10753 bp, 11 predicted proteins | sample 654561 | NCBI WGS metagenome assembly LSQX01 (sample SAMN04489861, study PRJNA283612) | anaerobic digester metagenome | isolation source: 4 biogas reactors fed with cattle manure at either 37C or 55C with and... | place: Denmark: Kongens Lyngby | collected 2014 | reverse complement strand
ATGCCACGGTTGATCACTCAGTTGGCGATGCCTTAAATTTAGATGTCTATTACACGATATTTTCTTACAATAATTCCACAAGTTCTCGTCTTTTTGCCAAACTCATGGAGGGAGATGGCGATGCGAGTTTAGAAAAATTTACCCATACCGTGCATGGTGATTTACCAACAGAGGCTAGCGATAGCGATTTGTTTTATGCTGGTCAATCTTTTGGTGAAAACGCCACTTGGTATGATGGAACTCCGGTCAATTTTACGATTAGTGTTGATTCTATTGTTTTTGGTGTAGCAACACTTAGTATTAGTTTTAAATAAAAAAATAGATGTCCGCTTCTAGCGAACATCTTTTTATAATAGACACTTATTTTTGAGCAGCGATAATGGCTCGTGCAACTTTTATGCCATTGGCGCCAGCTTGGGAAAGGCCCCTAGTAAGACCAGCGCCATCGCCACCGACATAAAGGTTTTTAATGACGGTTTGGAAATTCTTATCTACGGCTACGCGAGCGGAGTAAAATTTAGCTTCAACTCCATAGAAAAGAGTATGATCATTGGCGATTCCCGGAGTGATGGTATTTAAAGCATTTATCATTTCAATTAAAGCTTTCATGGTTTTATAGGGTAAAATCAAAGTTAAGTCCCCAGGTACTGCCTCTTTTAAGGTTGGTTTTACATAACCTTCCTCAATCCTTTTTTGGGTTGAACGGCGACTGCGAAGAATGTCGCCATATTTTTGAACAATAACCGAACCATTAGCTAATCGATTGGCTACACGGCCAATTTCTTTGCCATATTGGTTGGGGTCTTTGAAAGGATCGTTAAATTCATAGGAGACGAGTAAAGCAAAGTTGGTATTTTCACTACCGAGCTTTTTACTGTTGTAAGAGTGGCCATTACAAAGCATTACCCCATCATAGTTTTCTACAACAACATGACCACTGGGGTTAGAACAGAAGGTTCTCACCTGTGTACCATCGCTAGTTCGATAGATAAACTTTCCCTCATAGAGGTTTTGGTTAATTTCATCCATGATGATGTTGTTGGTTTCTACGCGAACGCCAACATCAACGCGGTTGTTTTTAAATTTCACACCATAACGTCGTAAAGTCTTACATAACCAATCGGAGCCGGGGCGGCCAACACCAAGGACAACATATTTAGCATTAATTGTGGTTTCATCCTCGAGTTTTACACCATAGCAAACGCCGTTATTTACTAAAACATCAGTAACAGTACTACAAAAAGAAAAATCAAGCCTTTGTTTTAAAAATTCAAAAATAGATTCTAATACTTTAAGGTTGACCTCGGTTCCTAGATGTCTTACCTTGCTGCGCAACAATTTTAGACCAACTGCAATACCTTTTTTCTCAATCTCATAGATTTTCTCAGTATTGGGTTGGGTAACCTTTGTTGGGGCACCATGTTTGAGGTTGATGGCATCCACATAGTTAATTAATTCTAAAACTTCACTTTCTGGTAGATAATCAGTTAACCAACCACCGAATTCGCTGGTTATATTGAACTTACCATCCGAATAAGCCCCACCTCCCCCAAAGCCAGTGGTGATTGAGCAGCTGGGCTGGCAGCCAGAATTATCGTTTTTATCTTTTGGGCAACGTTCAACTTTACCGCTCATTAGTGGGCAACCACGTTGATAGATATCTAAGCCTTTATCAATTAAAAGAATTTTCAAATCAGGCATCTTTAAAACTAATTCGTAGGCCGTGAACATTCCCATTGGTCCTGCACCTACAATAATGACATCATAATTTCGTTCCATCGCTTAACCCCCTAATGAGTTTAGCGGAAATTATTTAGAATAATTTCCCCAATGAATTATAACGAAGATAGGTTAAAAAGTCAAAGGGCGTAAAAGTCTTTGGAAAAAAACAAAAAAAACACAAAAAAATTAAGACAAAAGCCAAGAAAGATGTTAAGATTTAATAAAGGGGTGTAGATAGTCTTGATTTATTTTCAAAAAGTCGTAAACAACAATACGATTCGTGAGCTTTCAAAGACGGCTATCGAAGTCTTTAAAGAGCACTACTATCCAATTCTTGCCGAAGAGCAGTGCGAATACATGGTCAAGCTTTTTCATACGCCTTCAGCAATTAAACAACAACAACGTCAGGGAGCAATTTTTTACCTAGTTTATAGCAACACAGAAGTCATCGGTTTCTTTGCGATTGAAAAACACGGAGTTAAAATGTATTTGAGTAGACTTTATCTTCGCAAGGAGTATCGCCGTAATGGAATTGGTCGAAGAATGCTTAATAAGGTCTTTGAATTATCTGAAAATTGTCAAGCGGTTTACTTAAGGGTTAATAAGCAAAATGATGATTCACTTCACTTCTATTTACATCAGGGTTTTGTCGAAATAGGTCAGATGGTTGAAGATATTGGTAGTGGTTATAAGATGGATGACTATATTCTTCAAAAGGAATTGAAGAAAATTGAGCCGATAGTTAAAAATAAAAAAGGAGAGAAAAAAGGTGGCAACAAAAAAGAAAGAAACCAAAGTCGAAGTCAAGAAGAAAACAGCAGTAAAGCAGGAAGTTAAGGAAGAGAAGAGCAGTCCCACCTCTAAAACTTATTTACTTTCTTATCGTAAAGAGGACAGAAAATGGCAGATTATTCAATTTAAAGGGAAAAAGGCTATCAAGCTGTTTGATACCAAGGCTGAAGCTGAAGCCTATTTAAAGGTCCTCGCCAAAAATCAAGACGCTAACGTTTCAGTTAAAAAGAAAGACGGAAAATTTCAGAAGAAGCGTTAATTAAAAAGGGTAAAAACTACCCCTTTTTTATAAGAAGAAAGCAGGATTGAAATGGAATTATTAAATTTAGTTCCCGTTGAGGCTATTGAGCCCCAAAAATTCTATGATTACATTAATGAATGGGAGAATGAAAAACTTGTTCCCTTCGCTTTGCGTTTAAATGGCAGGGATTATAACGAATGGAAACAAGAAGACATTGATCGTCGTTCTAAGGAAAATTGTCCGCCAGGCATTGTCCCAAGCCTGACTTTATTTTTGGTGGAATTAGATGGTAATATTTTAGGGACGGTCAATATTCGTCGTTATCTTAATGAAAACTTAGAAAAGTTTGGAGGGCATATTGGTTATGGGATACGTCCTTCTTTTCGCGGGCGCGGCTATGGCAAAGCGCAATTAGGTATGACCTTAAAAATGTGTCGTGCTTTTGGGATGACAAAAGTTTTGATTACCTGTGATAAAAGCAATATTGCCTCCGCCAAAATCATTCAATATAATGGCGGAGTATTAGAAAACGAGATAGAAGAAGAAAACAAAATTATACAGAGATATTGGATAGAAATTTAAAATGGAGAACGAATGAAACGCAGAGTAACTGGTACTTGTATTGATTATACGCATGATGGAAAGGGAGTCTTAAAAATTGAAGGCATCCCCCTTTTCGTAGAGAACGTTATTGTTGGTGAAGAAGCCGAAGTTTTAATAACTAAAAGAGAGAAAGGTTATAATTTGGGTCGTCTAATTAAACTTTTAAGTGTTTCTAAAAATCGCTGTCGCCCCTTGTGTGATAATTATAAATATTGCGGTGGCTGTCATTTACAACATATGGTTTATGAGGAACAGCTGCGTTTTAAACAAAACCGTGTTCAAGATGTTATAAAAAGAATTGCGGGTATAGAAATTGAAGTCCCTAAGATTTGGGAAATGAAGGAGCCTTTAAGGTATCGTAACAAGGTTCAAGTTCCTATTGGTCAAACTTATGATGGCAAAATTATAGCCGGCTTTTTTAAAAAGCGCAGTCATCAGATAATTGATATGCAGGAATGTTTTATTGAAGATCGGGATGCTGATGAACTTATTTTATTAATTAAAGAGTTAGTTCAAAAGTATAAAATTGAACCCTGTGAAATTCATGAAAAACGCGGTTTTCTTCGTTATGCAGTTGTTCGCAAGTCCTTTGCCAATCAAGATCTAATGGTTGTTTTTGTGACGCGAAACGAAATCTTTCCAAGAAAAAACGCCCTGACAACCGAACTGGTGGAACGAAATCCTAAGGTTAAGACGGTTGTTCAAAATATCAACCCCTCCCGCAGTAGTGTAGTTTTAGGTAGGAGAGAAAAAATTTTGTATGGGCCAGGATTTATTGTTGATAAGATTTGTGGTTTAAAATTTAAAATATCAGCCCACTCTTTTTATCAAGTCAATCCTATTCAGACCGAAGTTTTATATAGAAAAGCGGTAGAGTTTGCCGAACTAAAAGGTTATGAAACAATCTTAGATGCCTACTGTGGCGTAGGAACAATTGGTTTAATTGCTGCGAGTAGAGTTAAAAAAGTTATCGGAGTGGAATTAGTTAAAAGCGCGGTAGATGATGCCAAAGAAAACGCAAAAAGCAATAATATTACCAACGCCGAATTTTTTAATGAGGACGCTACTGAATTTATTCTTAAAGCCGTTAAAAAGAAAAGCAAATACGATGTTATTTTTTTAGACCCTCCTCGTGATGGTTGTAGTCAAGAATTCATCACCTCTATTTTGAAGTTGTTGCCACCAAAACTGATTTATGTTTCTTGTGATCCGGCTTCTCTAGCTAGAGATTTAAAGACTTTGAAACAGAGCTATGAACTAAAAAAGATTGAATGCGTTGATATGTTTCCCCAAACTTATCATATAGAGACAGTAGTTTTATTATCCAAATTAAACAAAAATCATATAAGGGATGGATAAAATCAAATTAATAGTCGCAAAATATTATGCACTAATTGACATGTAAGTTGTATATTAAATATATAAGCAAAAGGGATGGTGAAAAAAATGAGAAGACTTGATAAAAAAGGATTAAAAGAATTGATAGACGTGGCGGCAGGTAGAAAAAAAGCAGATTTGTTAATTAAAAACTGTAAAGTTGTCGATGTTTATAATTCAGAGATTTATGACGGCGATATAGCGATTGTAANNTATTGATGCCAGAGGTCTTTATGCAGCACCCGGTTTTATTGATGCTCATATTCATATTGAGTCGTCTTATGTTAGTCCTGAAGAATTAGGACGTTTAGTAGTTCCTTTTGGTACCACCACTATAATCGCTGACCCTCACGAGATTGTGAATGTTTGTGGGATTGATGGGCTAGATTATATGCTCGCTGCTTCTGAAGCCGTAGCCTTAGATGTCAAGATGATGCTACCCTCATGTGTCCCGGCCACACCTTTTGAGAATGCGGGAGCCATAATTGATGCGGCGGCTATGGAAGAACCTATAAAAAACGAGAAAATACCAGGCTTAGGTGAATTTATGAATTTTGTTGGTGTGTCAAATGCAAGTGATGATGTACTTGACAAGTTATTGGTCGCCTACAAAAACAATAAAATAATTGATGGTCATAGTCCAGGTTTATCGGGAAATTTACTTAACGCCTATGCATCAGCGAAAATTATGACCGATCATGAATGTTCAAAAGTTGAAGAAATGCACGACAGAATAAGACGAGGGATGTATGTACAATTAAGACAAGGTTCGGTTTGTCATGATTTAGAAAATCTTTTGGAAGGTATGACAGCAGAAAATTCTAGAAGATGCTTATTGTGTTCCGATGACAGACAACCCAAGACAATTTTTGAAAAAGGACATTTGGATGATCATTTAAGAATTTGTGTTAGAAAAGGGGTAAATCCTATTACCGCCATTCAAATGGCCAGTTTAAATGCGGCAGAGTGTTACAGGCTTTATGATAGAGGTGCCATAACACCAGGACGTCGGGCGGATATAGTTTTATTAGAGGATTTAAAAAATTTCAAGGCTAAGAGAGTCTTTATTGAAGGGAAGGAAGTTGCCAAAGATGGCAAGTATTTGCTCCCCATCAAAAGACATTCCATAGAAAAAGTAAGAGGAAGAATAATGATTAAAGATTTTTCCAAGGCTAAATTAAAACTAACTTTAAAATCAAACAAGGTAAATGTAATAGATATTTTGCCAGGCGGAGTAGCAACCGCTAAAGGTCAAGCGGAGGTGAAACTTTCTTTTGATGGCGATTTTGTCTACAATCCCAATGAAGATATAGTAAAAGTAGCCGTAGTGGAAAGACATCATAATACGGGGAATGTTGCGGTGGCCTTGCTTAGAGGATACGGGATTAAAGAGGGTGCAATAGCGGTATCTATTGCCCATGATTCACACAATATAATAGTTGTGGGCGTTAATGATGATGATATGGCTTTTGCCGTGGAAAAATTAGTAGAACAAGAAGGGGGCATAATTCTTGTAAAGGATTCCCAGGTAGTTGAGTCTATGCCCATGGAGATAGGCGGATTTATGAGTTCACGATCTGGAAAATGGGTAACTGAAACCTTAAATAGAATACACGAAGCTGCCCACAATGAATTAAAAGTCAATAGAAGCCTTGAACCTGTAATGGTACTCACTTTTATGTCTTTGCCAGTAATACCCGAGATTAAATTAACAGATATGGGTTTATTTGATGTAAGCAAATTTAAATTTATCAGTGTTGAAGTAGAAGAATAACAGAGTTCTTTACTCTGATGAAAAGGATAGAAGAGATAGAATCGATTTAAAATTTGTAAAAGCAAGAACGGTAGGCGACAATAAATGAAGACAAAGGATAATAAAATAATAGCTAGTTCGATAATTTTCATTGTCTTGATGGGTCTTGTCTCTATGATGAGCGATATGACTCATGAAGGGGCCAAAAGTATTTACGGTTCCTTTTTGGGTATAGTAGGAGCCACGCCAAAAATTATATCTATAATATCGGGTTTAGGAGAATTTATTGGTTGTTCGCTTATTCTAATAACAGGAATAATTGCTAATAAAACTAAAAAATATTGGACGATGACCATTATTGGCTATATGATTAATTTACTTGCCATTCCAGCTCTAGCCCTCACTGGGCCCAATGGTTGGATTTATGCTTGTTCACTAATTCTTGTTGAGCGAATAGGAAAGGCTATTCGTAAACCAGCAAAGAACACTCTTGTTTCTTTTTCAAGTAAGAATTTAGGAGAGGGAAAGAGTTTCGCTTTTGTTGAGTTTTTAGATCAAATAGGGGCCTTCATAGGACCACTAATTCTGACCCTTGTCTTGTATTTAAAAGACACAACAGATATTTTTGAATCCTATAAAACTTGCTTTTTGGTTTTGGCTATTCCAGCACTTATCACTTTAATAATTTTATTTATTGCGCGAGCCAAATATCCTAAACCTGATAGTTTAGAAAGAGAAGAAGTGGTAGCAGATAATATCGAAAATAAAAGTGTGTTAAAACTGTCTCTTATACACNNCCTTTATTTATTATTTAATAGCTATCGGTTTATGTGCTTTTAGTTTTGTTGATTTTCCATTAATTGCCTATCACGTTGGGAGTTTAAATCTTTTTGAGGTTCAAAATTTGCCCATGCTTTATTCTTTAGCCATGTTAGTTGACGCCTTTGCAGCTCTGCTTTTTGGTATGCTATTTGATAAGATTGCTTTTAAAAGTTTAATTTTATCTACTTTATGTTCCTTTATGTTCCCTTTGTTCATTTTTGTTGCCACCAATAAATTAATGGTTTTTATTGGCGTGGCTTTTTGGGGCATTGGTATTGGCAGTCAAGAATCAATTCTTAAATCTGCTGTCGCCAAACTTATTGGTAAAAATAAGCGTTCTCTAGGTTTTGGTTTATTTGAAGGCGTTTTTGGTCTTTGTTGGTTTTTGGGAAGTTTGGTTTTGGGATTACTCTATGAGTTCTCATTAACCTTTTTAATTTGGCTTTGTATAGTTGCGCAGTTGTTATCAATTATGTTTTACGTTTTATCAATAAAAAATAATAAATTGGTTTAATATAAAAAGCAGACAAGACAGTTAACTTGCTTTTTGATTCCTTTTCTTCTAGACTTGGAAATATCAAGAAGTTTTTTGATAAGAGTAGAAAGTTTTGGTGATATAAATGAAGATTTTACTAGGGTTTTTGATTCCCTTAATTGGAACAACCTTAGGAGCAGCCTTAGTTTTACTATTAAAAGGACAATTAAATAAAAAGATTAAAAAGGCTATGTTGGGTTTTGCGGCTGGGGTTATGGTGGCGGCCTCAATTTGGTCTTTGATTAATCCAGCCATAGAGATGTCAGAGTCTTTGGGAGTTTGGACCGCCCTACCAGCAGCCGTGGGTTTTTTAATAGGTGTAGGCTTTCTTTTGCTTTTAGATACGCTAGTTCCTCATCTACACAGTTCGGGCATTATGGAGGGAAGACCAGCGAAATTTAATCGTACTGTCAAGATGATGTTTGCGGTAACTTTACACAACATCCCTGAAGGTATGGCGGTGGGTATTGTGCTTGCGGGAGTTATCAGCGGTCAAGAAATTATATCAATGAACGCCGCTTTAGCTTTATCCATTGGTATCGCCCTTCAAAACTTCCCTGAGGGAGCGATTATTTCCTTACCCTTTTATCAGGAAGGCCATAGTAAAAAGAAATCTTTTTTTCTAGGCTTCCTTTCTGGTGTAGTTGAACCGATTGCCGCGGTTTTGACAATGTTGTTAGTAAGTATTGTTGAACCGATTTTGCCTTATGTTTTAGCCTTTGCTGCGGGAGCGATGATGTATGTAGTTGTTGAAGAATTAATTCCTGATTCGCAAACAGAAACGCACTCTAATATCCCTACGGTAGCTTTTGCTTTGGGTTTTGTTTTGATGATGGTGTTAGATGTTACTTTAGGTTAAGAAGGAAAAAAATGAAAGTTTTAGAACATTTAAAAAGCTTAGCTGAGTCAAGTTATGCCAAATTTATTTCTAAATTGATTCCAACAATTTCTTCGGAAAGTATTATTGGAGTACGCCTACCTTTATTACGAAAGACCATTAAAAATACCTTAAATGATCAAGATAAACAAAGACTCTTGTGCAATTTACCGCATAAGTACCACGAGGAAAACCTTCTTCATGCCTTAATTATTAATGACATTAAAGATTATAATGAATGTTTAGAAGTTTTAAAAACTTTTTTACCTTTCATTAATAATTGGGCGGTTTGTGATAATTTAACACCCAAGACCTTTAAAAAACATTCTGATAGACTTTTACAAGAAATACCTTCTTTCTTAAAGAGTAAGAACACTTATACTTGTCGTTTAGGCATCAAGTTTTTAATGAATTTTTATTTAGATGAAGAATTTGATGATAAATATTTGACTTGGGTGGCCGAAATTACTAATGACGAGTATTATGTTAAAATGATGCAGTCATGGTTTTTTGCAACCGCTCTTGCTAAACAATGGTCTAAGACGATAAGTTATTTCCAAACAGGGAAATTAAATGTCTGGGTACATCAAAAAAGTATCCAAAAAGCCATAGAAAGTTACAGAATTAGTCCCGAGCAAAAGGCTTATTTACGTACGTTGAGATAAGAGGTTTTTCGCTAGTTAAAATGTAAAGAAAGTCTTTTTTAATTGAAATACATTAAAAAGGGAGTACCCTGATAATAAATAGAGTTAACACAGAAATCATTCGCGGAGAGAAGGGCTAAAGTGTTTAATAATATTTTGGACAAGTTTAAGAAATTAATTTTGGATTCTGAAAGAAGAGACTTGTTTTTACATCGTGGTCTTTACATTTCTTTTGGTATTCTAGGGTCTATAATAGGAATTGACAATATCGTTGCCGGTACTGACAAACCTCTTAATTATTCCTTGATTTTTGCTGTTCTTTGCGTGTTTAAACTGTTTTTCTCTTACTTTGGTCCAATATGGCAAAAAATTATGGCCTTTCTTTTAAAAGTTGAAACCATTCTTTTTTTAACCGTTTTATTCGTTAGTGGGACACTAAATGGTTTTGTAACTTTATGGATTCCTTTACTACCTGCCTGTGGCTTTTTGTTTTTTGGTTTACGGAGTGGTTTTATAATAAATGGCATTATGTTTGTTATTATCATTTTCCTTTGTTGGATTCCAGCAGGGCAAAATCTTCTTCAATATGATTACGGTAGCACCTTTTTAATGCGTTATCCTATACTTTATTTTTGTTATATTGTAGTCGGAATTATTATCGGAGGGGCTTTTATTTACACTCAAAGAGCTTATTATAGACTAGCCACTCATGATCAAATGACAGGGGCCTTTAATCGTTCGGGTTTTTCAGAGCAAGTTTATGATGCGATTTTAAAGAGTACGGCTAATAGCTTTGGTTTTATGATTTTGGATTTAGATTTGTTTAAAAATGTCAATGATATTCATGGTCACTTCGTTGGAGACGAAATTCTTTGTCGCTCAATGGAACTGATTCGCAAGAATTTGTCTGATTGTTTAGTTTGTCGTTGGGGTGGTGAAGAATTTGCGGTTTTTGTAACGGAAGGTGATAAAACTAAAGACCTTGCAGAGAAAGTTTGTTTAGCGTTTTCCGAAAATGTTTTCGTTACCAAGGGTGGAGTTGACATAAAACAAACAATTTGCGTGGGAGCGATTGAGGTTGAACGCAATAAAATGTTTTCTTTAGATAGTTTGGCCTTGGAAGCCGACAACTGCCTTTACCAAGCTAAAAATGAAGGTCGCAATAAAGCAATCTTTAAAAAACTAGATTAAAGAGCCGAATATGAAAAGAAGAATATTTTTTATACTAAGCATCGGCCTTCTTCTTGTTTTTTTAACTTCTAATAATAGAATTATTCTTAATGCTGACGTTGGTCCTAAACCCAGTGTTACTGTTAAAGTTAAAACCTTAGATTATGACAAATGTTATTTAACTTTACTTTCTAAAACTGATTGTAGTGGACCGTGG
>LSQX01237416.1_pt3 | contig 10753 bp, 6 predicted proteins | sample 654561 | NCBI WGS metagenome assembly LSQX01 (sample SAMN04489861, study PRJNA283612) | anaerobic digester metagenome | isolation source: 4 biogas reactors fed with cattle manure at either 37C or 55C with and... | place: Denmark: Kongens Lyngby | collected 2014 | reverse complement strand
AAAAGGAGACTTGCTCTTATTTGTGGCTGATAAGGATGAAATTGTTTGTGACTCGTTAGGGCATTTGCGTCTGACCTTGGGTGAAAAACTCAACCTTATTGACAATGAGCGCTATGATGTTCTCTGGGTAACAGAATTTCCGCTTCTTGAGAGGGACGAGGAAGAAAACCGTTGGGTTGCTAAACATCATCCCTTTACTTCGCCAATGGATGAGGATATTGAATATCTTGAATCAGACCCTTCTAGGGTCCGGGCCAAGGCATACGATATTGTCATGAACGGATATGAAATAGGCGGAGGCAGTATTAGAATTCATAATCAAGAGCTCCAGAAAAAAATGTTTAATTTAATAGGCTTTACAGATGAACAGGCCAAGGAACGATTCGGATTTTTACTGGAAGCTTTTAAATATGGAACACCACCTCACGGCGGATTAGCTTTTGGTCTAGACAGGCTGGTTATGCTTCTTGCTAAGACTGATAACATCAAGGACGTCATCGCTTTTCCAAAGGTCCAGACGGCATCTGATCTTATGACGAATGCACCGGATATAGTTGATGATAAGCAGCTTGAAGAACTTTTCATTAAGACGGTGGGAAAAAGTGAATAAGAAACTATTAAAAGAAATATTAACCTGGGCCTTGCATATTATGGCTGCTGTCATATTGGGATTAGTTGTTACAAGATTTTTAGGCAGGCTTACTGTTGTGAATGGTAATTCTATGTCACCGACACTCCAAAATCAGAATGTTTTGATTATTGAGAGTATCACTCCTCGTTTTGGCACAATTGAGCAGGGCGATATTGTGGTTCTGAGAGTACCTGAGCTTTTAGAGGGTAAGCAAAAATACGCAATAAAGCGCGTAATAGCTAAAGAAAACCAGCATATTGAAATATATAGCGGTAAAGTATTTGTAGACGGTATCCAACTTGCCGAGAACTACGTAAATAATGAAGAAACCTATGCAGATAACTCTTTATATGATGATATGATTGTGCCGGAAGATTGTATATATGTTATGGGTGATAACAGAATACCTGATAAGAGTAGAGACAGCAGAGTATTCGGACCGGTTAAGGAAGAAAGAATTGTGGGGAAAAGTTGGATCAGAATTTTTCCCTTTACAGAAGCAGGAACGGTAGAATAGTAGTGATTAAATAAAACAGACGAAATTTAAATTTTTCGGCTGTTTTTTATTGTACTTACACTATTTTTATAACGCTTTTTCTTGCTTTTTCCTGTTTTCTGATTGTCCGCTATGTTAGAATATAACTAAATAGATAAGAGATCATATTATTTTATGTACCAGAGTGGAAGCACATCATGGATAAAGACGTTCTCAACAAAGCCCTGCTTTTAGAGGCGTTTAAGGGAATTATACAAAATGAAAAACTCGAAGAAGTATTTTCACGAGCTTGTATCACTAACCTTTGTTATCATAAATCCAATAAGAAAATAGACCTTAGTATTGAATGCTACGATTGTGTCAAACCTGACCAAATCAAAGGATTAGAAAGAGCTATTTCTGAAAGTCTAAATGTTAAAGTGAAGGTACGCCCGGGGTTTAAATCAGTTCTGATGAATGAGCTTGAGGATTGGCACAAGGAGCTCATACTAGCCAGAGTCAATTCTGTGAAAAAGTATTTTTCTCATTTTCTTGAGGATGCAAAATTAAACATATCAGGACGTTATCTAAATATAAACCTTGTAAATCAATCATCTTCAATTTTAAATGCTGCCGGAGTAGCCGACTGCATTGAGAAAGCCGTGTTTGATTTCTTTAATAAACCAGTTACCGTGAAGTTTATTGATTTAGAAAGTGAAATAAATGTAGATTACATAACCAATAAGCAAGAAATGGAAGCCCGTATGGTTTCAGAAATGATGTCGTCAATTTCCAACGCGACATCTCAACGTACCCATGAGAAACCTCAGAACATACCTGAGCCCCCAAGAGGAAAGAATCCTGTCAAATACGGACCCAGAAGATCCAAATCAGCCAATAAAGACTCTAACCTCATTTATGGCAGAGGCATAAAGGGCTCGGTAATTAAAATGAATCAAGTGGATACTAACGCCGGCATGGTCACTATACAAGGCCAAATCTTTAAGGCTGAACAAAAGTCACTTAAAACCGGAAGGATTCTTTATACATTCAATATTACCGATTTCACATCATCTCTTACCTGTAAGCTTTTTACAGATGGGGAAGAGTTGCAGCTTATTTCGGAGAAACTCATCAAAGGACAGCATGTGCGTTTAAGTGGCGAGGCCCAATATGATATGTATGCCAAAGAACTAGTTGTACTGGCACGGGATATTTTGCTGGTTGAGGTTGAAACCGAAACCCGTATGGATAATGCACCTGTTAAAAGAGTAGAGCTTCATTTGCATACTCAAATGAGTCAGCTTGATGCAATAAGCCCGGCTAAGGACTTGATTAAAAGAGCAGCAAAATGGGGTCATAGGGCAGTGGCTATAACTGACCACGGTGTGGTTCAGGCATATCCGGAGGCACAGGATACCGTTAGTGATCTTAAAAAGAAGCAGAATAAAGACATAAAAGTAATTTATGGAGTTGAAGCGTATTTTATTGCCAATGAAATATTTAACAGCAAGGGCGAAATTGATTATAGAAACTGCGATACCTATCATGCAGTTATCCTTGTAAAGGACCAGACAGGGCTTAAAAATCTCTATAGAATTATTTCGGAAAGCCATCTAAACTATTTTTACAAGAAACCCCGCATTCCGAAATCACTTTTTGAACGCTATAGAGAAGGGCTGATTATTGGAAGCGCATGTGAAGCGGGAGAGTTGTTTCAGGCAGTCTTTAAGGGAGCCACAAGTGAAGAGCTTGACAGGATTGCATCTTATTATGATTACTTGGAAATACAGCCCATCGGTAATAACAGCTTTATGGTGCGTCAGGGAATGGTCGCCGATGATGAAGGTTTAATGGACTTGAACCGGAGAATAGTGGAATTGGGAGACAGGCTTAATAAGCCTATTATTGCTACATGCGATGTTCACTACCTCGATCCTGATGACGCCATATACCGTGAAATTCTTCAGACGGGTCAGGGATACAAGGATGCATCATTCCAAGCCCCTATTTATTTTAGAACAACCGAAGAAATGCTGAAAGAGTTTACTTATCTGGGGCAAGAAAAAGCCTATGAGGTTGTCGTTAAAAATACTAATATGATTGCTGATCAAATAGAGATTATTCAGCCCATACCAAGCGGAACATATCCTCCTAATATGGATGGCGCTGAGGACGAGATTAAAGATTTAAGCGAGAAAAAGGTGACGGAGCTTTATGGTGATCCGTTACCTGATCTTGTCAGGGCTAGGGTTGACAGAGAATTGAATTCCATAATTAAAAACGGTTTCTCTGTTATGTATATGATTGCACAGAAGCTTGTTAAAAAATCTTTAGAAGACGGTTACCTAGTTGGTTCCCGTGGTTCGGTAGGATCCAGCTTTGTAGCGTATCTAATTGGTATAACCGAGGTTAACTCTCTTCCCTCACATTATCGTTGCGGGAAATGCAGATACTCAGAGTTTTTTGATAAGGACGCCAGCATAGCGTGTGGTTTTGATTTACCTGAAAAGGCTTGCCCTAAGTGTGGTGAGCCGCTTATTAAAGACGGGTATGATATTCCTTTCGAGACCTTTTTGGGATTTGATGGGGATAAGGAACCTGATATTGACCTGAACTTCTCCGGTGAATATCAGCCAAGAGCCCATAAATATACTGAGGAGCTGTTTGGTGAGGGTTATACCTTTAGAGCAGGTACTATTGCGACTATTGCCGATAAAACAGCATATGGTTTTGTAAAAAACTATCTGGATGAGAAACAGATAATAGGAACACGAGCTGAAATAGAACGATTGGCCGGAGGTTGCACCGGTATAAAAAGAACCACAGGTCAGCACCCCGGTGGGGTCATGATTGTTCCCCATTATAAAGATATATACGATTTCACCCCCATACAAAGGCCTGCCGACGATACCGGATCCAATATTACAACGACCCATTTTGATTATCATTCCATAAGTGGCCGGATTTTGAAACTTGACATTCTTGGACATGATGATCCAACTGTAATACGTATGCTTGAAGATTTAACGGGTGTTGATGCGACGACTATACCTATAGGTGAAAAGAAGACCATGGGTATATTCTCGGGAACCGAACCCCTGGGAGTTAGCCCTAAGGATATTAACAGCCTGGTGGGTACCTTTGGAGTTCCGGAATTCGGGACAAAATTCGTGCGTCAGATGCTGGTGGATACCAAGCCTACCACATTTGCCGAACTGATACGTATATCTGGGCTATCACACGGTACCGATGTCTGGCTGAATAATGCTCAGGAATTAGTAAAATCAAATATTACAACACTTTCAAACGTTATATGTACCCGTGACGATATAATGATTTATCTTATCCAGAACGATTTACCGCCTCTTAAGGCCTTTAAAATTATGGAGAGTGTCCGTAAGGGAAGAGGTTTGACACCGGAAAATGAGGAATTAATGGTTGAAAGAGGTATACCTCAATGGTATACTGATTCCTGCAAAAAGATTAAATACATGTTCCCGAAGGCTCACGCAGCTGCCTATGTAATGATGGCATTCCGCATAGCGTGGTTCAAGGTTTACTATCCCGAGGCATTTTACGCTACATATTTTTCGGTCAGGGCTGACAGTTTTGATGCCAATATTGTTTCAAGGGGATTAGATACCATTCTAAGGTCTATTGAAGATATCGAGCACAAGGGTAAAGCCACCACAAATAAAGAAAAGGATGTATTGACAATATTAGAGGTAGCCAGAGAAATGTATGCCCGTGGCATAAAATGTCTGCAGGTTGATTTATATAAATCAGATGCATCACGCTTCTTAATAACCGACGATGGAATACTTCCACCTTTTACCGCATTACAGGGGTTGGGTGCCGCCGCAGCAAAAAATATTGTTGAGGCAAGAAGAAGCGGAGAAGAGTTCATCTCTGTTGAGGATCTTAAGATGAAATCGGGAATTTCCAAGGCTGTGATCGAAATTCTTGATGTTCACGGATCCCTTGAAGGACTTGCCGCAAGCAGTCAATTGACTCTCTTTTAGTAGTATTGGGTATGCTAGTAATATGTTTTAAAAAAAGGAGGATTAGTTCATGGAAGATACAATTGAAAGACTTGATAAGACAGCACATTATCTAAAAAATAAAATTAATTTCATACCGGAGATTGCAATTGTACTGGGTTCAGGCCTAGGAAAGCTTGCTGATTTTATTGAGGGGCGTATTGAAATTTCCTATGAAGAAATCCCATATTTTCCGAGAACTACTGTGGTAGGGCATGAAGGTAAACTAATTTTCGGAACCCTAAAAAATCGCAAAGTAGTTGCTATGAAAGGACGTTTCCATTATTATGAGGGAAATGATATGGATTCCGTGGTTTATCCGGTGCGTGTATTTAAGAAAATGGGGATAGAGAATATAATAGTTACTAATGCAGCCGGTGGTGTCAATACAGAGTTTACACCCGGCGACTTAATGCTTATTACCGATCACATATCATTTTTTTGCGAAAACCCGTTGAGAGGCGAAAACATAGATGAATTAGGACCGCGTTTTCCTGATATGTCGGTAGTATATGACCGGAATCTCAGGAAAAATGCTATAGAATCTGCAAGAAAGATGGGAATTGATTTGAAAGAGGGGATTTATTCATATTGCAAAGGCCCTTCGTATGAATCTCCCGCTGAAATCAAGGCACTCAGGCTTATGGGGGCGGACGCTGTTGGCATGTCTACAGTACCTGAAGCCATAGTGGCAAGGCATATGGGAATGAGGGTTTTAGGAATATCATGCATAACCAATATGGCCGCAGGAATATTAGACCAGCCTCTGAATCATGCAGAGGTTATGGAAACCGGAAAACAAGTAGAGCAAAAATTTTCCGGGCTTGTAAGTGACATAATTGATAATTGGAGGTAACCCATGAATTCATCGATCAAAGACATATCCCTAGCAGAGTCAGGACGACAGAAAATAGCTTGGGTAAAAAGCTATATGCCCATCTTATCTGGGCTTGAGGATGAGTTTAAAAAAACCAGGCCTTTTGAAGGCGTAAAAATATCATTATCTGTTCATCTTGAGGCAAAAACTGCATATCTTTCCAAGGTATTAGCCGCGGGAGGAGCAATAATGTCAGTTACAGGAAGCAATCCTCTTTCAACTCAGGACGATGTTGCGGCAGGACTTGCAGCTGACGGTATCGATGTGTTCGCATGGTACAATTCTACGCCTGAAGAATACGAAAAGCATATTGAGATGACACTTGCCCAAGGCCCCAACATTATTATTGATGACGGTGGCGATTTGATATCGGCTCTTCACACAAAACTTTCCCACTTGTTACCACAGGTATGGGGAGGGTGCGAAGAAACTACAACCGGGATAATACGACTAAAAGCCATGGAGCGGGACGGTTCTCTGAAAATTCCCATGATGGCAGTTAATGATGCTATGTGCAAGCATTTATTCGATAATCGATATGGTACAGGACAATCAGTCTGGGATGGCATAAACAGAACAACGAACCTTATTATTGCCGGGAAAACCGTCGTGGTTGCAGGATACGGTTGGTGCGGAAAAGGCGTTGCCATGAGGGCTAAAGGCTTAGGAGCAAATGTTATTGTAACTGAAATTGATCATGTTAAAGCTATTGAGGCTGTAATGGATGGATTCAGAGTGATGACAATGGATGATGCAGCTCCACAGGGAGATGTTTTCATAACCGTTACAGGCTGTGAAGGGGTCATAACTAAGACTCATTTTAATACCATGAAAAACGGATCAATACTCTGTAATGCCGGACATTTTAATGTAGAAATCAGTATACCTGATCTTGAGGACCTTTCCACCGATGTTCGTGAATATCGCAAGAATATCATGGGATATACAATGAAGGATGGACGCAAGCTGTATCTTCTGGGAGAGGGAAGGCTGGTTAATCTGGCTTGTGGCGATGGACACCCTGCAGAAATTATGGATATGAGCTTTGCCGTTCAGGCTATGAGTGCCTTATATATTATGGAGCACAAAGGCAATCTGGAACCCAAGGTATTTGATATTCCCACTGGAATAGATGAAAAAATCGCAAAAAGAAAGCTTGAAAGTCTTGAAATAAAAATAGACGAACTTACCGAACAACAGAAGAAATATTTAGGTAGCTGGCAGTTATAAAACGGACTTAAATTAGAAGTATCATCGCTTGGGGCGGCTGCAAGAATCTCACTTCGCTACGCCTCCAAGCACCTATCTCTATAATATCAATATTCCCGGTAAGTGACATGGCTCCGCCATGTCCTACCAAGTGGTCTTTTGCTCACGGGTCGCTCAATCTTTTCTAACAAGGCTCATATTCGGTAGTCTTTCCTTCGAAGTCTGCCGGCTCCGTCTCCGTGAGAAACCTTGCATCCGCATCGTGATAGTTAAACCGCATAAGGTGCCGCAACGGGCGCACTCAACAGGCACCCATTAACATTTCAATATTACCGCTTTTCTATGTCGATATTGCCTGAGGTTGTGTTAATATTAACAGGTATACTTCCGTTTCCGTAACTGCCACGCAGTTTATGATCCCCTGAATCCTCAATATCTAGGTCAAAATCACACTTTATGTCTCCGGAAGAGACCTTGCTATCCAGAGTAAAGCCGGTATTTGAAGGCATTTTAAGCTCTATATTTCCACTGGAAGCCTTAATATATATTTTATCCTCAGCCTCTTTGGCTGTAACCTTTATATTTCCGGAGATAGCCTCTAATTGAGCACTGCCTTCTAAATCGTCAATATTTATATCTCCGGACTTGCCTTCGTATTTAATATCACCTTGAAAGCTTTTCGGAACACTTATATCAAGATTAATCTGTTCCCAATTAAATCCTATTATTGCAAAAGTCTTACGTTTTTCTTCAATAATAATACTATCCCCGGATTTAGTTACTTCTAGGGTCGGGACATAATCGGGGCTTATGGATCGTACATTTCCTTTGAGGGTACTTTTAATTTTTCCGGTATCTGACGGCAAAATCGAGGTATTGACACTGATTGTCCGCACAATAACAGTTTTTGCTGAATCAAGATTAATCTCACGAATATCATTTATTTCATATTTTTTCCCGATGCCGAATATCATCCCTGTACCTCTTGAAAAGCTAAACATCATTGAACCTCCAAGAACAATAGATACAATAACTAACACCGTAATAACAGTTGCGATATCCTTAAAAACTTTATGACTGCGACGGGGTTTCTCATAGAATGCTCTTTGTTTCTTAGCTCCATAGCCACGTCTTTGCTTAATGGCATACGCAAGGGTGATGGGGTCTCCCAGTGATAAACAAATTTCTTCTTCTGTACGGCCTTTTTCAATTTCATTTATAAAATATTCCTGATACTCGCTTACAGCGTCGGTTCTTTCTTGATTTGGTATTTCATCTAACGCATCATACAATGCCATTAAGTATTCTGACCGACTCATATATTCACCGCCTAAAAAATTCTGTCTTCAATAGGGAATATTTATTAACCTGAAATTGGAAGACACCTTGAATATATCAAAGAGAGAAAACCGATTCAAGTATTTGAGGCATAGTTTAATTTAGTTCTAATCGATTTCTAATATGGTGAAGCGTCCACTTTCTAACTATAGGGTTGAGAAAAGGGTTACTGTGTTCCGGCCTTTTTCCTTAGAGGAATACAGAGCTTTGTCGGCTGCTTCAATAAGAGACTGGGCGGTTTTACCGTCAGTGGGATAATTGGATATTCCAATTGAAATAGTTATCTCGGGGTTTGACTTGTTTTGAATTAGCTCTCTAAAACGGTCAGCTATAAGAAAAGCTTTTACGGATGTGGTGTCAGGTAAGAGAACGATGAACTCATCTCCGCCATATCTCCCTAAGATATCGTCCTGTCTAAATGATGTCTGAATATAATTTGTAAGATTTCGGATACATTGATCTCCTATTTGATGCCCTAAAGTGTCATTAATCCTTTTGAATCTGTCTATATCAAACATAAGCAAAGAAAGCGTACTCTTTGGAGCGCGTTCAATAAAGTTGTCCAGCTTTTCAATAACAGCCGATTTAACCAGCAGACCGGTCATACTATCGGTTTTTGATTTTTCCAATAACTTTCTGTTGGAGCGTTCTATTGCCTCGACCCTTTTTATTACTTCTGTTTGTATAGATGTGTTCATCCTCTTAAGCGCATCTGTGGATTGTTTATATTCCTTAAAGAAATTACCAAAAGCATTTCTGTATACATACGCAGCGCAAGAAAAATAGCCTAGAGCCATTAGAATTAAGGTCTCAACACTGAATTCTCTCGACAAAAGCGTCAATTCAGATGAAAAGGATAGGATAAACAGACCAGCAAAGCCCATCATTTGATCTTTTTCCTTATGAAACATCATGTTTATCAATAAGACCAAATTAACTACAAGAGTAACCAATATTAAAAACCTGATTACCCAGAACAATCGGGAGTAAATTGCCATTGATGAAAGGTAGAATCCTAATCCAATTAATATAAAAGGCATAATGGGGAACACTTTTAAAGAATCAGAATCTTTATTAATAAGCATGATAAAGGTACAGTCAACTAACAGCAAGAGATGTGCTATAACAAATAGGGATATTGCGTCTGACTTGTTGTATACCGATACTAAAAAAGAAGCGGAGGTCATGAGCAATGGAATAATAAAAGCCATCCCAAACGCTCTTGTCTTCAAGGGTTGAAGCTTTATTACAAAAGCACTGATAAAAAGCCAGAATGAAAATGTTAATACCAAAATGAGAAGCAATTGGTTTTCTAAGTTAAGAAATAACACCTGTGACCTTACCCCCCACAAAGAATTCATGACGTTTCTATATCTTACCATAAAATATAAAGAAAGAGAAGAAAAATCCTAGACTTTGATTCTTATGACTGGTAAGGTATAAGATATCGAGATTAAGAAAAAATACCAGCAAACGACATTAAGGAGGAGTTTTTATGGGATTGCATGCCGGAAAAACAACAGCCGAGAAGTTGGCTGTGAAAAATGGTATTACATTTTACCGTATAAATTCAGATAAATTCAAAACATCAAGGGCGGATTTGTTTTTTGTGGACAATCTGTCTAAAGAAAGAGCCAGCGGAAATGCTATTCTTCCTTTAATGATGAGAAGAGGGTGCGAGAGCTACCCAAGTGTTAAAGAACTTGAAAGCAAACTCGAGGAGCTATATGGAGCCGATATTGACGGTGGCGTTACAAAAAAAGGGGAGCTCCAGTTTACCGGATTTCATATGTCGCATATTTCTGATCGCTATACTAAAGGCGAAAGACTTTTTGATCAATGTAGCGATCTTCTGATGTGTATACTTGAAAAGCCTCTGGTAGAAGAGGGAGGCTTTAAAAAGTCATTATTCAGACAGGAAAGAGACAACATGGTGGACTATATACGAAGCAGAATAAATGATAAAATGCGTTTTTCCCTGTCAAGATGTGTAGAAGAAATGTGCGCTGATGAACCTTATTCCACTCCGGAGGACGGTACCGAAGAAGATGCTCTATTACTTAATCCTCAAAACACACTGGCTATTTATGAAGAAATGATAAAAACCTATCCGGCATATGCATATATTTCCGGGGAGGTCGATGATAAGAGTATTCAACGTTTCATTGACGGTTTTTTGA
>LSQX01208081.1_pt1 | contig 10753 bp, 10 predicted proteins | sample 654561 | NCBI WGS metagenome assembly LSQX01 (sample SAMN04489861, study PRJNA283612) | anaerobic digester metagenome | isolation source: 4 biogas reactors fed with cattle manure at either 37C or 55C with and... | place: Denmark: Kongens Lyngby | collected 2014 | reverse complement strand
GGAATAATCTTTTGATAGTAAACTGTATGTTTCCCTTTTCCTCGATGATCGAGCAACTTTAGAACTAATTTATATCCCCGGTTTAAAACGAGTTTAATATGACTGTGATTCGCATTCCAAGTTCTAGTGAAAATATCTTTAGTTTGATTAATCGCCAATCTTTCAATTTCATCATATAAGTAAGTTGCAATTCCTCTTCTTCTGTAATTGGGGTTGACAACTAACGCATTGACATACCATGTAGCTTGAAATTTGTTTGAAATCAAATCATTATTAATGTAATCTTTTTCAAATGATAAAAAACCGACAACAATATTATCATTAACAGCAACTATTATATATTGATTCATAACTTCTTGAAAAAATGTTGTGGGCTTTCCAGTTGGTTTTAATCTTTCTTTATCATCAAAAACAACATTTTCAGCATCTCTAACTGATAATGGTGGATAAAATTCTTCATCGGCATCACACAACAGTTTCCAAATTTCATTTTGAATAGATTTAATTGTCTTTTGTTGCTCATTCAATAAATATACTTTCATCTTCTCCATTATTTTATTATTTGGATAACGGGCCGCACTGATGCAGACGTGTCATCAACATAGTTACAAAACGGCATTAAATCACAAACGCCTCTCCTATCTACGTTCTCGACAGACGAACTTACATTACCTTGTGATCTTAACCACCAATCACCATTGCCAGAATGACTGGAACTTGTACTTGAATAAGCACCTCTAGCTCTTGCAAAATCGGTCGTAACTGCTCTTCCAAATTTAAATCTTTGAATTTCTAAATGACTTGCCAAAAAAACGTTGTCAAAAGTTGGTTCAGCATTATACTTCTTATAATATGATGTATTTGTATCATTGAAAATTTTTGATGTTAAAATTCTTTTTTTATCATAATCATCAAAAGAAACATTATAAAATTCTGAATTCAACCATTTACGAATATTAGAATGTTCCCAATCATTTGCTGGTATTCGATTACCATCTATTAACATATGCTCTTCTCTAGTAAAGTTAAAAGGAACTGCATCCAATAACATATCAGAAATTAAAATTAGATTTTTTTCGTTTTCATACAAAACTCTCCATTTAATTGGTTCGACTAAATAATAGTTTCTACTTCCAGTTGAAATCTCTTTTCCTGATGAAAAAATAGTCTTATTAAATGGGTTTTCTTTTACAACAGAGTACAGTTTTCCATTTAAACTAATCCATTTTGTTCTTTGATCAATTTCTAATTCACGAGAAAATATCCCATCAGCCAGGGCATCCATTGTTGAGATATCGCTAACAATAGACTGTGGATAGCGACCAAATCTGATAATCCTTCCATCTCCCGCACGATAATTATCTAAGATAAAACAATTTTCTTCTTTTAAATGTTTGATTTTTTCTTCACTCTCTTTATATCTAATTAGAGTCGGAACTAAATCTCTTTCAACATTAAAATCATAGATTCCATAATAGTTTATCGCACTTATATGTTTAAATCTGTTTATTTCTTCTAATGTAAATACATTTTTTAAATATTCTTCTTCGTGTTTATAATCAAATCCTGGCATTATTATTGGAACAAAGTTCATATTGGGATTTTTTAAAGCCGTTTTTAATTCATGAAAAACGATGTCATCATCATTTAAACAATTTGCAAAAAAATCCTTAGTAAGCATCATCACCATAATGTTTAAACTTTTTATAACTTTTTCTGAAGCAACTTTAAAATTATCTCCCTTTTTAACAGTTTTGGGTGCAAAAAAAGGTTCAAAAACCTTCTCGTGTTCAATTTTATAGTTTTTCAATTCTAAATATAACCTTGAAGCAAGCTCTCCCCCTTCAGAATTCCCGCGATAAGCCAAAAAAACATCATATTTAATTCCGTTATACATTCTCCTCTTCCTTTCATCAAACACTCATTTTTTAACACTGCTATTTTTCTAAAATTATAGCATAATTTATAATTAATATCAAAAGGCATTATTAAATTATTTATTTGACAAGCTAATTTTATTATAAATATCTTTGATAATTTAACCAAGCAAGCAACTCAAATAAAAAAGACTTCTTTGTCCTGTTAAATGCGGCCTAAATAGTTCAAAAGTCTTTGGATAATCAATTTAAAACTAATATTCTCGGTAATATTTAGACATTGCCAAGTTAAATAAGTTATTAATGTTTAATTTAGTTAAACTATGAGGAAGGGAAAGGATTTATTTCTTTTCCGATTAAAAGATTAGTTTCTTCACCATTAATAATCCCGATAAAGGTGGAGTTTATTAAAGGCAATAGTTGTCTTACGCCAATAATTCCCCCTACACCATCTCTGTTTGTGGTGAGATTCGCTTTTACATGAGAATTAACAACCCCTATCAAATCTTTACTTGAAGGACCTGTTGTCGCAAATCCAGCAATTCCACCAACACCATCTTGGGCCAATTCTTGGCCTTGTTGTTCTCCAACTATTTCTCCTTCAAACAAACAATTTTCAATATAGCCCGAATTAATTGTGCCTACAATACCACCTACTCTATTAATACCTTTAATAGTTCCTTTGACACTTGAGTTTGTAATAATAGTGTTAGTCGCATAACCAGCAATTCCACCTGCAACTAAACCTGTTTCTCCTAATAATGAGTCAGTATTATCAATACTAACATCTTTTAAGATTATACCATCAATATAAGCTTCTTTAACTGAACCAAAAAGTCCCGCTGGACGGCCACCATATTTGCCTGCAGGAATGTTTTCTGATGATGATATTGTTAAATTCTTTATGACATAACCTCCTGGATTAATTAACATTCCAGAAAATGTTTCTTCTATAGGATAATTTCCTATTGGTTGCCAGTTTAGTCCTTTTAAATCAATATCTGATTTTAAAATATAATACCCTTTTGTTGAATTTTTCATGTTTTGAAGATCTAAAGAAGTATGTATTTCAGTCATTTCCTCTTTTACAATACTTACTGCTTTGCCTATAGGTACTGTATATTGTATGTTTTTAGAAATAAATTCAACTTTTACCGTAGTAAATCCATTACTTAAAGCTATAATTTTATTATTATCCACTGATAAGATATGTTCTTCTTCGCTAATTAATTTAGCATGTTTATAATTAAGTTTTATATTTTTAAGAACTTCTCCTATATCTATTTCAAGTTCATTTTCTTGATTAACCACAAAAAGTTGTTGTTCTATTCCTTCAACTGTATATTTATACTCTTTAATGCGTGGCTTGCAGCCACCAATAAATAGTAAAACAATTAACGAGAAAACTAAAGATACTCTTTTCATAATTCAGTCACCCTTAATAATTCTTAATTTAAGTATAATTATATCACGGTAAAATATATATGTAACAATTAATCATATTAACTAAACGTTTTCTTTTGACACCATTTTTTATTTTTCTTGTAATTTTCATGAAGAAAACTCAAGTTATTTTCATTATTTTATAAAAATCTAACTTTAGGGATAGGACCAGTTTTACTGTCTTGTTGCGAGTAAAATGCTACGCTTTAAACGACAAGGCGTGAGCAAGAACATTCGTTTTGGCTAATATGTGTGAACCAAACATGCTGATTTCTAATCGGTCTTGTTGTTAAGTGATTAAGTGGATTATTTAATGAAATCGAAAAACTTTCATATCAGCAAATTATACTAGACAGCTCGAAGTCTTCTAATAGTCAATCTTTTTTATTCGTAGCATTCGGATCCTTACTGTAGATTAGCACTTCATTGTTAATTTGGACAATTGAGTAATCCATATAAGTTATCATAAGCATTACATCTAAATCGCTTATTTCAATTTGGTTGTTATACAGTTTCATAAGTTGAGGATTGTCAATAAATTCAACCTTTTCAAATTTATCTTCTGGTAAAACAACATTTTCTGATGATGAATTTAGTTGCTCAACAATTTCTCTAAAAGTTTTTACAAAAGGCCAGGGGACGCTACAGGGTTCTTGTGATTTAAGCGCTGGAACTATAACAAAAACTTCTTCTTCATTATCGTTTAAGCCTAAAACATAGATAACATATCGCCTTGGAGTTTCTAGCATAAATTCAGTTGTTGAACTTCCTACGCTTACCACCAAAATTTCTGAAATCCCAAAGTCTTTTTCAGCTATTATTTTCGCATCACCAGGTTTATTTTCTTTTATTATTGTACACCCAGATAAGCTGAGCATAAAAGAAATAAATAAAGTAATCAAAAAAAAAGGTTTTTTCATGGTTTAAATCTCCTTTTCTTAATTAAACACATTAATAGCTGCATTATCAAAAACGTTACTGCGAGAATAGTTGAAATAACAGGTTGTGCCCCATCCGTTTGCTATTTTTATTAGTTCTTCGTAAAAGTGTTCAGTTTCGATAATAGTAATGTATCTAAATGGATTGTACCAAACTGGGCTCCATACCTTTTTTTCAACATCATGATACAAACTATAATACGTATATCCATAACCAATAAAAGTATGAGCATTTGCAATTCCCCAAGTATGTTCATAATCAATACTCAGATTATGTGTACCATTAGTTGAGTTAACTGATGGCAAGTTAGTTTCGTTTGACCTATTGCTATAGTAATAATCAATGGAAGTTATCATAATAGGAATGCCGCTACTAATTTTGCTTCTCATTTGTGCATACGAGATGTTTCGATCTCTTTGCACTTGATAACCTTTTTCTTTAATTAGCCTCTCAAATCCTTTATATCCATCTAAAGGTAGAGTCCCCCCTATACCAAATAGCCAGTTGGTATTCATATAGTCATAAAATATTCCCATGTATTCTTTTCTAGCATCTTTAGTGTTGTTATACCAAATATTTGAATTATTTAGCAAACTAGAATCTAGCATTAATAAATCATTATTATATTTTTTATTCCAATGATTTAATAGTATTAGTCCCGCTGCGTTTACACAATTATTACTATGATCTGTCAACCATGTGCCATAGTTATAAAAAAAATTCGGAATCTCATAACTATATTTGTATCCTCTTTTATATAAAATATTAATGGTTTCGTCTACTCCATCCTTATCTTTTTTATTTGAACCAAAAAATATTGAATCTTGTTCTAAATCAAAATTAGAGATAAATTTTTCTGAGGCTTTATTTGTACTGACTTCAATTAATTTGTCATCTCTTTTTACATAGTAATATCCCAAAGAAAAATATATTGGCATTCCGCCTTGTTTATAATATGGTGATTTTCTCCCAAAAAACAACTCAATAAGCTTTAACTTACCTTCAATCTTAAAAACAATTGCATAACCTATTTCTTGATTTGAATTAAAATCAATTACATAACCTGCCCATTCTTCGTTTGAAAAATAAATATTTTTGACGGTGAAAACAAGCTTTTCTAAATCTTTCCCCTCATCTGTAGCAATTTGCAAAATCATGCTTTCAACTATTGTGGCATCCTGATTGTTTATCTTGTTTTCTAAAGCATAAATAGGAGTTTCTACGAAAATAACTGAACTCATTACTAGAAAAAACAACAGCAAAAATGTGAATCTTTTTTTATACACATTCAAACCCTCCATTCTTGTGAAATTGATGCCTAATCTAAATATTTTAAATTAGCCAATTTTATCTTTTATTTCATTCTCTTGTACAGAACTTATAAACTCTTCAATTTCTTAACTTAATAATACTTATTCAATATCTTTTTCAACACCCTTATTATCAACGATTTTATATGTTTCGACATCTTTCTTTTGATTTTTAACAATTTTAAATCTTAATGCTATACTCAAAATTTCATTAGCAAAAATCTAATAATAGATATTTCCATAAGTATTCCCAAACTATAAATTGATAGTCAAAATCAGTTTTTTACATTCGTTTCTTTTTTAAGAAAAATAAAGCTACATTGATTTTGTTTTTAATTCATCTACTACTTCTCTTAAAATATAAACGTAAACTATTGGAAAAGCTATAATACTCGCTATGACCGCTAAAATCAAAGTCAAAGGTAAAAAAGTGGCAAAAATAACTTGAACCGTTTTAGGCAATTTAAAAATAAAGTTTTGATAGTAAACATTTAAATTTATGACTATAAAGACAAATAGAGCAATTGATCCACTAATGATTAACAATAAATTATTATAACTCGGTTCTAATGATATCCCGATACTTTTAATGTAAGTGAACATTAAAAGTAATGAAAAGCCGAAAGTTAATAAAGGTAACAAAATGACTAAGATTAAATATAATTTTAATTTTTTAATCTTAGTTTCTCGAATTTCTTCTAGTTGTGACTTTAAGAAATTCATCCCCGAGACCACATCACATTTTTCTGCATTCAATATTTCATCAACTGTCACTTCAAAAACGCCAGCTAATTTATAAAGCATTGAGACTTCAGGTCTATTTTCACCTGTTTCCCACTTGGAAACAGCTTTATTAGTAACTCCTAATAATAATGCCAATTCTTTTTGAGTAAGGTTTTTATTAGTTCTACACTTATATATAAAATTTCCGACTTGATATTTATCTATATTTTTTTTCATCTTATTTTCTACCTTTTTTATAAAAATCAACAAAATCTTCTTGTGAACAACGAAAATTCAAAAATCTTTCTTTTAATCTTAACTTATCTTTAATAATTGTATTTTCATCTATTTCATCATAAGTATCATTAACCAAATATATTCTGATAATATTGTCTCCTTTTGCTTTTATACTGCTGCGATATTTATTGTAAACAATTTAGAAAAATGTGAAAAGTAATTTTCTCTTCCTACTTTATCAGTAATATATTTTTCTAATCCCCATTTCTTTTCGTTTAAATCATTTGATTTAAATAGTTTAACGCTTTCAATAGTACCAATATCATAGTCATTTACTAATAATCCGAAAAGCGAACTTGAAACCGACAACATTAAGATTGTCATAAAAATGTTTTTTTCTTAATTATTGAGTTCATCATAACTAATCACTCTTTTCTTTTAAGATTTTTTCAACATGTAAGTAAATTATTTATTTTTTCGAAATCAGTAAATGTTCCATCTTTTTAATAAACAAATTAGCTATAGCATAGTCCGAGTAGTTGGATAAAGTTGTTTTTTTATGTTCAGCATAAATTAGAGCCACTTAATGACACTGCATTGACAGCCACTTTTTGAAAACAAATATCAATATTGTAAATACCTACAATAAAAATGATTTCTTCAGAAAACGACTCCTCTTCTTATCAATTTGAGTATATCAATTATATTTTACTTAGTAAAGAATTTATGAGGGATATGAGTCTATTATTGATAGATTTTTATGTTTTTAGTTAAAATTTAAAGAATTTTAAAATTTAATTCTATAAATATTAAAAAACACCGCGTTATTACACAATATTTTATAAATTGGAAAACTACATTTTTAATCAAATCAAGTTGTTTTTTTGTAAGTTTGTGTTTGGGTGTTATTCAAAATTCATGTTTTTGTAGTATTTTATTTTTTGGTTTATTTCATGGTTTTCAAACACTGAAATTATATCTTCTGTTTTAATGTGAAGTAGATAATCATTTAAAATAAACAACAGCTCTTTATAAGTATTTTAATTTACACAAACTATTGTATACTACGCTGTTTCAATTTTTATTAATTAATGATTAAATTATTTTTCTACTTGTTTTAATTCTTCTTTTAAGTGTTCTTCTTTTTTAAAGTTTTTCATTTCAAACATTAACCATAAACCAGTAAATATAAATGCAGCAATATCAGAAATTGGTGCTGACCACCAAACTCCATCTAAACCGTAAAAATATGGCAATACCAAAAGTATCGGAATGAAAAGTAAAACTTGACGAGATAATCCCAATGTTATTGCTTGATTTGGCTTGCCAACAGCTTGAAAATAGTTAGAGGCGATCATTTGAATACCGACTAAAGGAATAAATTTGAAAAATATATTCATTGCGTAAACTCCGGTATCCAATAAATCTTTTTCATTTGTAAATAAAGCGAATATTTGTTCAGGCCATAATTTCACTACTAAAAAGCCTAAAAACACTACTCCTGTAGCAAATATTAATGCGTAAATTAATGTTTGGCGCACTCTTTCTTCTTCTTTGGCTCCTTTATTATAGCCTAATATTGGTTGAGCCCCTTGGCCAATACCCATTGCAGGCATTATTAAAAAGGATGTAATATTCATTATTACTCCAATGGCAGCCAAAGCGTGATCTCCACCATGTTTGGCTAAACTTCTATTTAAGATTAATTGTTGAATACTATTGGTTACTTGAATAAAAAATGTTGGTGTTCCAAGTTTAATTATTTCCAAAATAGGATTAATTTTTAATTTCATGTTAGAAAGTTTTAAACTAAGTAAACTTCTAGAAGATAAAAAATAAAACAATACCCACACACTACTTACAATATATGATATAACTGTTGCCAGCGCGGCACCTTTAATACCTCAACCAAACACATAGATAAATATATAGTCTAATAAAATATTAGTTATAGCACCAATTAACATTGTTGCCATTGCAGTTTTAGGATTTCCCTCTGCTCTAATAAACGCATTAACACCCGTACTTATTGCTAAAAATATAGTCCCTGCAAAGATTATTCGCATATAATCCACTGCATAGGGAAATACGTTATCTGTCGCTCCAAAAAGCTTTACAATATCCTCAACAAAAATCAACCCAAGGGTTGTTATTAAGATTGAAATTATTATTAGTAAAACTAAAGCATTTCCTAATATCTTTTCTGCTTCTTGTTTTTTTTGTTTGCCTAAATAAAGAGAAATTAAAACGGTAGCCCCCATAGCTATTAACATCACAAAAGAGATTGTTGTCGTAACTATCGGAAAACTAACACTTACTCCCGCTAAAGCTAAATCCCCTACACCTTTACCAACAAAAATACTATCGACAATATTATATAAGGCATTGACTAATAACGCGACTATTGCTGGCAAGGAAAACTTTACTAACAATTTAGGAATATTTGTGTTTTTCATTTCTTTATTGTGTTTCATTTAATCACTCCACTTTTACAAACACAATGTGTATGTTATCACAAATACCCCCTTAAAACAATACGTTATTTTTTCACATCCTAAAAAAACTGTTAAAGTGAAGTTTTTTGTTGAAAAGTCTTTATCTAGACAGTATTTTTAAATCGCAATAAAAGAGCAGTTTTCTAGTTGAAAACCCATTAACCCTAGGGTTTTATCCATAATAAAACAAGACATAACCATTATTGATTAGATTTAAATCTATAAAATTAATTTAAGAGGTTATTTGACAATCATAAATATCCATTTGCGTTACTTAGCCATTGTTAATTTAAACGCAACACTTTTACTCATATTTCCAATTGTAATTACTAGTCCGTGAATGTGAAATAGACCGTCCTTGTCAATTTTCTTTATTATCTTTAATTGATTGGAGCTTGTTTTCTCTAAATATTCAGGAAAAGCTACTAATCGATACGTAATGCTTGATGTTTCCTTAAACTCAATTGTATCATTAACATTTAAATTGGTTATTTCAATCACACCATTATCATAACTATAATCATTAATATTTAACTCTTCTAAAGCAAGAATAAAAGGATTATTTTCTTCCATGGGTTCTACTAATAGTTCTAAATCATTTGCTGATAATAATGTTTTAAAATTTTGTTCTTTATAGAAATTAACACAGATTTTAACTTTGTCATTTGTTGTCTTAAATCCATTGGAAAGATAAGTATTATTTTCTTCATCCACATAATAACCTATATGTAGTGGGTAATAAACATTCCTATATCTAATATATAAACCTTCTAATTCCTTTGGCATTATTGTTATCTCACTTGTTAAAGTTTCATACGTTTCTTCTAAATATTCAGAAGCTTTCCTCGCTCGCTCATAAACTGTAACGCTTCCTGTTTTTAAAACTAGGATTTCAAAGCTTCGGCTCTTTTTATTTATTGTTGCGGTTAGCCTTACTAAAGTATCTTCATCAGATTGAGTAACAAATGCTGTTAAACCATCGATAATTATTGCTTCATTATCGCTTGTCCATTTAAATGGAGCATAAACTCCTCTAGGAAGAGTAAAATCAGCAGTTACTTCCATTGGAATAGCTGAACTACTCAATGCCTTAAAAGATTTTTCTGGATAATCGCAACCACTAAGCAAAAGCAAAAACGCAGTTAATATTACCGATAAATATTTTTTCATTCTGCTCACTACCTTTCAGTTAAAATTGAAATCTTGAATCAAATAATTCATCTTTATTTTTTAATTATTTTTAGATACATGTTAACACATCCTTATTAACTTAATTTTAACATCAAAAGCTAAATTTAGCCATATAACGACGACAAGGTCGACTTTAAGTTTTATTTTAGTTTGTTTTAAAAAAATCTTATTGGCTTAGTTATGAGATAATAAGCAAAAAAAACTACCTATGTTAGGGTAGTTTAGTTTGAAGATTATTTATTGTACTATCTTATTTATTTTCTTTTAATATTTCAGAAATTGAAGTAGTCAATCCTGCTACTTTAGACAGGTCTGAAGGAACAATTATTTTTGTAGCTTGACCCTTGCTCATTTCAACTAATGCTTCATAAGCTTTAAGTGTTAAAACTGATGTGTCTGCACCAGCTTCTTTAATTTTTAAAATTCCTTCAGCTGTAGCTTGTTGAATTTCTAAAATTGATTTCGCTTCACCTTCAGCTCGTAAGATTGCTGATTGTTTAATAGCTTCAGCTCTTAAGATTTCTGATTCTTTAAATCC